>JAAHTH010001489.1_pt1 | contig 16163 bp, 10 predicted proteins | sample 6116091 | NCBI WGS metagenome assembly JAAHTH01 (sample SAMN13939990, study PRJNA603662) | sponge metagenome | isolation source: marine sponge | host: Mycale hentscheli | place: New Zealand | collected 2006 | reverse complement strand
GTTAAATTAAATGCGTCTGAATTCATGAGCGCTACAAGCTCTTTCTCGAGCTCGACTTCAGATTTCTCTCAATCAACGAGAGTCAGCCAAAACGCCGCTTCTCAATTTAGTTCTGCGGCAGCAACAATCCAAGCTTCTAGCAGGTCTTTTAGTTCGGCAATTGATTCAATTATCGCCGGGAATAAAGTGGCCGCATCTGGGTTTCAAGCGGCCGCAAGGGCCATGGCAGCCTCTAGCTCGTCTTTAAGTTCGCAAATTGGATCTATTGGGGGAGCGATCCAATCAGCCGCAGCGGGATTTAAATCTCCTGTTAACCAACTAAATCAAGTCGCAAATTCTTTTGGCCAGTCAACTACAGGGTTTTCACAATCAGTAGTAAATTTCTCACAATCAGAATCTGATCTTACTAGGACATTGCAGTCTTTTGATAGTTCTTTAACTTATCAAATTAATAAATTTGAAAGTAGTGTGTCGTCATTAGCTGGTTTGGATTTTTCTGAATTCGCTAGCGCTTCAAGAGTTATATCTAATAGCGCCAAAGAGTTTTCCAAGCAATCAGAAATTATCAGGGATGCCGCCCGATTGTTTAGCCAAGCACAGCCCGCTCCGCAACAAACATCTAGCTCTGGAGAAAACGGTTCATCTGCCATTGCGGCACAATTATCTTCGGCAGTATCTTCTTTTTCGGGCAACACGCAAGCTTTAACGTCTGCGCTTTCAAAACCTTTAAAGGTTGATTCTGGAGCTATTGTAAGCTCCATAAGCTCGCTGACTAGCGCCTTGAGAAATGTAGAAGGAAAAGTCTCATTAGAGATACCTAATATTAACGTTGATGTAAACGGAGCTTCTGACGTTTCTTCCTCAATAGCAACTATTTTAAAAAATGAAATACCTAAGATTGTAACAAGCTCAATTAATTCTCAAAAACAAAAAATAATTGACGAGGTCAAGAGGAGCATTTTTGGTTGATTTTTTTTAAAAATGGCAAGGTAAAGGATAATATATTATATGGGAAATGAATTGTTATGGCGTCTCAGTTAAATTTCAATAACGCAACTTCCGTAAGCGTTAGTTATGCTTGGGATAACGGGCAAAACACCAGAGATAATTTGCCTTTAGCAGCTTTATGCTCAGGTAACCCACTTACTGTCGGGGACGACGAATGGGTAAGAAGGACGAAGACAGTAAGCGTTCAAACTTTAGACGTTGATTTACAGAACCCCGGAGGGGGCATAGCTAGCAACGCCAACAATCAGCAAACTTATACGGCGGGCGGTCCCGCGACAATCAAAGTTGGGGATTTAGATCTTGGCGAAGGAAACCTTAAGGAGCAGTCTATGACTGAGGGGTCGCAAGCTAATCAAATTCAAACGAATTTAACGTTTGATATGACGAATGGAGGCCCGGACCCACAAACGGGCACAACAGGGCAAACTACGCAATACACAAATACCAATCAGCTTGTTCCAGATCCGGTAAACAGAAGTGAGGTCATTACTGTAAGTAGAGACCTTGTTTCAAAAAGTTATACCATACAACATAACGCAAGCGTCAGTTATGGAAGCGACTTTGATTTAATAAGTAATCACCCTTTGTATTCTGGCAATACAAATTATCAGAGCGCAAATGGAAGACTTCAGCTCGCCACAAATACAGTTAATCAAGCCGTCAATAATCCGGTAGATTACGTGGATTACATTCCTGCTTTATCGAAATACGTGTCAAAAAAAGGATGGAACCTAAAAAAAATCGCAAGCGACTGCTTTGAGAAAAAAATCTCAAGCACAAAAACCGAAGACTTGATCAATGGAGACTATTCATTCCAGCAAACCATAAACATTAACTATACTGGTTTGGATATTGAGTTGGAGGATCCAGTGCCTTGGTCTGTCGAATACGATATGTCTTGGAATAATAGCGAAGTAAATGAAAAATCTTGCGGTGTCGCCACAATGAACGGAACTATTTCAGCCGGTCAATTCCAAGAATCAGGCGCATGTGGAACTGTAATTACAAAACAAATAGCCGCTCAGTCGGGATACGATACTTTTGTTAAAGGAGGGGAGGCAGAGGCTAGAATGAATTCATGGTTTAACTCCTTGAAGGGCCATCTTACGGGAGTGATCGATCCCTTGAATCCAATGACTAACCTAAAGAGTTCTCAGTGCCAAGCAACGGTTGACAATGGCTCAAACGACGGTAGCATTTCGTTTTCTTTTGAGATGAACAATTGCCCGGCTAAAAAAGTAAAAAGCAAAAATGACAAAAAATACACAAGCACGGAAGGTTTATCAAACGATTACTCTCTTCACGAATACGAATGCAACGGAATAAAAGAGACGCAAAATGTCACTTCTACCACGACCGATAAGTCGGTGCAAGGATTATGCGGCCCTCAGATAGACGAGAGCGGCTCTTACGTTAGGTGGGATTCAATATTAGATATCGACGGTCCTGATGACCCTCCCTATCACGGCAACTACCCTAATCAATGGCTCATAAGATCTAAAAGCCACTCTTATAACAGGTACCAAGCATCAAAACAATGGAGCATAACTTTTTCGGACGCCCCAAAAGACAAAGAATGTAAAGAAGTTACTTGTGATGACGACTCAGTTAGTGGCTGCGGTCAATTTGAGACCGTCGAAAGTACTACTGATGCGGCCCCAAGATATATAGAAACGCAAACATCTAATGGGACTATGAAAATCGCAAGAGGAACTAGCCTACCTACAAAAACGGTTAATAGCTCTTTGGTAGGTATAAGTACAGGGTCCGGGTGCAACCTAGACGTGGACTCGCTACTTCCCGAACTAAAGGATGAACTTAATAACGCCGCGCCTTCATGCGTTATACAAAATTTGAGCTGGAACTATTCTTTTGATCAAATGAACGAAACAACATTAGAGGGCTCCATTGGGGGTATAAATTCATAAAATTATTTTGTTATGGGACTAGTCACAGTAAAAGGAAACAATCCATTCGAGGGGCAAAATGACCCGTATATTTCCACAAACACATCTGTGGACGCAGACATAGCAAAGCTAACAATAACCCTAAACGGCCAAACTACCGGATGCGAAGCGGACGATATCATTGCGGCGCAGAATTTAATTGCAACCTCTTTTGATTGGAAAGCTGATAGAAGTATACCTAGCCAAACTGTAATTGGAGGAATAGCCGGATCCACAGGCAGGCAGATCATCGCAACAAGCTTAAATTTTGAAAGCACTAATTATATCGGTTCGGCAGGTTATACAATAAATTTTCAGATTTTTACGGGATTTCCAGATAATAACCCAGACCCTTTTAACCCGGAAAGCTTTCATTATTTAACGTCTGGAGAGTCGGGAGTAACGGACAGAAAGCATATTGTAACAACATCAATAAATGCAGAAGGTTGCACAACCATAAGCACGAACATCTCATGTATACCTGCTCCGGATTACGCTTGGGTTTCTGGAAATGAATGCTCGGGGGTAACCGCGAGCGGAATAGAGAGAGCGACAAATTGGATTCAACAGCAATTAGGAACATTGTCATTAGGTTCAACAACTTTTAGCTCTACAAGCCTTGACTCTGAGTCTATGTCTATAAACCCAATAAATTCAGAGGTGTCTTATACTAACCAATCTTCGGAGGGTTGCGACGGTCCCGCCGCACTGCAGGCGACCACTACAACAGACCCGCTCCCTTCTGGTTATCAGGTGGCCATATGCTCGGAAACGACCACTTCAAATCCCGAATGTGGATTCCAGTCTATTAGCGAGACACGAGTCGAGGGAGAAATCTACAACCCCAGAGGAACTCCAGAGGGTTTTGTTGATTATTTTAACCAAAACGTGGTAGACAATGTTGAAGTTCACGATCTTTCAGTTAGCTATTCCAAGCAGAAGTTGAAATTTTCTTATAGGGAAATAGACCCAACACAACCTCAAGAGCCTGAGGATTATATTTTATATGACGAAACGGTATCCTCGCAAACCAGCTACACTTATGGAAAAGTTGATTCCTCAGAAACTTCAAAAAGCATAAATGGAACAATAAGCCTTTTGAATCCTGTAAAAAAAACCAAACAAGACGTAAATAAAATATCGGACGGAGAAATAGAGATTAGGGTTAGAAGTAGTGCGGGAGCGGGGTTTAAACTACAAAGCTTTGGCACGTCCAGAAATCCTGACGACGGAACGATTAGCTATAGCTCGAGCTTCAATAATAAACTGCCAGACAAAGACGATGATGACAACAAATACTTGGGAACTGGAATCACAAGGATCTCTATATCTTACGACGCTCCAGTAGATAGTTATAGAACAATGCCAACTTTGAATTGTGACGACTTGATTATAAAAACAGATGAAAAGCCCAGAGGTGTTGTCAATATATCTTTAGACGCTCAATCTGGGTCTGGTTTTGATTTCATGAGTCTAGCCGAACAGAAAATGAGCGACTTAAGTAATCAATTTATTGGTGGGGCCAGTGGAATTTCTGTTGATCAGAATTCGTCTACTCAGTCCCAATGTGGCAAGGCGGTAAATATGGTTTACTCGGCCAACTTCTTGAAGAACTCATCGGTTGACGAAAACGAAATAACCTCGATGTATTAACATGTCAATAGAATTAATAAATAAAACAATAAATGATTTAAGTATTTCTAGCTTAAAGATACTTTATGATTTTAATTCCTACTCTGGTAATTTTATAAATTCTATTGAACCTGCTGGTTTAGATTACTCAGGAGAGATAAAAAGTTTTAATAATAATTTTGTAAATAATTCTAGTGGCTCTGGCTTTTTTGATGGCCAATGTATTGAGATTAAGAATGTGTCAGGAATAACATCCGAAAGCGCAACGATATTATTTTCACAAACAAAAACTGGAGTATCTAACGGGGTAATATTCAGCCATATGGATCCAAATGGACCTTCTGGGTGGGAAGTGGGGATAAACGAAGCGAATAAATATTATTTTAAAAATTATATTGATGGAAGCCCTAATTACAAAACTTTAGATTCTTATTTGTGTGATCAAAATTTATGTGCAATCACTGTAAGTGATATTGGGGGGGTGTCTTTAAGTAGATTAAACTTCGCGAAAAAAGAAGAGCCCGCGATAATAAACAGTTTTATTGAATCGCGTGACCCTAATTCTGGAGTAGAATACTATAGGTTTGATCATCAAGAAATAAATTTACCGGAACACTCAATATCTAATGGCTCAAATTGGCATGTGGGAAGTGGGGAGTTTTTGTACCAAGGTTACATGGATTATTTTTTATACTTCGATTCAGAGCTCAACCAAGATCAACTTAGAAAAATATCTAGATCTATTTATTCGACTATTAATTTTGTGCCAGAAGTTTCTGGAGTAGTAAGCGGTCAAATTACGGGTGAAGAGGTTTTTGTTAGCGGGGTAAGTGGAGAAGTGGGGATTAAACATACATTAACCGGCTCTACAACAGGAAGTGGGTATTATACTAACTACGTAGGCCAACCCCAAACAGGCGCGGCTCCAGTTTCTGGATTCGTATACGTGCCGGTAAAAACTATACCGTCTATACCGAATTTACGTCAAGAAGAGCAGACTTTATATAAAAGAATTCAAAATTTATCCTTAACATTTAGCCCTACCGGGGATGTCGAGCGCGGCCCTCTTACTAATTTTCAATATTCCGGAGATGGTTGGCAATTTAGCGGAAATAGCGGCTCTTACTATGGGCAGACCGGCATTGGTCCAAGCGGCTCTGTTTTTGGGGTTACAGGGTTTGACCTTACAGAAACAAGAGAGTACTGGACAGGAAGAGTTAAAAATTTTTACGAAACCGGAGCTACGAGCGGGCTACTATATAATAAGTTTACTTATAGTGGGGTTAGGTCCGAGCCAAAATATTACACGAAGAAAGAAAGTTATTACGAAAATGGGCCGAACGAAAGCCCCATTTATTTCCCGAACGCAATTAGCACCGTAGGGTCTATTGATGGAGATTACTTTTATGAAATAATCTATGATATAGACAATAAGGGTATTAACAAACAAAAACAACCAAGCAGAAATACTTTTTTTAATAAAAATGTAGTATACATAGATCAAAAATCAAACCCTGATCAATTATATTTTTTTATTAATGGCGTGGCGCAAATAAATGGCGAATCTCAAGTTTATAAAAATCAATACAACTTCCCGGAAGTAAATATAGAAAGCGGGTTTTATGTTAGTGGAACAGAAGTTTTTACAGAGCTAGATTTATCATATGATGACGATATAGTATACGACATCGTGCATAGCGGAGAAAAAAATAGCTTAGCAATAAATTCGTTAAGTGATTATAGCAGTGCGCCTTTTCAGAATTTTAATTTTGATAATTCTCAAGTGTTTTTAAACGGAGTAAAATTATATTCAGGAATTGATTATATTGATAGCGGCGGATTCTTCCCTATAAACGTAAGCACCGGAGCGACTGGGGTGTACTTTACTTATGCGAACTATAGCGGTGGCATTTCCCAAACCGGAGAGGGAGGGGAACCTATTACGGCTACAGGACTGGAAATGCAGCCTTTGGGGTATTTATCTTTTTTTAATGGAATTAGACAGCCTAAGGGGGCTATAATAGAGCATGCGCTATCAAGCGATTTAATTTCAGGAACTAGGATAAATTCTAAAACTAATATAATTTATACCATGGCAAACGGAACCAAACAAAAAATATGAGCTGTAATATAATAAATCCAGAACAAGTGTCGATCAATGGCTCAAATAGCGTATATGGAGGTTATATTCAAAGCTTGCAATTCAATATAGGAGCTCTAAACGGAGGTCATAGAGCTTCAGTAACGCTAGTATCCGAAAACTCTATATCAACGCCCTCTAAGGGAGATGCGATGAATATATCTATGATGGGGATGGATTTAAAAATGAAAGTTGGAGGGTTTTCAAGTTCAAGCTCAGCCTCATCTCTTCCCTCCGTGACCTTAGATCTGTATGACGAGTCAAACGACCATTTAGATAAAAGTTTTATAGTACTAAAAGAAGAGTTTCCAGAATCAGGATCAGTACCCGATAATGTAAAAATACTAGGAAGGCTCATGGGTCCATTACCAGACAAGGAGCTCACAGAAAATTCATATTCAATCTTACCTAACAAGGACATAAAATGGGGAGACTTAAGGAAATTTTTCTCTGAACTTTCGACCCCCGGATCCTTTTTCGGTAAAAGTTCAAAAATACTAACAAAAGATGAGGTTGATTATTATTGCGCTAACGCTTCTGGCAAAACATTATGGTACGTTGATAGCGATACCTATGGTGGGACCACTTTGAAGGACGCTATTGGTACTTTGCTAGAAGGGGATGATTTGCCTAATGGCCCATTTGCTTTTTCTGGAAGTTATAGGGATGTGTTGACTCAGTTATGCTCAACAATTGGTTTTTTTGCATATTGGGATGCCGAAAAAAACAAAGTGAAAATTGTAAATAATATTAACTTGTCGGCGGGCATGTCTAAATTGCAAGATATTCAAAGTTCGTGCTATGTCATATCTAGCGGACAAAAGAAGGATTTTACTGTTACTAGGTCTCAGGGGGCTTACGGGAGCATGTCCAGCGATCACCCCGGAGAATCGTATTCTATCTTTGGAGCAAAGCAAACTAGATACCTTAGAGCTAGACTGTTGACTCCGGAATTTCATTATAAAAATTGCGGAGAAGATAGCTCTGATTTAAAAGAGTTAGCTGGAGATGGATTGGGTAAAGCAATGGCCGCAAGCTCAGACTCGAATGTTTTTGCTATGTACGCTTTACAGTCAGTGTTAAAAGGTAACGCTGACTTGGGTGCACTTCCTGACATAGATATAGATATTGACGTAAAGGGGCAGGGCAACGCCGATACAAAGATCAAATCAAATATAGCAAGTGAATTCTTGATAGATAGCGGAGCTGGGTTCGAAGCTAACGAATTTTTATCTAACTATTACTTAGGGAGTGGCGGCTCGGGGGATTCAGACCCGACAGCTTCGGACCCCGCATGTAGTGGGGGGAATGTTTTTCCAGTTAAAGTTGACAATATGCTAAAAGACCAATTTAGATTAAAAGCTTTCATGAACTGGAATGCTAAAAAAGGCGAACCCCCAGTATCAATACTTGGCTTTTATGATTTCGCTGGTTCTTTCGCGGATGGTGTGTTGTTTATAAAACCGAAAACAAATCATCTTGCAAGTATAATAGACGAAAACGGATCGCTTAATAGCGAGGCCGACATTTTAAGAAAGTACCTCTCGGCAATTGTAAAGTTTAATAGGAGATTTTATGTGGTTCCGGAGGGTAGTGGACTAAGAACGGTAAAAGGAAACAATCTCGCTTATGATTATGGTTATTACATGTTTACCGATAGCTCGCGACCCTCTTACAACTTTAATATTTCAGAAGGTTATAGAATGGAAACTGTATATCCTTTTCAGTCTGTCTCTCAATGTAATGTGTCGGAAATTTCAGACCTAGCAAAAATTTGCGCGATGATGTACACTGACAGCGGATGTAATTCAGACGTGCTTGATGACATACCGGTTGTAGAGTTCATTCGGGCTTTAGATAGGAATGAGTTGAAGAAATTATTTAAGAACCCGTCTGGCTACAGCAGAAGTCAGGTCAGTTACAATCCAGCTTCAACAAACCCAGACATACAAATGTTTTTAATAATAGCTCAAGATAGCGAAATTGAAGGTTTTGAAGACTCTAAAAGTGTATGTTGGGCAGAAGGTATAGAAACCTCGTCCGTGGCTCAAAATTCTATCAAGAAATTATCTGAACTCATATGGAAGCCATCTTTTGGTATTAATACTTTTGCAGATATAGATATTGTAGATTACTCTCTTTTTGGAGTAACGTCTCACAGCATCGGGGAATTTATACAGCCAGTAGAACTTTCCACTAACAACTTGGCAAACCTTAAGGTTTGGTATGATGTTCAGCAGTCCAATTCAACAATAAAGACTAACGCTGGGAATTTCTTTATAAAAAAAGCAAAAATGCCAAGCACAGGGGACGTATGGGCCTCAAGCCTTCGTTCGGATGTATCCGTAAACGCCGCTGACCTTGGGTTAACGAACGACCTTTTTCAAGAATACCAAGCTTCAGCAGCCAATCAGTCGGACATGTACTCTCAGGGCAATCAAAACTTAATGAAACAAGCTCTAGCAGGCAAAATAGAAGCTAATACATGGGAAAATTCTGAAGAAGCAAGCTCTACGTTTATATCATTTATAGTACCCGAGGACTCGGGCTTTGAATTGCCAAGTATATCGGAAGGGCTGGAGTCTTTAAGTATAGGGCTAAGAGACGGCTTGCTAGAAGTTAGTCTTTCAGTAGGTAATTCAAACATTCAAGCCGCAAAATTAGCAATGTTCAATTTAAGAGCAAGTAACTCAAGATTGAGACATACCTATTATTCGCCAATCCCCGATCAATTCGCATCCATAGCTAGCCAGAAACTAGTGGCGCTAGCAAAAGGCATAATAAAATGAACGAATTCCCTGAACAAGAAAATAATTTTAATTATTTATTTAGCTTTAGCCCTGAGACCGGAAGTTGTGACTGGGCGTTGCATTTAGGCAGGCAGGAATTAGTTGACGTGAATTTTCACACGCCATACCTAAGGCAGGTTGTTGAGTCTGGATCCAGTTCGATGGAGGTCGAGGGTGGATATTTATTTTTAAAAGATACAAGCGGTCAATCAGTTGATGTTTATGAAAATCAATACCTTCAAGGTCAAGAATCAAGCGATCAGTATTATAAAATAAATAAATTGACAGGAGTTGGGGTTCTTGCGTCAACGGGGTTCGGGAAGTCTTTAAAATGTAAGGATGATATCCTTGTAGTTGGGGATTCTAACTGCAATAATAATGATGGTGCTATTTTTATTTTTGACGAGTATAACGCTCAGGGGGTTGGAGCTACTGGCAGTTTAAACTGGGGGCAAGATTTGGTAATTTCTGGGAACCAACAGAGTGGAATGTATGGAGCACACGTAGATTTAATAAAAAATAATACAGAATACTTGATAGCAACTAGCGCAGTAGCAGAAAATAATAGTGGAGCAGTTTACATTTATGACAATAATGGCTCAGCTTTTTCTAAAAAAATAACCCCAGAAGAAAATATAAATAATTTTGGCAAATCTCTGTCCATGCTGAAGGTGCAAGATGTATTTTATGTCTTGGTCGGTCAAGATGAAAATAGTACTGGATCCATATCTGTATACAAAGAGTCGTCAGTAGGCCTTAGGGATTTTTATTATGCAGGGGTAATTGATTCTCCAAGCCCGCAGAGTGGAAATATGTATGCTAATGATATTGAATCAAATGGAGATTCTTTTATCGTTAGTGCTCCGAATCAAGATAATTCAGGCGCATGTTATTACTACAAATATAATCAAAGCTCGGGAACATTTATAAAAATTCAAGATATCATACCTAGCGATTTGTCTATTCAGGACAAGTTTGGCTCAAATATAACATACGATGGAATTCATGCAGTTTTAACTTCTGAAAAAGATTCAGGTAAAGCTTATATATATGAAAGAGCAAACGACAGCTTTAATCTAATCTCAAGTATTACTGGAGATTTTGGGCAAAACACGTCTGACTACACAAATGCAGTAATGAAAGGCAATACTATAATATTAGGTTCTATAGACAATTCGGAAACATATTATTTTTCAACAGGAGAGTCGTATACTCAGAGCCAAACAGGGATTAGCCTAAGCGGGGCTGAGGGAAAGCTGTATGACAATAATGGACACTTTCTTTATGGGTATAGTGCGAACCAACAAACAACCGTGAGTGGAAACGTAGTCTCAGGCTACCAAAGCATATTTATAAATAATCACTTATACAATAGTATAGACCAAGTAAATACAGGCGTCAGCAAATTTAACGGATGGTCAATGGCTGGAACAGAAAACTTAAAAAGTTATTATCTTTCTATAGCTAATGTTTCTAGTTAGTTTTGAAAATGTCAACATGACTAATCATTTCCCATTGAATTAAATCATTGCTGGAGTAAACTTTAAATTCGGTTGGCAGGCCTTTTTGTATGCCTATTCGTGGATAACTTATAATTTTATTAAGTTCGATAGGAGCCCCAAAATCTAGAACGATACTATGGGGGAAATTCCCTCCAAAGTCGTCATGACTCTCCCAAGCCCCGCCGTCGGATAATAAATCATTTGCCTTATTAGTTTCGGATTGTGAGGAAAAACTATGAACTTTAGTTGACTCGGGGTAATCAGGGAAAGTTTTTACGGTAGATAGCGAACCATGCCCATCATAAGAATTTATGATTTCATATTTTAAATACCTAAACGAAGAGGGTTTATTAAATTTTACCGTAGAATCTTGCCAAGACTGAAAGTTTCCATGATCTTGTCTTGGGATTGTTTTTCTGGGAGGGTCGGTAGTTTTAATCTGTATTTCTTGTTTTTTGATTACAGAATCTAATATTTCTTGAAGATTGATGTTAGGGTGATTCTTTGCGAAATGATCAATTACATCGTTAATTTCTAGACCAAGCTCTTTGTATCCTATCATATAGTTTCTGATTCTTTCTCTTATGTCTAAGGTGTATGGAACTCCTCTTGGCCTGTTGAATCTATGAACCCATCTTAAGAAAGGTAAGCACCAAATTTTTCTTTTATGCTGTCTATACTTTTCATGTATATAACCTTCTTCGCCGCCGAAACCTATAAAATCATCACTAAATCCTAACCAGCTATCTGTTTTGGCAGCCAAAATTCCCCATCCATGCATTGGTATTTCAAAGGGTTCGCTATCGGGATCTTTTCCTTTTTTATCTGTACCCCAGATGCCAAACATATCACTACGCCAAACAGGATCCATATGAGTTACTGGATCATTTCCGCAAATATCATCATAAAGCATTGGGCCGTGAAAAAGGTCATCGCTTTTTGAGTTTTCGCTAAAATAATTAATCAATCTTTTAATTGTATCTGGTTCGAATAATACATGACAATCAATACTCATGCAAAACTCTCCTTCTGCGTTATTGAATATTTCATTTCTTACGGCGGTACTACGCCTTTCTGTAAATGGAATATATCTTATGCCTTGAGTTGATTCGCAAAAATTTTTGGTAGCTTTTCCCTCTGCGCTTTCGGGGTTATTGTCAATGATAACTAAGTCTAAGTCATCTTTGATGTTTTGATTGTTTAGCCTTATTGATTGATAGGAAAAATATACACCTTCATAATCATCATAAACAGCAGAGCCAATTGTTAGCTTTTTCATTAACGGATAATATTAAAAAAAATACAAAATATCAATTTTATCTTACTTTAATAAAGTCATGAATAAAGGGCTCTGGTTCAGCTACCAAAACATCAATGAATCGATTGAAGGAATAGCCAATAAAATTATACCCTTTATTTGAGTTTGATATTATTGTTTCTAGTTTTTTTGGAAATTTTGAACTTATGATATCGTAATCATCAATTATAATAAAATGATTTTTAATGTGATGGTCTAGTATTAAACCTAACTCATCCCAAATAGGCCAGTCTTTAGGTTGAAAATCATTTGGGTGTGCGTCTAAAAAGAACACCGATTCTTGGTTTAGATTTTTGAGGTGCTTTTTTAAAAAGGATACAGAGTCAGAGTTTTCATAAAAAAAATTTTCGTAATCCAGTAAATGCTTATTTTTGAGTTTAACGATGTCACAAGAAAAAACTTTTTTAAAGCCGAGGTTAAGAGCTATCTTTGATGACCTGCCTCCTGCAGTGCCCGTCTCGAAATATAAATCATACTTTTGTGATAATAGTTTATTTTTAAATAATGTAGGCATGTTTAATATTATTAATATTGATAGTTAAATAATTCTACATCTTCTTTGTATATTTCGCCAACCTGATTAATTAATGAATCATTGTATAAATCTTTATAGAAAGTATTTTTTCTTAAAGGTTTTTCTTTTCTTTGGTTTCGTATTTTTGGAAGTTCGAATTCAACATTTAATGTTTTGCATATTTTTCGCAAGTCATGTTCGAGAGTTTCTAATTTACCAATAAAGTCGCATTTAATTAATCCATTTTGATTTCGAATGCATAAATGGGAGGGCCAGAAATGTATTCTACTTACAGGGATTTCGGGAATTGTTAAATCTGAATCGTAAATAAATTTTTTTTGATGAAAGAGTTTTTTATTTTTATATAATATTTTTATATAAGATTGAAAGTCAGGTATATACTGATGTAGTTCTGGACAATCTTCAAATGCGGAAACTGATCTAGACCAAGGGTTCCTCACGAATGTCCATGTAAAATAATTTTGAACAGAATCTCCTAGTTCTCTGGCGTAATTTGAATAAGTTTTATGCCCATTGCCTTTGTTCCATTTTAAAGATGAAAGTGTTGACCCCCCGCATTTTGCAATATGAATGAATATAGATTTTAAATTATAATTAATACAACTCATTACTTTATATAAAGATTAATTAATTCTTGTTTAATAATATAATTTTTATGTTTTTCGCCTAAGTCTTTTTCGGCGTTTTCTTTTATTACTTTAATGTGCGATTGATATATTTTTTGTATTTCATTATTGTCAAAAATACTTAATGGTCGTTTAGCATAGTCTTTGGTATTTTTTTTATGATGCTCAAAATTATCTTCTTTACCATATGTTCCACTTTGTTTGTGGCCGCGCATTTCTCCTTGGTCTGCCCAATTAAAGCAATATGCGGGGATGCTATTTTTATCAACAATCATTTTTTTATTTTCTCGAAAAGCTTTTTCCCAAGCTAAATGTTCGCCGCCGCCTTGATGGGGATCAAATCCAAATTCTAAAATTTTATCAAGCCTTGAAATGATACTTGCCTCCATTACGTTCCCAGCTAATTCTGGTTCATGGTTTGTTTTCCAAAACATACTTCTATGAGGCTTCCATGACCATGCTTCTGGATACCTATTTAACCCATCCATGCACTGTCTAATGTTCCATGGTAAAAATATATCATCATCATCCCAACAAATATAATATTCTCCATTTGCATGCTTGAGAGAATCTCTTCTTATTGCACCAATATTATTGTAAGGTTTATTTGTTGAATAATCAGTGTTATTGTTTATTATTTTTATGTTTTTATTTTTTAACTGTTCGGATAATTCAAGAGGATAATCTATATCAGTATTATATATAATTAATTCAACTTCACCTTGGTAATCTTGATTGATAAAAAATTGAATTGACCGTTCTACACAAGTAAATCGGCGATATGTACACATTACGCAAGAAATCATTAAGGCGGGGTAGTTGTGGTGCTTGTGGTGCTTGTGGTAGTTGTGCTTGTGGTAGTTGTGCTTGTGGTGCTTGTGGTGCTGGTTGGGTCGCAGGTATTATAGTTAAGTAATACGCCCATGTTGCAACATCCAGTTCCTTCTGGAAAGGAGTCGTCACAAACAACAAAATCAATACTTCGCTCGTAATAACCCAAGCAGTTTAGTATTTGCTGTTTGTTGATTCCGTAAGTTGTTGTGTTTGTTTGGGTATCTGTGTTGACACTTAAGCATCCAGAGGCTTCAAATTTTCCGGTATAATCAACAGTAATTAAGGCGCTGTCTCCCTCGATCCAACTTGGTGTAGATAAAGTAGTTTTGATTCCATTCGCCCCAGTGAAGACTAAGCCTCCAGTGCATGAATCGTAACGATGGGTACTATCCCCATCGCTAACGCCATGAATAGATCCAGAGTTACAATCGGAACCGGTATAACAAATCTTTAATACATCGTCTTCAATTGCGGTGTGAATGCCGCCAGAGCCAGAAAAGGCAAACCAATCAGTACAACCAGAAGCTCTATAGTCGCCTTCTTGGGCAAAAAATCGATAAAACTTGTCGGTAGTGTCGCATCCAGATGCACCAGATCCGGTGTAGCAAATATACAGCTCATTAGACTCCCATTTTGTGTGGATACCACTTCTGCCTTTGATTATTAACTGGTCGCAAAAAGTATTGGTGTATTGGCCAAAATTGTAAGAACCTTCGTCTCCAGTAGATCCGGTAATTGAAACTGGACAGCACGGATCAACAAACATTGTGTCGCCGCTTGGGGTTACGTTTAAGCCTGATCCAAAAGCGATTCTATTAACGTTAGCAGCTGAATGCTCTGGGTAATTTGGGTCGCAATTATTTTGCCCGCTTACGTAAATTCCAGATCCAGATGTTGAGCCCGTGTAGTGAATATATAATTCATTGAACTCGAATTTCGTATGAATGCCAGTTCCGCCTTTAATTATGATTTGGTCGCAGAAAGTATTACTGTCTTGCCCGAATTCATAAGAACCATCATCTCCGGTCATTCCGGTAACTGAAACTGGACAGCACGGATCAACAAACATTGTGTCGCCGCTTGGGGTTACGTTTAAGCCTGATCCAAAAGCGATTCTATTAACGTTAGCAGCTGAATGCTCTGGGTAATTTGGGTCGCAATTATTTTGCCCGCTTACGTAAATTCCAGATCCAGATGCTCCAGATCCGGTATAAGTGACAGTAATTAAGGCGCTATCTCCCAACAACCAATCTGGCGTAGATAAAGTAGTCTTTATTCCACTTGCTCCGGTAAAAACTAAGGCCCCAGTACAAGAAGAAAACTTATGGTAATTTGATGCGCCATTATCAAGGAGCCCATCGCTAACGCCATGAATAGATCCGGAGTTACAACCGGTATAGCAAATCTTTAGAACGTCGTCTTCGATTGCGGTGTGAATTCCACTGCACCCACTAAATCTAAAAGAGTCGCAATCGCTAGCTTGATAGCTTCCGCTATCTGCATAGAACCCAGAGAACGCGTCAGAGCATCCAGATCCAGATGCACCAGATCCGGTATAAGTAACAGTAATTAAGGCGCTATCTCCCAACAACCAATCTGGCGTAGATAAAGTAGTCTTTATTCCACTTGCTCCGGTAAAAACTAAGGCCCCAGTACAAGAAGAAAACTTATGGTAATTTGATGCGCCATTATCAAGGAGCCCATCGCTAACGCCATGAATAGATCCGGAGTTACAACCGGTATAGCAAATCTTTAGAACGTCGTCTTCGATTGCGGTGTGAATTCCACTGCACCCACTAAATCTAAAAGAGTCGCAATCGCTAGCTTGATAGC
>JAAHTH010002051.1_pt1 | contig 16176 bp, 17 predicted proteins | sample 6116091 | NCBI WGS metagenome assembly JAAHTH01 (sample SAMN13939990, study PRJNA603662) | sponge metagenome | isolation source: marine sponge | host: Mycale hentscheli | place: New Zealand | collected 2006 | reverse complement strand
TCCCATCTAGTTTTGCAATTTAGGCAATGGGCCATATCATTAGTACCAATTAAATAGGTTCTTGTACAAGTCCTACAAACGGGATAGTCACACCGCGGACAATTCACCTTTGCCCTGGTACTTTTGTTAAATTCTTCACAACAAATTCCGCAAGCATTCGAGGATGTTAAATAGTTGGCCATGATTGTTTTAATTTCAATAGAAATTAATATATTCATTTCAATTTAATCTTTGCATATTTTATAAGAATATGGCAATGATGGCAAATCAAATGAGTATACAGGAAGAGATAAACAGAGCATTAGTGGATTTACCTCCTGGTACAAGAGCGTTTACTTTAACCAATATTAAAATATTTGCGGCACCAGGTGTTTTAAATTGTTTAGGTCTGGCAGCTGCTGCTCATGGCGATATGAATGCTGCTTTAGGAGAGGGTGGTGCATTAAGAAAAGGTCCAGGGGTATATGCTGCATTAACTAATCAAGGATTGCCTCCCAGTTATATTCAATCTGAGATAGATAATGATACAGAGTTAACATCTTTTGATGCATCTGAAGATAGTCCTATTAATTTGGCAATTGCACAATACGATACTCGTGATGGGGACGCGGCAAGTCTAAGAGGATTTGCTCTTCTTCAAGTTAAAAATCAAGAGGGAGAAATTATTAGGGAAGAACAAGATAATTGCAGTGTACGTACGGCTACTATGGAATTAAAAGTATTAGGAAATAAAGTTGCTCCCGGAGTAAATACTAGATCAAACAAAATTTTTCCTAGGGGAGGGAACATAATTAGATTAGTACAATTTTTAGGTTCAAAATTAGACCGTGGTATTTTTCTTTATGGATTAGAAACGGTAATTAGTTTATATAGATATTTTGGGTGGGAAGTAACGTCTGCGCGTCGTGCTGAAGACAGTATTTGCGGTATCGATACTCATTCGATGATGACAAGACAAAAAACAGTACCAAAACAGATGGCGGCATTTCAGAGAAAATATGGACCCGATGAAACTACTAACACGGAAATACAAAGAAAAAATAGAACAAAAGATAACTTAGGCAGCCCTGAAGCATATGAAGAAGCACTTCAGAATATACTAAAGTTTTTTCCAGGAAAGGGATATTATGATAAATTAGCTAAAGCAGAAGACGGAACAGTAGCGGCATCAAAACAAGATACAAAGCTGGCTAAAGTGGAAGAAAGTAGAGATCAGGGCTATCCTATGTTGTTATGTCCAGGCCAAAATCCCTATAGTTCTGTAGCAACTGAAATAACTAAAACTAACGAATCAAAACAAACAAAGAGTGGTGGCGGGATTCCTATGTTAAATATTGTTGTTGACAATAAAACTAGCAATATAAAAGGAGGAAGAAAAATTCGTAAAAGACGAACAAAGAAAAGGGCACTGAGAAAAAAGCACCGCGGGCGAAAGACAAAGGGTAAAAAGAAGAAGAAAAAGAATAAAAAATGGTGTAAATCTACCAAAGCATGGTGCAAATATACTAAGAAAAATAACTGTAAAAAGGGTCTTTGGAAAAAGAAAACGAAATTGGGACGAGCGTCTCGTAGATGGTGCCGATCAACAAAAAGATGGTGTAAAGTGCGCAAAACTGCTTGTAAAAAAAAACGACGTTAATTAATTAGTTTGTATTTTTAATTAGATAAAAAATACAAATAGTATATAATGAGCAAAGATCCTGATTTTAATATAGATGAATATGAGATTGGTGAACTATTAGACATTTTTAATATAACTAAGCCCGTTCAAAAAGAAGCTATCATGAAGATAGCTGGTGAATTTATAGGGAAATATAGACAATTAGAACAATCAGAGTATGTAGAGTTTTTCTCAAAAGCTATGAATAAACTTATTTCAAATTATCATCAAGTAGAAGGTATTCTAGGCAAAGTAGATGCAATACTAGATGATGCAATTGAAACAAAGCAAAATATTAAGCAAACAGTGGAAGATTTACAAGAGAGAGCCGAAGATATGTATGAAGATGCACAAGAAATAGCAGAGGATTTATATGAAGAAGTTCAAGATAGAGCGTCTGGTTTAATTGATAAAGCGGAAGATATACTGGACAATGTACAAGATACAGCAGAAAATATTATTGAAGAAGGGGTTAATGCGTATAGTGATGCTAAAAAAATAACAAGCGAGTTTTTAAATCCAAAGGTAGAAGATGCCGGTCCAAATGTTTTAAGAAATAGGTATTATAATGCACAAACTGGTCCCGAACGAGCCGGTAATCTAGTAATGCCACCTAGAGGAGAATACATAAGCGTCCCTAATGATCCAGGTGTAGGCACGCATGCACCCCAACTTCAACAACGATTGATGATGCCAAATGCATTTGCACAGATACCTTTTATGCAAGGATATAGAAATCCTACATTACAAAATGCATACATTAGTTGGATAAATGTAGATAGCCAATACAGAGAGATAAAGCCATCTGGTACGGAATCTGCTAGTTGTGCAAAATATGCCGATCCTTCTAATAATTTTTTTCAAAATGATTCTTCAACCGATTTTCTATTTACCTTACAATCACCAATTACAGATGTTTTGGCAATGACAGTAGGAAGTATGGAGATCCCATTATCTGGATATTATCCTTTTTCAGATAGATATGGAAATACAACATTTGAAATCTTAATTAAAGGTGAGGCGGTTGCGTGTTTAAGAATACCAGAAGGTAATTATGACGCGTCTGCTATTATGCAAGTCGTAAATGCGGAATTATTTGCAGCATGGCAAATAATTAATGCAACTTTTACTTTATCATCATCCTCTTATCCGCAGTTATTTATAAATGCAAGCAATCAAAAAGCTTATTTTGCATTCTACCCCAATTCTCCCGCTAACCCTATAGATATTAAAATCAGATGGTTTGAAAAAAGTAGGTGTGGTTGTTGCAGTGATTGTTGCAATCGTGCCAAAGCAATACTAAGCGCGCAGGGGGTCGCCACAAACAATAGCTCATGGCCGCCTACTGCGCCTTTCTATCAAGGTGAAAAAGATGCCAAAGAATATTTATGCTCTGATAATAATACAGGTAAAAAAATAAACTCTACTCTAGGATGGTCATTGGGATTTAGAGAGGGAGTTTCAGAATTTAAGTATGTTAATACCATAGTTAATCCTGTAGCAGATGCTTCATTAAATGAAATAAGTAGTAAGAGTAATTTTAGTTACTACGGAACATTTGGTTCTTGTGTTTGGAATGCCTTAGGAACGAAATATTTTATTTTAGAAATAGATGACTTTAATAGAAATAGAAATACTGGGAACATGGGTACTATGACAATGCCATCAAGTACAGAAAAATTTAAATTACCTAGTTATGCAAAACAATTATCACAAATATACCCTGTTTGCAATGAAAAAAGTAAAGACCCAGTATCGTCTCCTGAAAATGAAGAATGGCCACAGCAGCTTCCAGAGGATTTACCCCTACAAGAAAGAGGAAACCCGTTAACTGGAAAGCCTTCAAAAACAGAACCTTTAACATTTGAAACGAATGGAAAACCTAGGAAAGGATATTATGAAAATTTTAAAAGAGCATGTAGAAAAGGCACACCTGCGGAAGAATTCGGGGTAAAAGGACAAGATACTTTAACCAAAGCACAAAAATATACTGCAAGAGAATTAAGTAATGCTAGAGCAAATAGCGGTACAAATCAGTATTACGCTCCGCAGGCATCAAATATTTTATTTAGATTTCCTGTTGAACGACTTTCTAATAACCTACAAGTTCCATTGATAGTCCCCAACGATGCTGGTATGGCAAACGGACGGAGATATTTCGGTCCGGTAACCATTGAAAAATTACGTGTACGATTATTAGATGACAAAGGAAATCCCGCGGATTTTCATTGTGCTGATATTTCATTTTCATTAATAACGGAGAGATTATACCAATACTAACAAATACAACAGCAGTAATCTCTCATTTTACAGTTATCTTCATCAAGTTGTTTTTGTTTTTCATCATATGAAAAATGTCTACGGATACCTACGCCGGGATTTTCCATATCCATATTTTTGTATATATCTTTAATTAATAGTGTAAAAGCATCGTGTACGTTTTCTCCAGTTTTAGCACTAGTTTCAATATACATTAAATTATTAATTTTAGTATAATTCTCTATTTCATACTCAGATACTGCCCTGTTTATACGATCTTTTTTATTACCAATTAATAAAATAGATATTGGTTTTTCATTATCTCTTTTTTCTTTTAATTCTCGTAACCAAAAGTCAACCCTACGAAAACTATCTTTACGAGAAAGATCAAAGACAACCGCGGCTCCAGCAATACCACGATAGTAACTTGTTATTATTGATGCGAAACTTTCTTGCCCAGCAGTATCCCAAATATGAGCTTTAATTCGATCTTTATTATTTATAACGGTATTGACACATGCAAAATCAACACCAATTGTGTTATCATAGCGACCGAGATATCTATCATGTATTAATCTATCGGTTATTGCTGTTTTACCCACATTTGTATCACCAATAAATATTAGTTTGAAGAGATAATCATAAGACATACTTATTATATAAATATATAATAATTATATAATGACCAATAGAGTAACAGCTGAAGAAATGTATGCTATCAAATATTTGGATAGTGGAGGTGATCCAGATACATTTTCCCATCGACATAAAAAACTTCACACAGCAGTAATAAATGAAGCAAAACGTAGATTAATGGTTGAAATAAGGCATAAAATAGCCAAATCAAAGAAAGGAAGGGGTTTAGTTTATAAAAATATAAAGAAACCTACAACCGTCACTCTAGAACCAATTGAATTATATCAAGCTTTAGGAAAACTCTCCTATTCAAAGTTAAAAAATCTAAATAAAACCCTCCTACAGTCAAGGAAGGAATAAAAATATCGAATAATCTCCTAAATGTAAAATCATTATATTGGTTTTTTACACTTATGACAACTATAGACTGGAACAAAATAATGATATCTAAAGTCCCATATATCCATATCTTCGTGTAAATCAACAATTAAACCGAAAATCGGCTCGTAACAATCCAAACAAACAAAGCGTGTTTTTCTAATAGGGACTGCGTTTATTATTTTAAGTTTTTCACCTGTTATCTGTCTGCGTTGTAAAAATTTTGTAAGCATTTCAGATTATATTTACATGAGAAACTTAAAAGTATAATTACATTAAATTATAAGAATATATATTATGATGATGCATATTTTGAATTCTGAATATCATTTTACGTTTTATCTCTTTGGTTCGATTTTGTTTTACTACACTTATTTTTTTACTAATATTCTTCTTAATGCATATAATGAAAAATATATGAAATTAGAAGAAGAAAAAAAAATGTATGTAGTAAGCAACATACTAAAATCTATTCAGCTATGTGGCTTAACGCCACTGGCCGGTTATATTTTATATGATACTATGTATAATGATTCATGGAATAATCCAATGATAAAAAATTTGGGAGTTTGGTATACAATTCCAGATACAGTATCTCTAATACTTGTTAAAAAAATGGATATGACAACAAAAATTCATCACAGTATTGTTTGTCTTTTCAATATAGCTTCTATTACAAATGACTATAATGAAGAAAATATAGTAAGGTGTTTAATTATTTATGCTGCCTTCAGTACTTATGCCTTCATTGTAAATTTTATGTTGGGAGCAAGATTTTTACATAGTAATAAAAAAATAGAAAAGCTTATGAGTAGATTTGCATTTGGAGTATATAGCATATGTTGTATGATTAACTGGATTTGGCATTACTTTTACATGACTAGATTATACAATGCATGTAACACCAACTATTGTACATACGGTATTTATCTTTACAGCTTCTTAGTTTGTATGATAGCTGTAGACGATATAAAACTAAATAAATGGCTATTAAAAAAATCAGAGTTTTTAGTACTTAAGGCTGAGTAAATCAAAAATAGTTCTAATATGCGTTTCTTGATCGGCCACACATTCGAGCAATTCTCTTTCAAATTTTCTAACTTTTTGTCTCATTTTATTCCAATTTCGTTTGATAATTGGAATACTTATTTTAATTTTATCAATAATTTCTTTACATCCCAAATCGATAGAATCAGTTTTTAGTATAAGTTTAAATAATGTAACAGCTAATTCTAAATTATGTACATTTTTAGAGATATTATGTAAAAAAATAATAGGTTTACCAGATCTTACTTCTAACTGAAAATCATCACGGGCACATATTCCCGATTTAATACTTATAAATAAGCCACAGTGTATATCGTGATTAATATCTATATCTCTATAAAATTTATCTACTTCAGGTTTGGTAACGTTTTTTGAATAATTTTTAGTTTCTATTAACATACAAAAAGAGTCTTCTTTGAAAATAAAATCACCTCTTCCTTTTTGTTTATGAGTATCTTCTATTTCAGCCCGTGGAAAACGTTTATTTAATTCTTGTAATGTGAAATCTTCCCCTACTTGACCAATAATAGTGCTATTCTGTGTAGTAGTAATAAGCTGTTCTTTTTCTTTTTTCTCCATGGAAAGCTTAAGTTCATAGTCTGTTCTTAATTTATCATATTTTATTTCCCATCTTTTCTCGTTTTCTGTTCGTTTAACTTCAAACTCCTCATATGCTTGTTTGAATAAACTTCGATTCTCGGCATTTGAATCTTGTAGTTTTTTCTCATATCTCTCCAATTTACTTTGAAGAGTATCAATATCAGACAAAAATCTTGCTTCTACTTGTTCTTTTATTTGATGTGATATAGCTTGAATTTCACTTTTATGTTGTTGATCTAAAGTTAGTGCTTTCTTTTTTTCACCCTTTAATTCGGATTTTATTTGCTCTATTCTTGTTTCATACCTTTCTCTTTCTGTTAATAACTTAGCATTCCATTGTTCATTATTCCATCCTTGTATTTGCTGATTTCCCATATTTAAAAATTTCATACCTAATTCTATAGCGTGCACTTTATCTAAATCTGAAAGTTTTAGAAAGTTTAATGTTGATGCATTTGCCTTCAAATGGAAATCTACATATTCAGTCATTCGATAACTTAATATGTAAAAGTGTTTTTATTTAATTTTATATTAAGAATTATCAACAAATATATATATACATGACGGCATTGGCACCGGTTGCGTTAGAATTATTAAAGGGCAAAAACAACAAAGAACAGGTTGATTTAATACTAGAACCATTACAAGTTATGATTAATCTTGCTGTGTTGGGATTTTGTCCCATTGGAACAAAAATCAACATCCATGAAAATATGCTTTATTTACATCAACCAACATTTGCTCAAGGATTATGGCGATGGTGGGAAGGAGATTCAAAAGATGATTTATATTACCTATTTCACGCTATAAGACGTTACTATAAATGGTATAAAAATGAAGATAATGAAATCTATAATTATATTCTAGAGCTAGCAAAAGAGGGTATTAAAAATCTAATTAAAACATATCAAAAAGCCGATAAAAAATCTATTTTACATACACTTTCTTTGTATAACAATATTTTAGATCTTGATACACCAGATTTATTCAAGACAGATAGCGATGATACAGAGTCTATCACCATTGATAAAGTGTTCAAGAATATTACAAGTTTGTATGATCAGAAAATATTAATTATAATATTTAGCTTATTCAAACTTATGAAGGAAGAAGATAATGAAATCTATATTAATAATTATATAAATGGATTAAACAAAGTTTTGAAACCTACTAATCATAAAATTAGAAACTGGATTCAAACTAATCTCACATTGTAAATTAAATTGACTTAGACAATAGTATAGCAAATATACGTATCTACAATGAGTTTACTAGAAGCTGCTAGGAATATTAACACGGATTGGAGAGATTTACTTATAAAAATATTAGAATTAAATCCACAAATTCAAGTTGCATATGATAAAGAATGTGATACTTTTCAAGATACAATACCCATTTATCCTGAAGTTCATAATATCTTTCGTTGTTTTAACTATTTTAATATTGCTGACACAAAGGTGGTTCTTCTGGGACAAGATCCATATCATGGTCCCGGGCAAGCTATTGGTTTATGTTTTGGGGTAAACCAGGATCAAAAAACCCCACCATCGCTAAGAAATATAATGAAGAAACTACCTGATTGTACCACCGATAGTACATTAGAAAAATGGGCAAAACAAGGAGTTTTGATGCTGAACTCATCTCTTACAGTACGGCATAAATCACCCGCATCTCATATGAAAATGTGGAAAGACTTTACATCGCAAATCATTAAAATCATAAACGACGAATGTAATAGTATTGTGTTTGTGGCATGGGGAGCATTTGCTTACAATAAATATATGGAGTGTTCAGTGAATAATGATAAACATTCTTTAATTGTATGTTCACACCCTTCCCCATTGAGTTGTTCTAGAAAATTAAAACAATTCCCCGCTTTTAAAGAAATAAATACTTTTATGATAATTAATATGGAGCTGAAGGAAGAACGGGCTATTATATGGTAAATTTATGTTTTACGAAAAATTGAAATTAATTTTTGGTAAAAGTTTAAAACAAACCACCACGCACAACTAACATATATTATTATGGGAAAAAACAAAGACGGACGTCGCGCCAAAGGCAAAGACAAAGCAAAAAACACTTTTAAAAAATATGGTAAGAATACCACTAGAGGGCTAAGAATAAAGCAAGCTGAGCTTGAGAAAAGAGCTGATAAGCGAAAAGCTGAGGGAGATCACCACCTAGTTAAAGCGCAAATGGATTTTGCAAAAACGAAGGGCAAATACAGTGGCGGTGCATCCAAATCTATTTGTAAAATCACGTGCCGAAATAAAAAACATGGGTCTTAGTCTAAAGGCTCCACTGAATATAAAAGTCCCAATCTAGAGGGCTTAATCCACATCAATAAAACTCCACTTTTTTTAAACTCTATACTTCTAACAGTTTCAGTAATATCAACTTCTTCATGAAAAAGTTTAATTTCGTTTCCAGATCTCTCCATTTTGTAAGTTGATACTATTTTTTTTTCACCATTGTATGTCACATATCTGACTATGTTGTGAGTACCCATTGGGGCATTTTTCAATCCTTGAATTCGCATTTACTATAATAGTTATTTTTTTTAGTCTGAATATACGCATGACGTTATGATCAAGTTATCAAGCGTGGTTTTAATACACGCCCGTTTCTTTTTATCATAAAGCAAGTAATGCGCTTCATTTTCCGTACCCTCGAATGCTCGCCACCAGCGATGTACATCTTTTAGCCAATAATCTACCACAACCATTTCTCCCTTTTTTCGAAATCGAACAACCGCCGTTTTCTCAATGCCTGGCAATCTGTCCGTTGTAAAGGTGATATTGCAAGGTAGATTTCTGTTTGAAATAAAGTCCTTGATGTCGAATCCTGTTTTAGGATTGGTCAAACCCTTAGATCTGCCCCTTTTAGTTTCAATATTCCCGCGTTTAATAGCGGTTTCAAGGTGCGCATATGATTGGTCACGTGCCATTATAAAAGCGTGTTGATGAATTGTGAGAGTATATGATAACATATATTAAAAGTAAAAACAAATTCAATTTTCTAGATCATTTAAGAATTAAAACAGTTCATAATGAAAATTTGCTCAAAAAATTGAAGTAAAAAATGACCAATTAGGTAAATCTATACCTCCCTTGCGATTTCTAGATATTCCCGAACTTTATCAACACATATACTTAATTATGCCCAATACCCTAAGTTGTCTCAATCACGTTAAGCGTCACCTCACTGGCCCGGCCAGTATGAAAAATAAGCGTCCGCCAGCTCCTACCCTATACACAGACGTCAGTTGGTGCGGCGACCGATCAGGTTCTATGTCGTCTATGGGTTTGAGCCCACAAGAAGGCGCAGAGACCTTCATGAAAGACCATAAAAAACTATCAAATAAAATACAACCAATGAACGGTTATCATATGGAATTTACTACTTTTGACAACAAAGCGTCGATCGAATACAATGGCGATGCTCGAAAAGTCACAGATAATGACATTGAAAAAGCGCGAAATGCTATGATCCCTCGCGGAACAACAAAGTTTTATGACACGGCGATTGCGTGTGTATCACGACAGCAAAAGCGCGTCGATGCAGTCATTGCATCTTTGCCAAAAGAAACTATCCGATTGATGTATGAAAACAACCATCTCGTAGCTGCAATATTCGCCACTTTTACAGACGGTATGGACAATGAAAGCATTGCCGATACAAATGCATTGAAAAGGGCAATTGACAAGCACAAAAGCCAATACAATGCTACCTGTATGTTCCTAGCTGCAAACATTGATGCCGACACTACTGGCGCAAGCTGTGGATTTGACGCAGGGCTTTGCATGCAAATGGGAGCCGATCGCATATCTTCTGGTGATGCTTTGAGAATTTGCTCAATCGCAATGATGCGAGCCGCTAGTCAACAGCCGCCACAATTTACCCAACTAGAACGCGAAACATCTTGTAGAGTACAACGACCAGTTAACAGCGCTCCTAGTGCTATGATGCAAGATCCTCAACGCTGTGTTACTAGTCCATCACTTCGACAACCTCTTCCTTTGTTACCACCAGCAGGCTTGCATAGACAAATGAATCAACGTGTCAATCTCCGAATTCCAGCGGTTTAGGTAAATAACTAGAAAATTATATTTGTTGCTATAAAATTTTTTATTTTTCCACTATAAGCATGGGAAATATTTTGCCAATTTTAATTTCTTATAATTTACATAAAGAGCATATTGATGAACGACAACGACGGTTATCTATAAAAGAAGAAGAACAGTTACTTTTAAAAGAGGAAAAAAGGTTTTGCAAAATGAAGAATAATGATACTAATAATATGTGATTATTATATAACAAATGTCATATTCTAATTATTCAAGCTATTTAGCAAGACGAGCTGGTAAAGTAGAATGTTGTTTTGGAAAAGGTGATAAAGGAGACCCAGGAATAAATGGTATTCCTGGTACAACAGGACCTACAGGATCTACAGGGCCAAAAGGAGATCAGGGCCCTATAGGATATACTGGGTATACTGGAATCACGGGTCCAACTGGATTTAAAGGGCCAGATAAACTAGGACCAACCGGCCCAACTGGAATAATGGGTCCCACAGGTGATACCCAGGGCCCTACCGGTTTTACCGGTCCAACTGGATTTAGTGGACCTACAGGAAATACAGGACCTAGAGGTTATACAGGAATTACAGGTCCGCAATCCGAAGAAGGTCATACTGACATTTTGGTTTTTACAGCACATTTTGCACAAGATCTAACCATGCAAGACATTTCAGGAAGTTCTTTATCTAACGTGGGAGGATTTAATGGCATTGGACCAGCTGGAACCAATATATTAGCAACTAATAATGTACCCATATATTGGCTATATCCAGGATATGGTGGAGGCAGTTTTAGAGGACCCTTATTACAAGGTTCAAGTAGGTCTATAACAGATCCATCTGGATCAACTGAAATACCATGTGTATCGGTTCCCTATATTTGTGACATTTCTAAAAATATTGGTGTTTCATTAGTAACTTCGAACAGCCATCCATTTACGACACCGACCTTACCAAATACATCATTTAGAATAGTTGTATATGCTTATTGTGATGTAGAAGGTGGGCCTATTTCGGCTACTAATGTTGGAGGCGTGCCTATTATTAGTGGTTTAATACCACGACCGCGTGGCGAGGGTCAAATGTCATTAACGAATCCTATACCTAACATTGATAATAATACTCAGGCTGTAAGGTGTTATTGTACAGATCTTAGTGGAGCATTATTAGTAAGTCCAGGACCATTTCCTCAAGAAGCGATACCTGAATTTAGTGATCTTACAAACAAAAAGAGAGAAAGTAACAGCACAATAGCTGTAGGTATAATTACACAAACTAATAATCCGGATACTTTCGAATGGAAACAAGATACAAGTATTTCAGTTTCTTTATATCTTAATAATATCAAACCCCTGATTTAATAAACATTATATATATTATATATAATGTCTACCAACTATTCAAATTATTTAGCACGCAGAATGAGAAGTAGAAAGATATGTTGTCCTAAAGGCGAAAAAGGATCAGATGGACCCGATGGTCCACTAGGGCCCACAGGGGCAGCCGGTCCAAAAGGTATAATAGGCGATACAGGAGGGACAGGACCAACAGGATTTGAAGGACCCACAGGATTTACAGGACCTCCAGGTAGTTTTACTGGATATACTGGATGGAAAGGTCCAACTGGTCCGACAGGCGTGGGACCAACCGGGCCTACTGGTTTTCAAGGACCCACGGGGGGTTTTACTGGTCCTGATGGGTCCACTGGTCCCACAGGTGATCAAGGTCCTATTGGACCATTTGTGAAAACGGGACAATCTGATTTTTTAACATTTTCAGGCTATGGTTTTAATGGTTTTCCAAATTGGACAGATATAACGTCATATAATCTGTTAGCTAATCCCAACGCTTTAAATCCTATACCTATAGGTCCGGGGGCGCCGCTCCCCGGATCGGGAAAAGATTATTATTTAATTCCTGGATATTGTTCCAGAGGGTCATTCCCACCGCCGCCAGGTGGTGGGAATTTAAATGGTCTTTTAAAGCAGAGTCCTAAGGAATTCCCTTGCACCTGTGTTCCCTATTCATGTAAAATAAGAGAAGTCTATGTTAGTATAAATAACTTTCCAAATCAAAATTTAACGCCGCCATTGAACACATATACCACTAACACCACACCACCTTCCACAGAAACATTACCAATAACAATTACTATTCATAATTTTTGTCGTATAAACAGTACTACTGGTCTGCCAGCAGTATCGACACCGTCATTACCTATTAGTTTTAGATACATATCAGGAACTCCTTCCCCTCCCGGAGTCACACCTTATAGGTTTTGTTTTTGTACTAAGGGTGATCCCATTGATCCATCCTGTAATATTTATGGTCAAAGTCCTACCTATGATAATGCCATTGCTGTAACTATTAAATTTGGTCAACCCACGCCTACATTTGGAGTAAAGACATGCTTTGATGCGTCAACTGCAGGTACCGGTGGTCCTCTTGTAACCTCAAGACCAGCATCATGGGCAGATGGATTTACTATTTCGGTGGGAATTTTACTTGAAAATATTAATAATGTGTAATAATTATATAAATGTCTAATTACAGATCGTATTTAGCAAATAAATATAACAGAAACAATATCTGCTGTTGTAAAGGTGAAACAGGAACATTTGGTACTTCTGGCGTAGCAGGTCCTACCGGATTTACAGGGCTAGATAAAGGACCAAAAGGCTCAAAAGGAATTGACGGACCAACAGGATTTATAGGCCCGACTGGATTTACTGGCCCTACTGGTGGTACAACAGGACCAACCGGATTTACTGGTCCTACTGGTGAAATGGGTCCTTCTATTGGTCTATTAGGACCAACAGGGTTTACAGGACCTACAGGGGGAACGGGTCCTACCGGATCAACAGGAGAAAAGGGTTTTATAGGAGCGACAGGACCTGAATCTGAACCAGGACTTAAAAGTATTTGGGAATTTGGCGCTTATATACCCAGCGTTAATAAAACAGATCTAGGAAATTTCCCTGAAGAATTTGCAATCTGTCCGACGGCCACCGGCGAGGGTAAACCTTGCTGGTTATATCCATCCTATGGAGGAAGTGGAGATAGAGACACTGGGGTAACGCCTAATTATTCTGCACCTTTGCCAATAGCTAAAACAATTTACCCTGTGCCCCCTGTTGGTAGACCACCACCAACGACCTACGGTTTTTTTGAAGTCCCGGCAGCTGTAATTCCTTATCAAAAAGGAAGATTGGAAAAACCGATAGGTTTAACTTTAAATAGTTCGTTTGGCAATGTTAATTTGGGGGGCTCAACAAACGATAGATCTATGGATATTATAATAAAAGTTTATTTATGGTGCCCAGAAGATTTAAAACCTGTAGACCCTCCGCCCCCTTCCGCCGACGCAGGGATACCTGGCGGATCTACCGGGTATGTATATCAATACGAAGCTAAATGGAATTCTGACCTCGCCACCGACACCGAACCCCATTCATTATGTTGTATTTTATCTCCTACTGAGTCGGGAGATGTAGAACCAGACATTGTTTGTAAACCCAGTCCTCCCGATCCATTTACTGAAATTGAAATTAATAGTGAATGGGAACCTGGAAATAAATTTTTAGCCTCAGTTTCAATTCAATTCATAGCTACTGATTCAAATTATGCGGCAGGCCCTGATCCCAGAAGTGTAATTGGTTCTAATATGAATATTTCTGTATCATTACGATTTGATCCAAATCCTTAGTTTAGGTATTCGCATGATTTATATATCCTTATTATATATATTATGTCTTACGGAGGTCATTTTGGATATAATAGTTATAGAAATGTTAATAATAGACCCGGTGCATGTGCTCAAAAGGGACAAAAAGGTGAATTTGGCCCAGGCGGCGCACCCGGTCCTCAAGGTCCTCAAGGACCACAAGGAATTAAGGGGGAAAAAGGAATGGGAATAACCGGTTCAACTGGAGCAATGGGAGTATCAGCTCTTAGTCCATGGTATGAAAGTTGGGATATATTAACTCAATCAACAGTTGAAGAAACAGCTACAAATATGTACGAAATTTATTTTCATGGTTTTTGGCCACCAGTAACCGGTTATTATGATAAAATTAAAGTAAGAATTAGAAATGCTTCAGGCACTGGTCCACTTATAGTTTCAGCAGCAATTTACGATAATGGGGGGTCTGGATTACCTACTAAACTTCCCCTTCAATCACCCGCTCCAGAAAATTTATTAAGAAAAGGATCCGTGGCAGCATCAATACTGTCACCTTATGATGACCAATTCGTAACAGTTGCACTTGATAATGCAGTTCAGTTAATAAGAGATAGAATTTATTTTGTAGCACTTAAAACACACACTCCTCAAACCACGCCCCCTTCACTGACTTGTTCTTATTATGGTACAAGGAGAACAATTGGATATAGTAACGGAACAGATGATCCTAGCATCAACCCGGGAGCGCCAATAGGTAAACTTGCCGGTTTACCGGGCGATAATGCAAATGGGTTAGGCCAGGTTGATATGAATTACGCAACAAACCAAAACTATCAAACTGCCGCCGGGCTGAATTATTATGATTCTACCTATTTTCCTACACCAATACCCAATCCTGCTTTAGGTTCAGCTTACGTAACTCCTACTGGAGATACTGTTTCACCCCCAAATAATGATACTACGAGAAGTTTAGCTGCTTTTTGGTTTATAGTATATGGTCCTCAAACTGGAGCTGGAGCAATCATGGGTCCGCAAGGAGCACAAGGAGCTCAAGGTTTTTTTGGACTACAGGGACTTCAAGGAATACAAGGTATACAAGGGTTAGAAGGTCCACCAGTTGATGGAGGAGGAGTTATTCCTTATGAACCTTATAATCAAAACAATGTAAGCATTTCTACCGGACTAAAAGATGCTTCGGGGGTGGTTAATTTTATTCAGTTTACATCACCATCTACTGGAAACTATACACATATTCAAGTTTTAACTGGTATTTCACAGCCCGGCGGAGCGACTAGTGAATTTTTTGGTACAATTGGAGCAGCAATTTATAGGAATTTACCTGGAACGATTAACCCTGGAGCTGGCCCTGTTCCCCCTACAGTGTCGCCGGGTCCCGGAAGACCAGGACTAAAAATCGGTCAAGGTCAAACGAGTGCGGCAGCGGGCGGTGCTAATATGATTGGAAAATATTCAGAAATAACATTTAATAATCCGATTCCTCTTATAGCTGATACTAAATATTGGGCTGCAATAGCATGGGACGGCTCGCCTGGTCCAGATATATCATCAAATAAGATCTGGATGCCTTATAATGGTGATTACAGTAAAAATGAATATCTTGTTTTTAAAAACGATGTTTCAAATAATCAATATTATAGTAATACCGGTCTTTTTAGCTCCAATGCCGCGGATGCTGACAATCTAGTGCTATCTGAGTGGGCTCTTTGGTTTTATTTATACAATCCCAGTGCCGCAGTGGGAGGGCCTGGACCACAGGGTGCGCAAGGTCTACTAGGGTTACAAGGTATACAAGGAATACAGGGTATTCAAGGT
>JAAHTH010000583.1_pt1 | contig 16181 bp, 22 predicted proteins | sample 6116091 | NCBI WGS metagenome assembly JAAHTH01 (sample SAMN13939990, study PRJNA603662) | sponge metagenome | isolation source: marine sponge | host: Mycale hentscheli | place: New Zealand | collected 2006 | reverse complement strand
GCTATGCCTATGATGAAAAAAGGCGGTAAGGTTCGCGGTTGCGGTATGGCTAAGCAAGGCGTTCGTAAAGCCAAAATGGTAACAATGAAGGGCGCGTAATGCGGAGTTACTATAAGAAGAGCAGTAGCGGCTGTGGCTACAAAAAGGGCGGGTCTGTAAAAGATTCGTGCTATAGGAAGGTAAAGGCAAGTTATAAAGTCTTTCCTTCCGCGTACGCATCAGGTGCTATTGCTAAATGCCGGAAGAAAAAGGCTGGTAAGTAATGCGTACATACTACAAGTCTGGTGGTAAAATACGTAAAACAGCCAAAGGAGCAGCATTAAAACGCTGGTTTAAAGAGGACTGGAAAGACGTTAGCACCGGAAAGGCTTGTGGTAGGAAGAAAGGAGATGGGCGAGGAACCCCCTATTGCCGACCTTCTAAACGAGTTTCTTCTAAGACTCCTAAGACTTCTGGTGAGATGTCTAGCTCTGAGAAGAGTAAGAAGGTAGCGGAAAAGAAACGCTTGGGACAACCTGCGGGTAAGCCGCGTAGAGTATCCCCAGCCAAACGTAAGGGGAAAAAGTGATGGAGATTTTTCAAAACGGTAGGTTCTCAACAGGAGAGCCAGTATACCAAATAGGTGTTAAACAAGCTGATGACACCTACGACATTAAAGTCTATGACCTGATGACTAAAGCACAGGCCGAGGCTAAGCTCGTATCTATGGGTGTCAAATCTACACCCGTCAAAAAACCTAAGAAAGCAGCGACTCCTAAAGTCCCTGACTACTCGAACATGTCCAAAACACAACTTGAGAAACTTATGCGTAAGTATAATATCGAGTTGGACCGTCGTAAGAGTAAAGCAGCTCTTTTAAAAGAAGTTGACGCGTTCTTCTCAGGAGAATGGGCAATCTCATGACAACATCAGGTACCACTACATTCAATATGGACTTCACGGAGATCGCTGAAGAAGCGTGGGAACGTGCGGGTCGCGAGTTGCGTTCAGGCTATGACCTACGCACTGCTCGTCGATCTATGAATTTAATGACGATTGAGTGGCAAAACCGTGGTATTAACATGTGGACAATAGAGCAAGGCTCTCTTGATCTCGTGCAGGGGCAATCAACATATGCTCTACCTGACGATACCATTGACTTAATGGAGCATCAAATACGCACGGGCGCGGGTAATACTTCGTTACAGTCTGATCTTACTATAAGTCGTATTAGTGTGAGCACTTACGCGTCTATCCCTAACAAGTTAACACAAGGTAGACCAGTACAAATTTTTATCCACAGGAATAGCGGACAAACTTATCCTGTAGGAATTACACTAGCGGCTACAGCGTCGAGTACAGACACTACTATTACTTTAAGCGGTGTCTCTGACTTACCACCCGCAGGTTTTGTTAAGATTGAAGACGAAATAATAAACTATGGCAGTATTGACGGTAACGTCTTACAGAACTGTTTTAGAGGGCAGCAAGGCACAACAGCCGTTGCACATACAGTGGGTGGCGCTGCTATTCCCGTGTACTGGGAACAAGTCCCTGCGGCTACTGTATGGCCTATCCCTGACGGGACACAAAGCTACCAGCTTGTCTATTGGCGTATGCGTCGTATTGAAGACGCGGGCAGTGGCATACAAACCGCAGATATGAATTTTAGGTTTTTCCCCTGTATGGTTGCGGGGTTAGCGTATTATATTGCCATGAAAGACCCAGAGCTTATTGAACGTGTGGGTATGTTAAAACAGATTTACGATGAACAATTTGCCCTAGCTGCGCAAGAAGACCGTGAAAAAACTTCTGCACGTTTTGTGCCTAAAATAGGCAGGTTATAAAATGGGCGCTAGGTTTGCATCTGCTAAAAAAGCTATCGCTTTATGCGATGTTTGTGGATTTCAGTATAAACTTAAAGAGTTGCGTAACCTCGTAGTTAAAGGGCGGGACACAGACATTAAAGCCTGTCCTGAGTGTTGGAATCCAAGTCAGCCGCAACTTAAATTAGGGGAATATCCTGTAGATGATCCGCAGGCTATACGAGACCCTAGGGTAGATACAAGTATTGGTGAAGCTGGGCCATATAGTAGTAGGGACATCCAATGGGGATGGAACCCAGTAGGCGGAGGGCTTGATCCGTTTGGGCTTAGCCCCAACTCGTTAGTTGGGACTAGCTATTTAGGGCAAGTTACCGTAAACATTACGTAGGAGTAGTAAAATGAATGTATTTGGAATGAAAAAAGTTAAAGTCGAAAAGGACAAAGGTGTTCAACCTGTTAAGGGCGCACCGAAACCCAACATGACTGGCGTCAAGACTACGGGAGTAAAAATGCGCGGTGCAGGCGCGGCTACAAAAGGAACTATGGCTCGTGGGCCAATGGGGTAAACTATGAACTATAGCGAGTTAAAAACAAATATTGAGAACATCACTGAGAACTCTTTCACTGATGAACAACTCGCTATGTTTACTGAACAAGCCGAACAGAAGATATATAACACTGTTCAAATTCCTGCCCTGCGTAGAAACGTAACAGGAACGCTTAGTTCAGGAAACAAATACCTTGGTGCGCCTACAGATTTCCTGTGGAGCTATTCACTAGCGGTTGTTGATAGTGCTGGAGACTACCATTACCTACTCAATAAAGATGTAAATTTTGTTAGAGAGGCGTATCCTAGTGCTTCGTCACAAGGATTACCAAAACATTACGCATATTTTGACGATGATTCGTTTCTTTTAGGGCCTACTCCTGATAGTGCGTATACAATGGAATTGCATTATGGGTACTACCCTGAGTCAATTGTTACAGCGGGTACTACATGGTTAGGTGATGAGTTTGATTCAGCGTTACTTAATGGGGCATTAATCGAGGCAATACGCTTTATGAAAGGCGAGCCTGATTTAGTGCAGTTTTATGAGCGTTTATACGTTCAATCGCTAAAACTGCTTAAAACTTTGGGTGATGGTAAACTTCGTGAAGATACATATCGCTCTGGGCAGTTTAGAATGAAAGTAGAATAGGAGATAAAAAATGGCAATATCGCAAGCAATGGTAACTTCATTCAAGAAAGCGCTTCTTGATGGAGAAATGGACTTTAGTTCCAATACGTCTCAGACGTTTAAGATCGCACTGTTTACCTCATCCGCAACACTGGGTGCAGCAACAACAGCGTATAGCACAACAAACGAAGTATCCGGTACAGGTTATACAGCGGGTGGTAACACGTTAACTGTTGTAGCTCCTACAACGTCCGGTACTACCGCGCTCCTAGATTTTGCAGACACTACGTGGTCTACAGCAACAATTACGGCACGTGGGGCACTAATATATAAGTCTGGTGGCGGTGATCCCGCTGTGGCAGTTCTTGATTTTGGAGCTGACAAGACATCAACAGCAGGTGATTTTACTATCCAATTCCCTACTGCTGATGCGTCTAACGCCATTATACGAATAGCGTGATGACTGATGGCTGATGTACTTGTAACCTATGGAGGTTGGTCCGCTGGTGGGTGGGGCAGTACCGCGTGGGGTACCGATGTACAGATGCCGTCAGCGACAGGTGCGGTTGGTACTGTATCTGTTAGTGGTGCCGCTACGGTTCAACCTGCTGGGCTTGAAGCTACAACAGCAATAGGTACAGTTAGTGTTGTTGCGGAAGCAAATATCTTCCCAACAGGGGTTGCAGCTACAGGAACATTAGGCACTGTAGTTGTTGATGCGGCAGCTAATGTAGCCGTTACAGGTGTTTTAGGCACGTCCGCGTTAGGTAGCGTGACTGTTAGTGCAGGGGCTGTAGTTCAACCCTCTGGACTAGAAGCAACAACAGCGTTAGGAACAGTAGCAGTTTCCGCAGATGCTAACGTAGCGGTAACTGGCAATGTAGGAACAAGTGCACTTGGCAGTGTAACTGTAAGCGCAGGAGCAATTGTCTCCCCCGCAGGTTTATCCGCTACAGGCGGTTTAGGTTCGGTAACTGTTGTTGCTGAAGCAAATATCTACCCCGTCGGGGTAAGCGCTACAAGTGCTTTAGGCACAGTCTCCACGACAGGAGACGCAAACGTCGCAGCATCTGGGCTTGCGGTTACAGGTTCTATCGGAACTGTCTCTGTAAGTTTAGGTATTGTAGAAAATGTAACAGGAGTCTACGGACAAACACAACTCGGTAGTGTAATAGTTGCAGCTAACTCAGATGTAGCTGTAACAGGTGTAAATGCAGCAGGCGCGGTAGGTACAGTATTTGTTTGGGGAGACATAAATGACAATCAAAACCCCAATTGGCAAAATATTGCTGGCGCACAAGCACCAACTTGGGGTAATGTTTCAACAGGACAGACTCCTAATTGGCAAGATATAGCCGCGTGAGGATTAAAAGATGACAACACAGTACACTTCGACACTTAAACTAGCCCTTCCTGTCCAAGGGGAACTCAGTGGTACATGGGGGGATGTTGTAAACGACAATATAACTTCCATGATTGAGCAGGCCATTGTCGGGCGTGCAGTCATTAACACGTGGTCGAGTAACTCCCATGTGCTGACTAGCGCTGATGGTACAACCTCTGAATCGCGTTGTGCGATGCTAGAGTTCACCGATACAGGATCAAGTCTTACTGGGGCAGCGACTGTCGTATGCCCTACAGCCGCTAAAATCTATATTGCTAAGAATGCTTCGGGACAAGCCGCCACGCTTAAAACTTCTGGCGGTTCGGGTATTGCGATACCAAACGGCAAAACAATGTTTCTTTTCTGTGACGGTACTAACGTCGTAGAAGGCGCTACAAACATCGAATCACTATCAGTTGGTGGGTACACAGTCTCTCTTGCAGGAACCTTGACGACCGCAGCGGCGTTTACAACGGCTGGAGCGAATGCACTTACGTTAACAACTACGGGTGCGACTAACGTAACTTTACCTACAACAGGCACATTAGCTACGCTTGCGGGTACAGAAACACTTACGAATAAGACCCTGACAGGACCTACTATCTCGTCACCAACACTGACGGGTTCTATTTCAGCGACCGATTTGACTATTTCTGGTAATACCACGATTGGTGATGCCGCTTCTGACACGTTGACTGTTAACAGTACGATCACGTCACACCTTCTATTTACTGATAATACTTACGATATAGGCGCAACGGGCGCTACACGTCCACGTAATATCTTCTTATCAGGTAATGCTACAGTTGGCGGGAATATTACTCTCGCTGGTGGAATAGATGTTACTGGCGCTTTTGGCGTCGATGGTAACTTTGATGTAAATACTAATAAGTTTAACGTCACCGCAGCAACAGGTAACACTACGATTGCAGGTACACTTGGTGTCACTGGTCTAACAACGCTCACAGGTAACTTGAACGTCGATACGATCAGCGAAATTACTTCTGCTGGCGGTGTCACGATTGACAGCGTTTTGTTGAAAGACGGTGGAGCAACGTTAACTAGCGATTTGACGGTTGACACTAACACACTGTTTGTTGACTCCACTAATAACCGCGTTGGTGTAGGCACTACAGCAGGTGTTTCCAATCTTTCCAGTGGCGTAGGCAGCATTTCTAGGTTTCAAGTTGAAGGCACATCTGCTGCAACGGCATCTCAATCCATTATTAGAAACTCGGATAGTTTAAATAGTCCTTATCTTAATTTGGGTAAAAGCAGGGGGACTTCTAACGGCGCTGTAGTAATCGTTCAAGACGACGATCACTTAGGACAAATTTCGTTCTTAGGGGCGGATGGAGTTTTGTTGCAACAAGCTGCGACAATCGAAGCGTATGTAGACGGTACTCCCGGAACAGGTGACATGCCGGGTCGTATTGAGTTTGCAACCAGTCCGTCTGGAACCGTAGCACCTCTCATCAGAACGATTATTCGGTCAGATGGTAAATTAATACATAACCGAGGTGCTGTATTCAACGAAGGGTCTTTTGCGGGGGAAGACTTTAGAGTCGAATCCGCCGCTGACACTCATGCTCTTTTTGTTGATTCAGATTCTGATAGGGTTTCCGTAGGCTCTAGTGCGCCCACAGAAAAATTCTATACATCATTTGGCGTAAATAATTCTTCGCTGCTAACATCAGCAGGCGATTCAGCTAACAATGGTGGTGGCGTAAAAATCGTAAACACCGACACTACTACTAATTCGTTTGCAGGATTGCAATTACGCGCTAACGATGCGGACGTTAAACTTGCCGCTCTCTATGAAGGGGCAAGCAACTCCGCTAATTTTAGAATTTATGTTGATTCTGCTTCTGGCGGCGGAATTATAAATAGACTTGAAATGGGGCAATCCGCCACCGTTTTTAACCAAGAAGGCATTGATAATGACTTCCGCGTTGAGTCTGTCAACAGCGCATATGCGCTGTTTGTTGATGCGGGTTCTAACTCAGTGGGCATCAAGACAAACGCGACAGACGCGGCTTTAAACGTAAACTCACAAAGCGGCTCAATTGACGCTATTCGTATAGTAGGATCAGGCGGCAATAACTTTATAGCGGGGTATGGAAACCAAGGAAATTTATCTTTCCATATTATTGAAGGAGAGGCGGATGATGCTTCGACGTTAACTCTATACCGCGCAGGTAATGCACAACATATAATTGATGCTGATAGTGGTGAAAACGTTATTTTTAACGAACAAGGCGACAACATAGACTTCCGAGTTGAGTCTGACAGCAACACTCATATGCTGTTTGTTGATGCAAATGAAAATCGCGTTGGTATAAACAAGTCCGCTCCTGAAACTATACTACATGTAAAAGCCGCCGATGTAACAGGCACTTGGTACAAAGACTCTTTCGCTGTCGAAATACTTGAAGACACTGAAGCTCGATTGCAAATTCTTTCATCGGACACTGGTGGTGACGCTGCGGCTGTTATTTTAACGGCTGGAACTAAAAACTGGGCTATGACGATGGGTGGCCCCGACAATACTAATACCTTTAGAATGGGGTATGTCGTAGCTGGGGCAAATGGAAATATTGGGTCAAACTCTACCATACCAGACATGTTTTCTATTGCTACGGACGGTAGCGTAATTTTCAACGACCGTAGTGCAAGCGCCGATTTCCGAATAGAATCTAATGCGGTTTCGCATTTATTCTTTTTAGACGGCAGCGCGGATTGCATTGGTATAGGACAGTCTGTACCCGATGTAAGACTACACGTAATTGACAACTCAAATAGTTCCACTACGCCTTTAGTTATAGGTAACGAGGATTTCACCGCAAGTACCAATCAAAAAGTCAAACTAGGTTTTGGTTTAGCACGTGATAGTGGAACGGTCAAAAACGATGCTGGCGAAATATTAGTCGAAAAGGCAAATCAGTGGGACTCTGATGACGCCAACATTGACGCCAACATGCTTTTCCGTGTTTATACCAATAACGCGGCAAGCACCAAAATGACACTTCAGTCCAGCGGTAGGATTGTTATTGGTAACGATATACCCATTTGGTCTGGTTCGTATGGCGGGGGTTTGTTCTTAAAAGGGAACAACGCAACCGCAGATCGTTATGCACAACTTACGATTGTCAACTCAGCGGGAGATGCCGTAGCCACAGGTGTGAAAGTCAACAATGACGGCTCTGTTTCAACCGGAGGCGATATTGTCCCCGGCGCTGATGTCATCATGTCTAGCGGTAGAGGTATATCTTTCACCGCTACTGGTAACGGCAACGGCTCTATGTCCTCTGAGCTATTTGACGACTACGAAGAAGGCACATGGACGCCTACGTTACAAGGCGGGACATCAGCAGGTACAACAACATACGGTGGAGCCTCAACAGGTTGGTATCGTAAAATTGGTGATCAGGTCACGGTGTTCTGCCAACTTTTTAACACGGCCTTTACAGGTACAGGCTTAGCAGAAATTCATGGACTCCCTTACACGCCAAACAATGAGTCCGTTGGTGAAGCGCAGATGAACGCGCATAGCGCAGCGTTCCCTAGCACTGGCGGAGGGCTTTGTAATATCTCCTCGATTGTTCAAGCATCAGCAATCATTCATATGAGAGGAACCTACAACGATACAACTAGCGGCCCGTACTACGTGCAAATGCAAAATTTCACTTATTTGCGGATAACTATAACTTATAAAACAAATTCATAGCTTGATGTGTGTCATTAAGCCGGACAGTCCAACCATAGGAGAAAAACATGGCAATAACAAAAGTAATCGTAAACGATAAAATTGAAACCCTTCTGAATGATGAATGGGATTTTTCGTGGGTTCAAGTAAGAACGGCGACAATTTTTAGAGAAGACGGCGTAGACGTTAGCCGTACTTTTCATCGGCATGTAGTAATGCCCGACGCGGATTTGACACCAGAAGGTGCAGACGTGCAAGCTATTTGCAACACTGTGTTTACTTCAGAGTGCAAGGCTAACTACCAAACATATTTAGATAACAGGCCTAACACGTAAGGAGAACATTATGGCAATAACAAACACGTGGTCTATTGACCAAATGAAACACCTAGACGCTGACGGCGGCGTTTTTCAAGTTAACTGGTCTTTGACTGCAAAAAGTGATGGTGATCCATCCTACTCTGCGACAAGCGCAGGTAAACTTGTTTTAGAACCGGACGCTTCCGACCCCGGATATATTCCGTATGCGGATTTGACCGAAAGTATTGTACTCGGTTGGGTATACAACAGCTTAATCGAAGGCGAAGAAACTGCCGACGAAGCTAAGGCTCGCGTAGAAGCTGATCGGGATGCAAAAGTGCAGGGTCAAATTGACGCTGCAAATACCACCTCTTCAGGAATCCCTTGGGAAACTGAAGAATAACTTAACCTTATATAAGGAGACTTATAATGGCGAAAAATGAAAAGAAAACCATTACTGTCAATGATGTAGAACACAACATTGATGACCTAACCGAGCAACAAGTTGCGATGGTTAACCACATTGCTGATCTGGACAAGAAGCTAGGAAGCCTACGCTTTAATATGGATCAGCTAAACGTAGGCCGCGAAGCATTTGTAAACATGTTAACGCAGTCTCTGGACGAACCTAAAGAAGTAAGTGAGTAAGATGTACTATGAGCCGCACCGTTCGAGATGCCCATCGTCGCATAGACGAAATAGAGCCTAGAGTTACCAAGTTGGAGACCGAGGTGCATATCCAGTTTAAGGAAGTGTTCACTCGGATCAAGCGCTTGGAGGCCATCTTGATCGGTGCGGCTGGTACCATAATAGCAATGCTAGTAGCCATCTTATCAAAAATGGGTTAGAACCCGATTCCGCGTATCCGCGCTGCGACATTTCTAGTCTGACACAGGTGAGAATATGCTCGCAGAATTAGCCGCGTTTAACGCGGGGTTTGCCGTAGTAAAACAATGTATCGCTAACGGGCGAGAATTAACCGATGCTATGAATGCCATCGGGCAGATGGTTGGTGCCAAAGAAGACCTCAAAAGACGCGGCGAGAAGAAAAAGAAAAGCGTCCTTTCTATTCTTGGGGGTAAAACGGAAAACGATTTTGAAGAGTTTATGGCTCTTGAAAAGATCAGAGAAACCGAAAAAGAACTCATCAGCATGATGCGTTTGTACGGAAGGCCCGGATTGTATGACGATTGGGTCCGTTTTCAAGCTGAAGCACGTAAAACACGTAGGAAAGAAGAGTTAGCTCAAAAGAAACAAAAAGCTAAAAATATGGAGTATTTTGCTTACTTTGTTGGCGCAAGTTTATTTGTTAGTGGGCTTATATTGTTGATGATGTTGGTCAAATGGTTAAACAGTTAAGCGTTGATTTTGTATCGTTGTCGTAGTAGTTGTATCGAGGAATAACATATCTTTATTAAATGAATAATTTAGTATAGGATGAGAATAGGAGGCTATCTATGCTACAGCAACTTATAGGCCCCGTTTCAGGGCTGTTAGACAAGTTTATTGAGGATAAAGACCAAAAAGCTAAGTTGGCCCATGAGATTGGGACTATGGCGGAAAAGCATGGGCAGGAGATCGCCTTAGCGCAGATTGCGTTAAACACCGCTGATGCTAAAGGTAACTTCTTTCAATCGTCTTGGAGGCCCTTATGTGGGCACGTTTGTGTGCTTGGTTTAGCCGTCAATTTTTTAATATCGCCCATAGCAGCCGGATTTGGAGTGGAAGTTCCACAGGCCGATATGAGTGTGATGATGCCCGTATTAATGGGCATGTTAGGTCTGGGCGGTCTCAGATCATTCGAGAAAACGAAAGGCGTAGCAAAATGAGTTTTAAGTTATCACAACGTAGTCGAGACAGGTTGGAGGGTGTAGATGTCGGACTAATCGCAGTCGTTGATTATGCTATTGCCGTTACAAAAGTCGATTTTGGTGTAATTTGTGGTCTACGAACCATTGAAGAACAACGAGAACTTGTTGCTAAAGGCGCAAGTAAAACGATGAAATCTAAGCATATTGGCGGTCATGCTGTAGACCTTATGGCCTATATTGGGTCGAGAGGTTCGTGGGAATTAAATTTATACGATGATCTTGCAGATGCCATGAAAGAGGGCGCTAAAGCTGCTGGAGTTGGAGTTCGTTGGGGTGCCGCGTGGCATATCCCAGACATCCGCGAGTGGGATGGTACAATGGAAGAAGCTATGAATGCGTATGTAGACTTACGTCGTAGTCAAGGCAAACGGCCTTTTATTGATGGCCCTCACTTTGAATTGGTGGTGTAATATGAAGACTACCGTAGAAGCTAGAGATACTGAAGACGGTGTAGAACCAAAGCATACGGTGCACGTTGTGTGTGCACACTGTGGATATGATCTTGATGAAGCCGAACTTGAAGCAGATACTTGTTCTGATTGTGGTGCGTCATTGAATCTAAAGCAGCATGTAGCTATAGAAGTCACTACACTACCTCCTATCTTTGGCGAAAGTATGTAGGTGGATTATGGCTCTAAAGAAGTTAGTATTTAAACCCGGTATTAACCGAGAAATAACACGTTACACTGATGAAGCTGGCTGGTACGAGTGTGATAAAGTACGCTTCAGACAGGGCTTCCCCGAAAAAATAGGTTGTTGGCAACGTATCTCAGGAACTTCGTTTTTGGGGGTGTGCCGATCTCTATGGAACTGGGTTACTTTAGGTAGCATTAATCTTATTGGCGTTGGTACGCACCTCAAGTTTTATTTAGAGCAAGGTGGTGGGTATAACGACATCACACCTATTCGCAGTACCACCGCTGCGGGAGACGTGACGTTTGCTGCTACGAATGGGTCAGCAACTCTGACTATTACTGATGCAGGGCATGGCGCTCGTGAAAACGACTTTGTTACTTTTAGTGGCGCTGCATCGTTAGGCGGTAACATAACAGCCAACGTATTAAACGCTGAGTACCAAATCGTAACAGTCCCTAGCGCAAACACATACACTATCACCGCTACAGCCACAGCCAACGCATCAGATACAGGTAATGGTGGGTCATCAGTAGTTGGTGCGTACCAAATACGTACTGGAGAGCCGTATGAAGTCCCACTTTCTGGTTGGGGCGGCGGCTCATGGGGTGCTGGTGTATGGGGTACAGGTGGTGTTTCTACTGAAGCTATACGTCTTTGGAGCCAAGCTAACTTTGGTGAAGACCTAGTATTTGGCCCTCGTGGGGGTGATATTTTCTACTGGGATGCTACAAATGGAGTAAATACACGTGGTGTTTACTTGTCATCTCTTGGTGGTGCGTCTAATGTACCTACTTCGCAGAATGTGATTTTAGTATCAGACATAAACCGTTTTGTGTTTTGTTTTGGTACTAATGATGTTGGCAGTGCTACAGTTGATCCAATGCTCATCCGTTGGTCTGATCAAGAAGATGTAGCACAGTGGACGCCAGCATCTACAAACCAAGCGGGGTCCTTGAGACTGTCACGGGGAACTGAGATAGTTGCGGCTAAACAAGCACGTCAAGAGGTCCTCGTTTGGACCAACTCTTCGCTGTATTCACTACAATACCAAGGCGCACCCGCTGTATGGGGCGCTCAGTTGGTCGGAGATAACATATCTATTGCTTCCCAAAACACCGTGGCTTTTGCCAGTGGTGTGGCTTTCTGGATGGGTAAAGATAAGTTCTATATGTATGATGGGCGTAGCCAACCACTCCCATGCAATGTGCGTCGTTACGTGTTTGAAGACTTTAATACGTTGCAGTATGACCAAGTATTTGCAGGCACAAACGAGGCATTCCATGAAGTATGGTGGTTCTATTGCTCCGCAGATAGCGAAACGGTAGACAAATATGTGGTGTTTAATTACTTAGATCAAACGTGGTACTACGGCACTTTAGCTCGTACAGCATGGCTTGATTCCGGTTTACGTGATTTTCCTTTAGCGGCTACGTACAGCTATAACCTTGTAAACCATGAGCAAGGTACTGATGACAACCAAACAGGTACTCCTGCACCAATTGCAGCGACTATTACCTCTGGACAGTTTGATATAGATGACGGAGACCGATTTGCGTTTGTATGGCGTATTATACCTGATGTCACATTTGATGGGTCTACCGCCGCTTCTCCTAGTGCGACGATGACATTACTCCCCCTCGCTAACTCAGGGTCAGGTTATAACAGCCCATATTCCGAAGGAGGTAGTGCAACAGGTACGGTAACACGTACGGCTACGGTGCCTATTGAGCAGTTTACAGGACAAGTAAATACACGTGTTCGTGGACGGCAGATGTCAATAGAAATGGCATCTACTGAGCTTGGAGTTAAATGGCAACTTGGGTCTCCTAGAGTAGACATGCGCCCTGACGGGAGGCGCTAATGGCTAATGACATTGAGCGTACAGAACCGCCTGCGTTACCCCTAGCGCCTGAAGAATACCAACGTCCGTTTATGGACCAAAACAGTAATGTTTTGCGGCTGTTTTTTAATCGGTTTATTAACTCGCTCAACAACCTATTTAGCACCGAAAACGGGGGTAAGTTCTTATACATGCCTCGCGGTGCTTTCTATAGCACACAAGATCAAACTGCGTCTAATGTTAATACAGGATATGCAGTGACGTTTAATAATACGGTATACAGCAGTGGAGTTACGTTATCTAACAATAGCCGAATAAACGTCCAAAATGCTGGCACTTACAAGTTTGATGTGACGATACAGCTAGAGCATAACAATTCTAGTGAGACTTCTGTGACTGTATGGGAGCAGAAAAACGGCTCTGCAATAGCGTATTCAGGACATATGTTCGATGTAAAAGGTAACGACGATTACGTTATACACTGGGGGTTTACTGTCGATTTAGTCGCAGATGACTATATAGAGGTTTACTGGGCGACTGGGGACACACAGCTAAACTTGCATACAGAGGCGGCAACATCTCCTCACCCCGGTGTGCCAGCGGCCTCCATTGATATATCATTTGTTAGCAACTCATAGTGTGTGCTTGCCTAATGTAACGTACCGTCTATACTGGTTGGACCCTATAACAGGAGCGAACCATGACCTTTGATTTTTTAGAGTTGTTTAATGCTGTCGGTGCAGCACAAAAAGTAGTCACTAAAGACTTCATACCTGCCGAATCCCTTGAAACAGCTATAACTGAAGACATAACAAATCTTGACAGTTTAGATGTAACACTAACCTTTTTTGTGCTTGGAGAGGCTTACGGCATCCCCGAAGACGAAGAACTAAATGAACAGTGGCCCTACGAGAGTGTGCAGTTGTTGAAAGAGTTCATCGAAGAGCACAAAACAAAAGACCCAGAAGACGAGTTTGACTCGATTAACGCACTTGTGAAGGAGCTAGCATGATTTACATGACTCAGTGCCGCACAGCGTGCACAACCGATACTACTCTAATTGACGATATACCCTACCCCCAACATGCTCATATCTTGCCGAATACGTTTCGTAGAGCTAAGTCTGGGCTGAAGTACCCCCCACACGTGCTGATAGAAAGCCTTATTGATGACGAGTTGCGTAGCTATGTAGCTGACAACCCTGTTAAAGGTAAGACTGGGTTTATCTTTGCCGCTGGTAATCAAGGCTGGATGGGCAACAACGGGCGGTATGACAAAAACCCTGATGCGCAACTGCACTACAAAGTAAAAGTACCGTTTATTGTACTAACCAACATATACGCAGGTCGTATTGCAAGTATGTTTGGCGTACACGATCACGTGTCAACAGATGCTAGTGCTTGCGCATCTAGCCTACATGTACTAATGAATATGCAAACATTAATGGATAACTATGGATTTGACCGAGTTATTGTATTTAGTGGTGAGGATAGTGTGAACAACCTTGTCCTAGAGTTTTTTGGTGAAGCGGGTGCTAGCTTGCAGTACAAAGACGAAGGAGAGCGTCAGCCCTCTGCGTTTGACGACAAGAACCAAGGATTTCATATTGGACAAGGCGCTGTAGTTGCTATATTCGAGAAGGAACACGCGGGTATGGCTGACCCTTTAGCTAAATTCGTTGGCGCGTATAGCTCCGCAGAGGACAGTACAAACCCTCTAGGGCAACGCGAAGACGGTTCAGGCTTTAGTAAAGCTATCGAAGGTGCATTATTTGTAGCCAAAGCACATCAAAATGATGTAAGGTTAGTTAAAACGCATGGAACTGGCACGCCAGTCAACAATGCTGCGGAAAAATCGGCACTCCTACGTTCTCTAAACGAGTTTGTAGCAACATCCTACAAACCACGTATTGGACATACAATGGGTGCTAGCGGACTATTGGAGACTGGATTGTTGCTACGCGACCTAGAAAGCGGCCTCGTGCCGAAAATCCTAAATAGAACTCAGGATGATTCTGTGTTCTTGTCTTCTGACGCCCCCATCCCCGAGGGCCTAATGCTCAGCCTTGCCGCTGGCATGGGTAACATATACTCGGCTGCGTTGTTTTCACGGGAGGTGTAAAATGGAACTAGTTAATAGCAAGGAGAAATTGTTAAAGGGTCCTGAAATTGTTGCGCAATCTGCGTATAACATGCCAGACCTGAAGTATCCAAAAGAAGTTGTACTAGCAGCAGTTGCCGCTGAGTTCACACTACCTCGAACCGATCTCGTGCAGATTGGTAATACTGTTTTTGTTGGTCATGTTGGTAAGGGCAAGAAAAACTCTAAAAAGATGGTAGGGCGAGCATTTAACGTAGATACGGGCCGAAACTTTATTGTTAATGGCTTCAAGTATTTTACGTACTTACAGCAAAAAGGCATCACGCACTATACAACAGAGTTCTATGGACCTGTGTTTCTAAATGGCTTCAAGCTGTTTAAGCGCCGCGCAGACCAGCAGGATACTGAGATTGCAATTGGTAAGTACAGAAATACTGACAAGTATGTGGTGTTCATGCGACTCGGTAAAAAGCCATTGATGCGAGGGTTGTAAATGAGTTTCATCGTTGACGCTGTAAAAGACGTAATAGACTGGGTTGCTGGTGCAATCGAGGATGTTGTTGATTTTGTCTTCGATGAAATTGTAGAACCTGTTGTTAGCTTTGTTGGCGACACCGTACAAGCCTTACTCGATAACCCAATAGAGACAATCGCTAAAGTGGTGGCTATAGCGACGGGTAACGCATGGGCTATACCGTTAATTGATGGTGCATCTGTTGCTGCTAATGGCGGAGACCTTGGCGACGTACTTAAAACTGTTGCTGTATCTTATGTATCACAAGCGATTGGTGGAGAAGTTGCTCAACACACCGCTCCATTTGTTGACGAGTTTATTGGCGAAGCTCTTAGCGAAGGCGTAAAAGAGCTAGCGGTTTCAGCAATTACACAAGGTACTGTTGCAGCTACACAAGCCATTATATATGGAGAAGACCCCCTTGAAGCCTTTGCTAGAGGAGGTATTACCGCTGCGGTATCCGCAGGTTTAGGTAAAATTGGCGAACAAATGGGTTGGGAGATGGAAGTCACTGACCCCGACACAGGTCAAACAACTACCCGACCTATACCTAATGTCGTTAAAAACATGATTGGTTCCGCGTTAGCTGCGGAACTTACTGGGCAAGAAATTACACCAGAGTTAATGGCTAATGCAGTAACGCGTGGTTTGATAACAACTCAACTTGTACGTGATTATATTGTTACTAACCCTGAAGTTGGAGACCGTGAAATAAGCTATATTACCGCTGCGTTCCAACGTACAGCGGCTGTAGCGTTGTCTGGCGGTACTGGAGAAGAAGCTGCCGCACAGATCATGGGAGTTTTATCCGCCTATGGTATGGAAGAACTGCACGATGAAATTCGTGA
>JAAHTH010002050.1_pt1 | contig 16182 bp, 10 predicted proteins | sample 6116091 | NCBI WGS metagenome assembly JAAHTH01 (sample SAMN13939990, study PRJNA603662) | sponge metagenome | isolation source: marine sponge | host: Mycale hentscheli | place: New Zealand | collected 2006 | reverse complement strand
CTGAGGATGTAATACTATCCGATGAACTCAACCACGCGAGCATCATTGACGGCATGCGTCTGATGTCCAAGTCGGTCACCAAAAAAGTTTACAAGCACAGCTCATTAGAACAATTAGAAACTCTACTTCAGGAAACCCAGTCTCATCCGACTCGATGGGTAGTCACCGATGGCGTCTTTAGTATGGAAGGGGATGTTGCCAAACTTCCCGAATTGGTCGATCTTTGCAAGAAGTACGACGCGATGTTGGTGGTCGATGACTCCCATGCCGTCGGTGTACTTGGAACGGGTGGCAAAGGAACCCACGAACATTTCGACCTGCTTGGTGAAGTCGATGTGATCACGGGGACTCTTGGGAAAGCTCTAGGGGGCGCTGCCGGCGGTTACATTGCGGCCTCAGCCGACGCTATCCAAATTCTTGAACAGCGAGGAAGACCAAGCCTGTTCTCAAACGCTTTGCCAGCTACGGTGGCGTACAGTGCTTGCAAAGCCATCGAAGTTATCGAAAACGATCCGTCCATCGTCGCGCGACTCCACAGTAACGTCGCAACAATTCGACAAGGACTAGCCGACCTGGGTTTTGATTGCACACCTTCGCCGACTGCTATTATACCAATCATGATTGGTGACGAAGCAGAAGCGATTAAAAAGTCGAAACAACTTTTCGATTTAGGGGTGATGGTCATTGGATTTGGTTTCCCCGTGGTGCCAAAAGGCGAAGCGAGACTAAGAGTTCAGGTTTCAGCTGCGTTAACCGACGCACATATCCAACAGGCACTCGACGCCTTCGCCAAGCTCTAACAGAACCAGCTCACACCCTCCACCGACGATAATCTCATGATTGATTTACGCAGCGACACGCTTACTCGACCTTGCAGCGATATGCGGCAGGCCATCATGGATGCGGAAGTCAACGACGATGTGATCGATGTCGATCCAACCGTCGCCCGGTTACAAGTCAAAATAGCTGATTTACTTGGTAAAGAAGCTGCCATGTTCATGCCCTCCGGAACCATGACCAACCAAGTTGCAGTGCGTCTCCATTGCCGCCCGGGGGATGAATTCCTTTGTGAGGCAGGCTGCCATATTTACAACTACGAGCAAGGGGCTTTTGCTCAATTGAGCGGTGTTGCGGCAAGGACCTTTCAAGGCACCAACAGTTCAATTGACTTGTCGCAACTCTTGAACCAAGTCCATCCGGACAACGAACACGCTACACGAACCCGCCTGCTTTGCTTAGAAAACACGCACAACAAGGGTGGAGGGGTGGTTCTACCTTACGACTCGGTCGCAGAAACTTGCCAATGGGCTCGGGAATCTGGCCTCCAAACGCATCTTGACGGTGCCCGCCTGTACAACGCAGTGGTCGCTCCAAAAATCTCAGCCAAACAATGGGCTCAGCATTTTGATACGATTAGCATCTGCTTTAGCAAAGGTCTCGGTGCGCCCGTCGGATCCGCCCTGGTGGGAGACGAATCCATGATTTACCAGATGCGGCGACACAGAAAACTGTTTGGCGGTGGAATGCGGCAGTCCGGTTTTCTCGCGGCAGCTGCCCTATTCGCCCTGGAAAATAACATCCCCCGGCTTGCAGAGGATCACCAAAACGCTCAGGAAATTGCAAAAATCATCTCACAAACCGAAGGACTTCAACTCGACGTTGCCAAAGTGGAAACCAATATCATCGTGTTTGGAATCTCGCCAGAGTTAGGCACCGCTGCAGAGTTTTGTGAGGCTGCCAAGGCCGCCGGGGTTTGGATGTTCCCTTTTAGCCATCAAGACGTACGAGCCGTTACGCACCTGCACATCACCTCCGAAGATGCAATCGCTGCCGGAGAGACGATTGCCCAGGTCGCTCGCAATTTAAAAAAATAAATGCGCCCAGGCCATTTCAATGATAGCACTCCCGCATCTCCTGAGAGCGGAGGGAATTTGGTTTCTTAAAGCGTTAATTCGATAGAAAAATCGAATCTCTTGCCCTCCGCTAGAAAAGTGCTGGCACTCAAACGGACTAGAGATTTTTTTAATTTTTCTCTAACGTTCGAGCCTAAATTACCCGACGGCCAGATGGCCACGATTTATCATCGATCAAGAATTCATGAATTTCGCCAAACGATTGCCTGACTTATTGCTCCCGATCGGGATCATTCTTTGTTTGATGGTGATTTTCGTTCCCTTGCCACCTGGAGTAATGGATCTGTTGCTGGCAGCCAACATCACCGTGGCAGTGATGCTACTTTTGTCCACGGTATATGTAAAAACTCCGCTGGAACTAAGTGTTTTCCCATCGCTTTTACTAGGAACCACACTCGCTCGTTTAGCGCTTAACGTGGCAACGACTCGGCTCATTTTGACTCAAGGGGCAGTAGAGGGCGATAGCGCTGCAGGCGGCGTCATCCAAAGTTTTTCTCAGTTTGTTACCGGTGACAATTTAGCGGTCGGCATCGTGATCTTTTCGATCATTGTGGTCATTCAATTTGTGGTGATCACCAAAGGGGCAACTAGAATCTCTGAAGTTTCCGCGCGTTTTGCCTTAGATGGCCTGCCTGGTCGCCAAATGGCAATCGATGCTGACCTCAATGCTGGCTTGATCGACAGCCAAAAAGCACAAGTTCTGCGTTCAGAGGTCGTCGAACATGCAGATTTTTACGGAGCCATGGACGGTGCCAGCAAATTTGTTCGCGGTGATGCAATTGCCGGTGTGATCATAACACTCATTAATATCGCGGGCGGACTCGCAATTGGGCTTTCAAGTTCCATGTCCATCGGTGAGGCAACAACCACTTTTACCAAATTGACCATTGGGGACGGACTGGCAAGCCAAGTCCCCGCACTTCTCATCTCGCTCGCTGCAGGTCTGTTAGTCACACGAAGCTCTCGTAAAACTAATTTACCGCGAGAATCCATCAATCAAGTCTTTGCCCGGCCAATTGTGCTGATAATCACCGCAGTCTTTCTCGGACTGATGATCCTGACTGATTTGCCCAAAATCCCATTAATGTTAATTTCTCTGGGGTGTCTGGGCGCCGCCTATTCGATATCTCGCTCAAATCAACGAACTGCCGAAAAAACAATTAACTCGACTCCCGTTCCAGCAGCACCTGCACGAGCCACAGAAGCAACCATTGACAAACTATTAAGCAACGACATCCTGGAAATGGAACTTGGTGTTGGGTTGATTAAGTTAGCCGATTCGCGACAAGGCGGCCAATTACTCGCGGGCGTCACACAAGTCCGAAAGGAAATTGCCGCTGAACTGGGCGTCATCTTGCCCAAGACTCGAATTCGCGACAATCTTAAGATTGGCCCGAATGAATTTCGCATTCGCATTCAGGGCAACATTGTTCAACGGGGGGAAATCCAACCTGACAACTCCTTGGCAATTGACGACGGTCGGGCGACTGGGCCGCTTGGAGAAGGCGCCGTACGGGGATTTGCGGATGAACACCTTACCTCATCACCCGCCTATTGGATCGATGCTAACGCCGCTGAGGCGTCGAAGAGACTCGGATACCATGTTCTCGAAGCCACAGAGGTTCTCGCGACGCTCCTAAAATCGATCTCAATCGAAAATGCTTCGTATCTTTTGACAAGAGACGCTACCAAACAACTCGTCGATGAAATCGCTAAATCATCCCCTGCATTGGTCTCCGAGCTCATTCCCGATGTCATGAGCCTTGCGAAAGTCCAACAAGTACTCAAAGGGCTTATCGCTGAGGGCATTTCGATTCGCCCCTTACCTTTGATTCTCGAATCTCTCAGTGACCATGCCCCGGAGATTAGTAATCGCTGGGATCTAACTGAAAAGGTAAGAGTGCAACTGTCTCGACATATCGTTTCGAATTTAACGCAGGAAACTGGAAACTCGATTCAGGCATTCACAATCTCACCGGAAATTGAAAAACAAATTGCGACTGCATGGCATCGCGAAAATGATGAAATTAGAATCAATCTTCCTCGAGAAATTATTGAAAATCTTGCTGGCGCCATTCAAAATGCTGCTCAACAGATGCGGGACTCTGGAATGAAGCCAATCGCACTTGTTAACCAGTCGATTCGCCCCGTGATCGCCGAACTTGCATTTGACAACGCTAGCAACATGTTCGTATTAGGCCGCCAGGAAGCCATGGGAGCTGAGATTGATATCGTAGGCGAGATTTCTTCTGAAGAGCTTCATACAGTCGCCCAGGCCGCTTAAAGGGAAGGGCAGTTCTGTTCATAAAAACCCGAGCGTCTCTCCAGCAATTACGCTGATCATCGCCCTTCCTGTGCTTACCTGGCGTTGAGACGTGCGTCCTTCTTGAACATTCAACGATGCTATCGCAAAAACCACCTCGTTGAAATAATCTGAATTTTCAACAAAAGTCTCAATCCCTTTGCGTCGATGAAAGAATTACGGCAAATTTTGGCACGCGTGCTTTCCTGCGCGCGTCCAAACGGAGAAGCAGGGACACGAGCAAAAAAACGATAAAAAATTACACAACCATGTAATTTATTCATTGACGCGACAAAGCTAATTCTGATATTTACCGTCCATCGAATTGAATCAAGTTGTTAACAAGATGATATTCGAGACTGACACAAACGATTGTGTCTTGCAAACGACAAGTGAGTGGCCTCGGCCCGACAATAAAAAAAAACATCTTAAAAAGATGTGAACTCGCATAACAATCACGGAGGATTGCATGGCGACAAGTGTTGCAAAAGCGGACGAGATACTGGAAGTTTGGAAACAGTACAAACCGGACTGTACTGACAAGGACCTCCGAAATCGACTAATGGAACGTTACTTCCACTTAGTTAAATACAATGGCGAACGAATCTGGCAAAGATTACCAGACGGTGTCGAACTTGATGACTTGATTTCAGCAGGTGTTTTCGGCCTGATGGACGCGATCGATGCGTTCGACATGGAACGAGGCGTCAAATTCGAAACTTATTGTGTTCCGCGTATTCGCGGTGCCATGCTCGATGAACTCCGAACGATGGACTGGGTCCCTCGCTTGGTACGTTCCAAAGCCAGCAAAATTAACAACGCGACCAAGCGTCTTGAAACAAAACTTGGCCGAGCTCCTACCGTCATCGAACTATCAGAAGTGCTCGAGTTGACGGTCAAAGAGACTGAAAAAATGATGAGCGACGCCAATGCGGTTGGACTCATCAGCCTCAACAAGAAATGGTACGAGACCGATAGTTACAAGGATGTCCGGGAAATCGATATCCTGGAAGACAAGAAAGGCGAAGATCCAACCCGCCGTATTCAGAAAAATGATCTGATGCGATTGGTCACTAAGGGTCTTAACCGTAACGAACGACTCATCATTATTCTTTACTACTATGAAGAACTGACGATGAAAGAAATCGGAGCAACCCTCGATCTTAGTGAAAGCCGTGTAAGCCAAATGCACAGCAGTATCGTTCAACGATTACAACAACAACTCGGTCGACGACGGGTTGAATTCGGCAGAAAATAGACTCCGCTTGATTCATTTGTCGCTGCAATTATTGATAAATACTAAACCTGCTTCCCTTCCAGGGAGCAGGTTTTTTATTTGTATCCGAGAAATTTAAATGGGCAACTAACAAGCCCACAAACTGCCCTTTGAGAAAAGCATTTTCAATCCAGCCGGCTATTGCCGGATACCGGTTGAAGTCGGACCTCATGCCGGGGTTTATACTGAGCCTCCAAATCAAGCAACTCTTCTGAAATCCAAAAACTGAATTCAAAAAATGATTCCATATTGACGAAGAAGGGCGCCTCATACTTGTTCCGCGCCAAATTTAAAACCGATCTCTCAGAATTGCGGATGACCATTGCAACCTCACGTTTAAGCCCATCAAATGCAATCCCTGCTTCGTAGAACCGGGAATCATCTTCCGGTCACTGATTACTAAACGCACCTGGATGCTCTTAGGTTCGAGCTTCCAAATCTTTTTTTGGATTGCACTAATTTCACAATTTCCGCTGGAGGAGGATCTGTTCGTGACTTTGTTGCTACTAGCTCAAATCACTTCGGCAAATCAGACAAATGCAAGCAGATTTTATTTTATTGGAAATACCGAACCCTCTTAGTTCGCGGCACGTATAACCGGTCGAGTCAAATGGTTAGTAAAAAGATTTTCAAACTTAAACGAAGATCAAACCACCAATCACGATTGGAAAAACCTTGGTGCCTACCGTTAGCAAAGGTAGGCTTTAAAATCAGGAGCCCGATCGAAACAACAAAACTTGATGACTCAAACCTTAAATACGTCACAGGCGTCGGCGATTTCGCTAACGTCACGAAACAAAACTTAAAAGATCCCGAAGAGATGCTAGCACTTGTCGTCGATAACAAAAGTACTTTCTCGAATGCTTGCGTTGTCAAACTCCAGTTACGGATGGCACGTTCTACGACAAGGATGCAGCCTTGGAAGATCTTTTGCGATTTACACTTATTGTTTAAAAATGACTTGTCACGGCCAAGACTATCGTGAGTGACATCAGACTAATTCAAAAGAAATTTGATCGCGAATATCAATTGGAATTGTGCAAAATCAACAAACATGGTTTGCTGTTCATAACGAACGTTCAAGCCACTGACCCGTTACGGGGAGAACAATATGCAAATTAGATCAACATCAAATATCCAGACATCTTCTGCAGTCAATTTGCAGAAACAAAATTCAACCAGCGCGACTCAGAATGCTAATTCGGTCCCGGTTGATTCACTTGAAATTTCAGCCGAAGCACAGATGCTAAGTACGTCCAGTGCGACTGACATTCGTGCTGACCGAGTTGCTGACCTGAGGGCACAGATCGCCAGTGGCGAATATGAGACCCCTGAGAAGCTCGAGGCCGCTGTCAGTCGAATGTTTGACGAATTCGCTTAGAACAGAATCCGTCTGAACTCTAAAAGCGGGAGCAGTTGTCTTAGGCGACTATTTCGCTCTTTTCACATAATTAGTTTCGATCCGCGTGAATTGCATCACGCGGATTTTTTTATTTGAAGCGCCGGTTGTATCGCTTAAGCGTTCTGTCACATTTAGCATCAGTATGAATCGAGAACCCAGCTTCCAACGGGCTGGTTTTGAACCATCGCGAGATAAAACTGAATATCTTGCAACAATTCCCCACTTCAGGCTCAGTGGAATTTGCTAAAATCAATCAAACTTCGATGGAAATATTGTCAATAACCGGCTCGATGCGGTCAAAGAACAGAGCAGCGATCACGGGAATGCACAATTCACTAAAAGTCTTGGACTCGTTCCTGAATCGCACAATCCATAACCTATCCTTCCCGTACCCCACAAACTGCCCGTTGGCACAGCTCAACTGGTTTTGCGGGTCAACTTTTGGCCGAGATTTTACGAATTATTCAAATCTGGATGCCTCTGCGTTGACCCACCCTGATTTTAAAATTTAAAATAGTTTCCGCGACATCCCTATTTCGCCAAAAACGAATTGAAATTGTACCCATGGCATTTTTGACTACCTCCAACCCTTCCGTTGCAAAACGCCAGTTCTCAATCGATAAAAATGAGATTACGATTGGGCGCGATGAGAAAAATGACCTCCACATTAAAGACGAAACGGTGAGTCGTAGTCACGCGAAGATCACCAAGAAGAACGGCCAGTACTATCTCGAGGACAATGCGAGCCGAAACGGAACGCTCCTCAACAACCAAGCCGTCTTGCAACCGACTCTTTTGCCGGATCAATCTGAAATTCAAATTTGCGAAGTCACCTTCATTTTTTCAGACGGAAAAGTTTCGCGTCGCCCAGGCAATCTTGAACAATTTACGGTCGCCCAGGGTATCAGCAACGATCCCACAATTTCCTCTTCCTCGATTAATCAAAGCTCGGTCATGTTTGATGAGTTTGAGGAGAGTAGCGAAGTCTCAGCAAGTGTAATGTCTCAGCTCGACATTCCTTCCCACCACTCCCGCTCAGACAATCACGCCAAACCCGAACAAAAACTTCGCGCCCTGACAAAAATCACACACGCCTTGAGCGAGTCGGTTGAAAGAGACGAAGTCCTCACAAAAATTCTGGACTTCCTCTTCCAATTGTTTACCGAAGCCGACCGTGGGTTTATCGTCCTAAAAAATGACGAAGGAAAACTTGAACCACTTGGCTTTAAAACGCGAGGTGCGCGGACCGATGAAATGGTTCGAATTAGTAAAACAATCGTCAAAACAGTGATGGGAAATAAGCACCCCATCATCAGTAGTGACGCCGCAATGGACGATCGTTTTGATATGAGCCAAAGTATCGTCGACTTCCGTATTCGCTCGATCATGTGTGCCCCACTGATCAACAGTAAAGATGAAGCGATCGGTGTAATTCAGCTAGACACGCTTAAACAATCCATCGCGTTTGACAATGAAGATCTAGAAACGCTGGTTACCGTCGCTATGCAAGCCAGTTTGGCAATCCAAAAAAGCGACCTGTTCCTCGATTTCAAACGAGCCCAGAGCATTCGCGCCGACCTTGAACTTGCACATGAACTGCAGCAACGTTTTCTGCCACAGAGTTCTCCAGACACAGAAGAATTCGAGTTCTTTGCTTTCTACCGCCCAATGCAACAGGTCGGTGGAGACTACTACGATTTTGTCCCTCTCGAAAATAATCGAATTGCGATCATTATGGCCGACGTAGTTGGCCACGGAATCGCCGCCGCACTCTACATGGCAAAAATCTCAGCAGAATCCAGGTTCGCTTTGGCTACCTCGAAAACCGCGGTAGAAGCGGTTCATAAAATGAACAACAGTCTCTCCGGATTAAACATCGATCGTTTCGTTACGCTCGCCCTCTGCGTGCTTGACCTGAATACGAACAAAATGACGATCGTGAATGCCGGCCATATGCCCCCAATCCTGCAAAAATCAGCGACCGGTGAAATTACCCAACTGGCAATGGAAGAGTCAGGGTTGCCACTAGGCATCATGGAAGACTTTGAATACGAGTCGATCGAAGTCCAAATCGATCCCGGCGATCAAATTGTGCTCTACACCGATGGAATCAACGAAGCAATGAACGCCGATGGCGAACAGCTCACAACCGAAGCAATGATCGAGGACATGGCATCGGGCCAAGCGAAAAATCCAGACGCTATTGGAAACTTGCTCCGTGAATCCGTCGCCCGGCATAGCGGACGCCATCCCGCAATTGACGATATGTGTCTTGTCTGTTTAGGCAGAAAACCCTAATCCAGGCCGACTGCTAATCTAAAACACTCGTCAGTAGGCCAGACGCCGCAACGGATGGCCTTTCGCCACCCTTGAAACGAAGAATCTCCACATCACAAATTTTAACTCCTGAACACTTCCACAGGCCTGCTGCATGGGAAAACCACATGTAAGCGTCAAACGCACTTTTCCCGAAATTTGTCAACCATCCCCAGGCGAACTAACGCTCCCACGACACTCGCCTCCATAAACATTATTTTGACTCACCATTCTCGACGGCTCTCAGACCTATCCGGGAATTCTAAAATCCAGAATGGTCTTTGCGGCAAGGCCTCGGACTGGAAGATCCGTGGTCTCGGCACACTGATTTCGCCCTACTCGATAAATTAAAAAAGTTCTGGCTAATTATAACGAATTCGCCCGCATTTTCGCGACGCGCTATTCCTTCGATGGACAACAAACGGCACAATAGGGAAGATCTGCAGTCACTAATTCCGCGAGCATCTGATGGGCGAGTTTCGGTTTCGAGTACCAAAAGAATGGAATCTGGATACTTATCACGGAAACGCAATCCACGTGATTGGGCTCGATGGAATTCCGTGGCCATGTCGGATTTCCGTTTCCGAACCCGACAATTCTGAAGAGCCTGACAAAACCATCACGATCAGCCGGAATCGGGATGAATCTGGAAAACTCTATCTGATATACCCGATGGACCATCGGGGTGAAATGTTGATCTGCACCGGGACCCTGCCGGTAAGAGAAGGCTGTTACGAACTGCTGACAGAGTTAGCCCGCGGGACGCTAAACCGATTACGGAATCAAATTTCGATATGGGAAGAAGGGGGACTCTACATCGAAAATGGGGTTCACGCGTACGTTCAACTGGCAACGCGGTTACTCAGTAAATCAATCCTCGCAACCGAAAATAAGATGCGAGACGATGCGGCGCGCCAGTCCATTGAAGCCTCCATGGATGGCATCTTCGATCTTTCACATTCCTTCGGATCTCAGATCTCCAAGTTCCGGCGTGAACATGAACAAATGAGCAATTTCTGGATGGCAAACTCAATCGGTTCGGGAGATCAATTCGAACCTAGTTTGGCTTCTAAAGAATTTGATTTACTCGAAATCAATTTGAACTCAGACAATACTGAATTGGAAGACAAAATTTCGGGTGGCCGCGAAGAACTCCTTGGGAAACGAGTGATTGTGGGTCCGTGGCTTGATGCGAGTATCGGCGGCATGGACAGTCGCTTAATCAATGTCGATGATTTTGGCGCCCGAAAAGAACAATTGCTGATTGAGTGCCGAAAACAACTCAGTCGAATCCCCAGAACGACCTCGCTAATCCACGTGGTTAGCCGACTCAATGGAATTGGTCACCGACATCTCTCCTACCCACAACAGCTGAGTGTGACGGTCGACATGCTTCGTCTGATCGAAGAATCTCAAACGGACTTACCGACACTGATCAGCTTTGACTTCCCATGGGCCGAACGGCTTGCCGGTGCGGTCGGAGGAGTTCATCCATTGCAAATTGCCGATTCATTGATGCGACAGGGGCTCCCCATCTCATTTCTTGGCCTCGATATCAATTTGGATTACTGGCCTAACGGAAGTATGATCCGCGATCCGCTACAGTGGATCGACCTTGTCGATGTCTGGGCTCAACTTGGGTTACCCCTGGTTATCTGCCTCCGAATGCCCACTGGCCCCGGAGCAAAATTAACTCCAGAAGATTCTCACCACCGACCGGTCAACAGTTCTTCCAGCAACCTGACCGACGAAAACCGGATCACATTCCTGAAAACTGTCATGCCGATGATGATCGCACGCCCCTCGGTCCATGGAATGATCTGGCAACAATGGAGCGACACGGACGACAGTCGATTCCCCAACAGCGGCCTCGTCGACGAGCAGGGCGCTCCCAAAGCGATCCATGCGGCGGTCAAGCACATCAGGAATGCGATCGACGGCGACGCCTAAACACAGATCGCTTAGAGCGTGTTGACAATTTCTTTAAGCATTCTGGCACGAATAAGGTTGCCGTGAGACTGTTGCAGATCTTCGCTAGAGAGAATTTCAATCGCTTGGTCGTAATCTTTTAATTTTTCCTGACTGCGGCCTAGCAAATAAGTGATTCCATCGTTCCAACGATCGACGCCATCCTCGGCTCTAATGTTCTCCAGCCAATTCGCGGCCGCGTTCATACTGCCATTGTCAAAGTGGCATTGAGCGAGGAACAAGCCTGCGTCTCGGCGAATCAAATCCATCTGGCCTTGAACACTTCTAACCTCAGTATTGAAATCAGTTACGTTCTGTTCCGCTTCCTTGCGAATGCCAAGTCTCCGCTGTTGATCGGAATCCGATCCAAGATTATCAATTTGCTCTTGGGTGTACTTCAGCCTCTGGAAACTCTGAATCGCATTTAACGATCGACCTTCTAAATCGAGGCCGAACTTTCCTTTAAAGAACCTTGCTCGAGCAGTTCGATAGACGACAAAGTTATCAATATAAAACTCCTTGAAGTAGTAATCATTCAATTTCGCAGCAATCACGTCATCTGATTTCTTTTCAAGCGCAGTTCGAATCGCCTGACGGAACTCATGCGTCTGGTAACCTACCTCCCAGGGCTTCACTGTGACTCCCTCTTTGGCTGGCAGTCGGGCTGCAATTTCTGCCGTCGTGAAAGCTAAATCGGTTCTTAATTCGACAGGCAAAGCAGCCTCTAAAGTACTCATTCGCTTGGATACAGATTCAGGACTGGTGTAAACCAGTGAAACGAGGTTCTCGAGTTGCCCGGGCTTTACCCAGTAATCGGTATTGTCTGCAAGCGACTCTTCGTTGGTAAGGCCCAGCGAAGTTATCAACTCCGGATTTTCCCGAACTTGATCAAGCGTTGCGATTGAGCCAAGTTTCTCACCGGGAATTGGGAGCCCTAGCTTCGTATCGAACAGGTAGTAATCCTCCCCAACCACAACGCCAACGGCCCATGGCACAGGATCACCATTCTCGCCCTGAGTTGCCAACATCACGGAGTCGATTCCAAGTTCACGCAGACCAAGCATAAATATTTTCGCTCGATCAACGTAGTCACCTTGCCCATACAGCAACGATTGCCATGGGTAACGCTGGTAACCAACTCCTGGAATCCCTGCTGCCGCAGCAGATTCACTCTGATTTAGCCTTGCCTCTTCCTGTTCTTCCTTTGTCAAATTGGAATCAGGTAACAATTGAATGTTTCTTACCACCCAATCAAAGACGCTCATACTGTTGGCTACGATTTGACCGGCGTCTTCTTCCATCCCCGGATGCAGTTTTTTTACCACCTCAACCAGCGGCGCATCCACGTCTTCATCCGGCTTATAATTATCCGCCGCCATTCGATAGAGCTCGAACGGGGCCATTTGACTCTCTGGATTGGTGACTCGATTCGCAATTTGCGAAATCCAATTGGACTGCTGGACGTAATAGCCATCTGTATTAAAGAAGCTGAAATCCTTGAATCCTTCCGCGATATCTAAACTGCCGCTGGCAACCAATAGTTCATTGGTTAACTCGTCCTCCCGCCAATCCGGATCAACCAGTTCGCTTCCACGAGTTTCAGCCCACCGATTCAGACCATTCGCCATGTTGTTACTGAACTCTTTTTGCTCAAAACGAATTTCACTGTCAACCAGCGCCATCGTCCGATTTAAATCATCCAACTTCGTTTTTGTCAGATCGACATCGAGCAAATCCAGCATCGGATCCCTCGGCGGTTGACATCCGCAACTAATCAACACAGTCACTAACAATGCAAAACTCAAAAAACGGCTTACAAAACTCATTGAGTTATCCTTGGTTCCTATAGTCTCAATCGCGATGCCTCGTTGCAACGATTCATCGCACAATTTATCAAGCTTCACGAAAGATGTATTAATTCATGTATCTGCTTTAAGCGGGTCAGCAGAGGTAACATTCTCTCAATTGGCAACATGTTAGGACCATCACTTGGCGACAAGTCCGGTTCAGGATGTGTCTCCAAAAATACGGCATTGCACCCCATCGCCACCGCTGCACTCGCAAGGGGTTCGACCATTGTCCGATCTCCCCCTGTTTTACCACCGGCCGCACTGGGACGTTGCACACTATGTGTCGCGTCAAAGACAACCGGTACGCCGAGGCTTGCCATGTTAGGAATTGCCCTCATGTCGTTTACTAAACTACCATACCCAAAAAACGTACCGCGTTCAGTTAATAATACGTTTTGGCAGCCCGATTCTTCCAGTTTACCGACTACATGCTCCATATCCCATGGCGCCATAAATTGCCCCTTTTTGACATTAACGGCACGTCCGGTACCAGACGCAGCAACCAACAAATCGGTCTGACGAGCGAGGAAGGCAGGAATTTGAATCAAATCGCAAACCTCGCCAACTGGTGACGCCTGTTCCGGTAAGTGAATATCGGTCGTAACGATTAAATCCAACTCTGACCGAACCTCGGCCAAAATCTCCATGCCTCTCTCAAGGCCTACTCCACGATACGAATTCAAACTCGTTCGGTTCGCCTTATCAAAGGAAGCTTTGAAAATCAGAGGTAAATTTAAGGAATCCGTTACTGTTTTTAATTTTTCAGCAATTTCGAACACTAAATCTCGCGATTCAATCACGCAGGGCCCCGCAATCACCAGTAAAGGATGACCGCAACCACATTGGATATCGCCTATCTGAGCGGAGGGATTGAGCACTTTGGTCGCCTAACGAATTTGAGGATTGGTAGGGTTATCAAAAACAACGAGAACTTTGAGTTTACTTTTTCGATCGCACTCCAGAATTCGCCGCTCAGAGACACAAGTCAAACGGGATTGACGAATGGTCTTGTTCACCAAGATCGCGCGAGGCTTCCGGGGTGCTTCTTACATTTTGCCAAGATATCAGATCTATGGGCAGGGCAATTCAGCCGCATAGGATTCCGGCACAAAAACTTGCAAAAATCTTGGGACAATCTCGATTTCCAGCGGCAAGTTTCCCCCGGGGTCACCATCCAATTGAAACGGAACCGACTCGTCCGACTCGATTCGAATTTTCTTAAACCGTTCCACCCGGGAATAGTTCCACTGACGGTGCCGGTTAAGCAGGATAGTTAATAGATAAAACATACCGCGAAAAAATCGTCCCCCTCGAAAAGTACAAAGATCTAATCGTCCATCACTTGGATCTGCCCCGGGAACAATCGGTAAATTCATGGCGTAACGCGGCACATTAAAAACGAAAGCCCACTTTCCAACCACCGGGCTGTCTCGTTCATCCACGTAAATTCGGATACGCGGATATCGATAGGAAGTAATCGCTTCCACGATTGGCCTTGCGTAAGACCAATGGCGAATATGACCCTTTCGTTGAGAATGAAGACGATGCACGACGTCCGCATCAAATCCGCAACTTGCCATCACAAAAAACATTTGCCCATTGGCTTTGCCGGCGTCAATAAATGTCGTTCGGCCATCAGCCACCATCCGCGCGATAGATTTCGGATCTGCAGAGAGACCAATGTATTTCGCCAGTAGATTCTCAGTCCCCAGCGGCAGAATGGCCAGGGGAGTTCGAGGGGGAAGACGATTGGCCAACAATGCGACGGTTCCGTCACCCCCAGCTGCGACAACCGTTGCTAATTGAGAGCAGGCCGATTCGCCGTTGAGTTCCAAAACCTTTTGCTTAACCTCGTCAATGTCCCGAAGTACGATTACCGAAAAACCAAGTGTCTCAAGTTCGTGGCACAACTCTTCAACAACCTGAGTACGATCAGAAGAACCCGAGTTAGGGTTTACCGAAACGACTACCGTTCTTACCGAATTGTTAATCACCTCTTCCATTTTTCTAGTTTATCCAATCCTTCACCAGCAAATAACCGTCACCCGGCAAAATCTAACCTGAATCTACATTTGCCCAAGCCATTTCAAGCCAAACTGATCCGATTAAAAAAATCCGTTTGAACCGGTCCGAATAAACCGTTACCGACTGCTCAATTTTGCTACACCATTTCTTTAAGCATCGTCTTAATTCGAAACACTTAATCGGTAAGATCACTCAAAAATTGATTCCCCGCCGAGGATTCTTTTTTTTAATATTGGCACGCAAATTGCAAACTAATGAGACGTTAAATCAAGGTGGTTTCCACCTCGACTTTAATTGAAAGCGGGGTCTTTGGAGTTTCCGCAACATGATTGCCTTGCCCCTGATCATTTTGCACGTCAAATCGTATTTGGCACCGAAGATCCCGCCTTTGTTTTATTTAAAAATTCATTCCCCACGCAGGAACACACGGTCGACCAATCATTGGGTGGGCTTGCTTCCCTCTTCTTTTAAGCGGCTTTCTTCGCTCGCTTTCGTCCTATTGGATTCAATCTTTTTCACAAAATCGCTGGCACTCAGGGGAAGCCTCTCACCCGTCAGAACAAGTGGATCATCAAGGTACATAAGATGGCCATGATCAGCGGTCACGATCAGTGCCGTCTCATCCCAACTGCTATTTTCCTCAACCCACTGCGTAATTGCCTCAAATGCTGCGTCTCCGCTCAACACCGCTCCAATGGAATCATCAAGGTTGTTATTGTGATTTGCCCAGTCAACATCTCCAGCCTCTACCATTAGAAAAAATCCTTTTTCGTTCCCTGAGAGAACGTCCAAGGCGGCGGTGGTCATCTCAGAGAGTGTGGGATTTTCTAAAATATCACCGGGCTGGTAAACATCTACTTTCGCCTCTCCCATCGTCGGATTGTAGTTTCCGTCAGCTGTCTGATAGGGAAGGTGACCACGTGTTGCACCAAAGAATCCAAAGAATCGGTTGCCGCCAGAAATCGCATTCTCAACCCCCTTCCGCAAAACCTGCAAACCAGATTCACCTTGAGTTCGTTGGGCAACAACGTATTTCCCACCATTCGCAACATCGATTCGGTTTATGTCATCGCTGGCGATATATCTATTTCCAGGGACGTAGTTTTTCCCCTGATCCGTGCGTTCATCAT
>JAAHTH010000595.1_pt2 | contig 16201 bp, 19 predicted proteins | sample 6116091 | NCBI WGS metagenome assembly JAAHTH01 (sample SAMN13939990, study PRJNA603662) | sponge metagenome | isolation source: marine sponge | host: Mycale hentscheli | place: New Zealand | collected 2006 | reverse complement strand
ATTGCAAAATTGCAATTGACAAAAGGAACGGATGGAACTTATACATACCCGATGTACTTACCAACTCAATCAGGAGATGGCGAGATGGTCGTAGCCGGTATGAGAGTGATATCTTCCACTTACATGGAAGCGGATAAATATTTGATCGGCGACCTATCAAAAGTTCAGGTACGATTCAGAAATAACATCGCGATGAATGTTGGATTAGATGCGGATGACTTTACAAGAAACATGGTAACGATCCTAGCGGAAGCGCGCCTTGTTCAGTATGTGAAAAACAACGACAAGTCGGCATTCGTCTTTGGAGATATTACAGATGATATCGCACTAATAACGGCACCTTAATATTAACAAATTAAACGCCCCAGATGGAACGCAAAAAGGATAACAGGATAAAAGATAAGTCAGAGCGAAAGGAAGCGCGCAAAACAAAACGCGCGGACCGGAAACAGGCTCGAAAGTCGAAACCAAAAAAGGAACTTGACATCAGCATTGATACAAAAAAAGTAGACGTTGATATAACCAGAGATGCCGATGGCGATGTGGTCGTAGATATTGATGCTCAAAAGTTCGATGCGAAGTACACCAAAGAAGGTGATAAAGTTTCAATAGAGTTAGAGATTGACGATGATCAAACCTACCTTTTTGAAAGCAACGGATCAAACCGGAAGTTACCCAAGGGGGCGTTTTGGAAATTGACAGGAGCGGTAATAAAAACATTCCTTAGAAGGGGATGGGGAAAACTAAAAAAGTAAAAGACAGATGGCACTAATAACACCAGCCGAATTTAACAACAAGTACGAACTCAGCACCGGCATGTATTCGACTAATAAGATCCAGTCGTATATCGACAAATATCAGGAGCGATACTTAGTCAATCTTTTTGGGGCGAGCCTGTACTCAGAGTTCGAGTCGGATCTGGATGCGAACGTACCGCGAAGTCCGAACTTCTTAAAAGTTTTTAACCCGTTCAATGAGGATGTTTCAGGCTTAGACCTGAGCGGATATTTTTATTCGTACAGGCTCAATCAAATACTAGAAAGCGATGGGATCAAGGAGATGCTCCTTGGTTTTGTTTATTGGGAGTATGCCCGGGACCTATTGAACCAACAAACGCCGTATGGCGGAGTGAAACAAATGGCGGAAAATTCGATCGTTGTAGACACCCCTCATTCTTTGATGTGGGAACGCTACAATCTAGCGATCAAAACTTACCGAGCGATTCAGGAATGGATCCATACTCATGATGGGGAACCCGTTGGCCAGATAGTTTCATACAATCTGGTGCCGGGTACAGGGTACACCGATGGCCAGTACAACCTAACCGGGGGGACCGGATCTGGAGCCGTAGTAGATATTACGACAACAGGATCGGGCCACGTTCAAACCATAGAGTTTAACAACGCTGGTACGGGTTATATCATCGGGGACATTTTAACAATAGATGGTGGGGACCTGAATGCGACATTGACATTGGAATATGTTGGTATCGGAACTTTTCAGAAGTTCAACGGGACCACTAAAAAAACCGCCTACTGGTTATGACATCTGAAGTAACAAATATCATCCGGGATCTGGTTAATCAAATCGACAATTCGATGTTAGGCGTTTACGAGCCTTCTACCGGTCGAACTCTAATCTGTAACACTAAGTGGTCCAGAGTAGGTAAAACGATCAGTAACGAATGGGGAGAGGTTTATACGATAACCGAGGTACAGGAAGATGAATATATAATTGCGGTACCAGAACTGGATACAAGTCCAGATTTGGATGGCTTAATTTATTTGAGCGCGCCCTTTTATATTTCAGGAACTAAGATGGCCACAAACAGAGAATGGACAATCTCAACAAACGACATGTCCAAAAAGACTCCACTCGCATGGCTACTTGAACTCATAAGGATCAGGAAGCCGGGTAGAGAGAGCGTGATCGATTTTGAAACAGAACTGCGTTTGTTCTTACTAGATGAAACCGATATTGTGAACTATTACACAAAGGACCACCGAGATAATGTGGTGGAGCCGATGTCAAAGTTAGCGATCGAGTTCCTGAAGGTAATAGAGAATGATCGCCAGTACGAAACAATCGAGGAGTACGAACTCATAACTTTCAGCAGATTCGGTGTAGAAACAGACCGGGGCATGTTTGAAAATATATTGGATGCGAACTTGTCAGGCGTTGAACTCAGAGTCGATTTGAAGAAATATAAAATGAATTGCAAATGCTAAAAAAAAATAGAAAATATGGCACTAGGATGTAATTGTGATGCCGGTTTAAGTAATACCGGTTTACCAGCATGCCTACCGATACAATCGGTAACAAGCACGCTAATAATGGTACCCCTCAAAGATAGCACAGGGGTACGAAATGGACTCGACCTTACGAGCGCAGTCCCAGTTTGGAATGACTTAGTAAACGAAACGGATGACACCAAAAGATGGTTCCCTTTACCGCAATTTGAAAATGTAGAATTGCCTAAGGCGGATTCTCAATTTGAAGAAGCGAACTCAGGAAGAATGGTTTTTCTTAGACAAGGGAAGCGTTCCTTTTCTGGAGAGTTATGGGCGGATGATAGTTCCCCAACTTTATTGAGTAAACTACAAAATAACAGATGCGTTGACTTTGGAGTTTTCATAGTAGATGTAAATGGAAACTTGGTAGGAAGTCAAGAAGGCAATCGACTATTTCCGATACCGGTAGACAACCCATCGTTCAATCCGACATACGCATTCGCGACAGATTCGACTTGCTCGAAAATTGTTGTGGCGTTCGACTTCGATAGATTATTTGATGAGGGGACCATGTATATGGTAACACCTGAAGAAGCCGGGATTAATTTTAACGATCTGAAAGGACTGATCGATGTGAACTTCGCAGATGTTGTTGAAGTGGCTAACACTTCTATCACTTTCGATGCTGAGTTCGACTACGGAACGGCGTACAACAAACTCAAATTGAAGGGACTTGTTGCTTCAGATTTTGCTCTGTATAACAACACAACTTCGACTTCAGAAACGATAGGATCTGTCAATGAAAACTTACCGCTTGAAGGTAACTACACATTGGCATTTGTATTCGTAACTGGAGAGAGTTATACGGCATCGATCAACAAGGATGGATTCGTAGGAGAATATACTTGGACCGCTTCATAGGGAGCAACCAATTAGGTTTTTTAGGAAAGGGGGATGGAGTTTTTACCACCCCCTTTTTTTGTAAAAAAAGACTTGGGATCCACCGGAATTTTTAACCAGATTAAGCGACAAAAAAATGCCTATATTTATAGCAATTTATTGGGTTTTAGACGAAAATGCCGATAAGCGTTTTGAGGCCCTTTTTAGCCGTTTTAAGCGCGTTAGGGTTCTTTGGGGTATGCTAGTATTAAAAAACGGAGATCTGAAAAAACTCAGTAACCACGCGCCGTACAGAGGTGCTAAAATTGTATAAAAAAAATAATGAGTTTCGATATAATGCAGACAGAATTGGGGTTAAAATTAAGGCAATATGGAATGCTTTATAATCGAGTTTTGTGGGTAGGTATTTTCAACAATGCAACCTTCCGAACTTGGGTTTTGGATCTGGTTCGAGAGGATCAATTATTCGATCAGGGAATAGATGAGGATGGAGATGTTATTGGATATTATTCGGAATTTACTGAAGCCATAAACCCCGAAAAAGTGGCTGGAACTCATTACACTTTGAAAGACACAGGAGAGTTTTTTGAGTCTTTTTATTTGACAATTTACCCGGACTATTTTGAGATCAATGCCAACCCAATAAAAGTGAACGAAGATGGAGAAACCGAGAACTTATTTTACAAATATACTGAAGCCATTATGGGACTTACTTCAGAAAGCAAAGATAAATTGGGGCGCGAGATCCTCAGGCGATATCGACTTGAACTCTATAAATTCATTGGGATCTGATGAGTATTATACCAGCATCGAGAACTTGCCTTTGGCTAACTGGATCAAATGTCAGGATGGTAAATTGCACTACACCCGGAAAGGATCAACAGGATCCATACAACTGGATAATGAAGCATGGGAAAAAATATACGATGAGTACATCGAGGTTTATGGACTAGGAAAAATGAAGATCAAACTATTAAAAACAATGGTAAAAAAAGCCGAAGCCGAACTTGATTTTTGTTTGACCGGGGACCGGTTCAAATTAACACAAGCCGAAATTGAACAAACGGCATTAGAGAACATGCTAAAGAATGCCGGCAACGGATCAACGATCGAGCAAACCTTGATCCACCTGAGCAAGTGGATCGGACATTGGATCAAAGCGGTGGATATTTCAACAAAGGAATACTTCACAATGATAGAGGAATTGGATAAATACAATAAGGCTTACAAAACAAATAAAGATGGCAAAGAAAATAAGTAGTAAGGATATATTCACAGAGATCGATATCTTTAAAGGCATCCGAGATAGTGCTACCGATACTATCAAACAAATGGAACTTCTACAACAGGAAGTACAGGAAACCGCAACGGCCCTAAAGAAGTCAATAGGCGGTGCAAAGTTCGACTCCTCAAAGGCAATAAACAACGTGGTCAAAGCAACCACAAAGGCCAACAAATTAGCAAAAGAATCCATCCAGATCGACAAAGCAAAAAGCCAAGCCACTATTACCAGAACAAAGGCCATGAGGGAACTCGAAACACTTGAACAGGCTAAGAACCGAACCGAGCAAAGTAACATCAGGTTACAGGAGCAAAGGGCCAAACAAAACGAACGCATCCTTAAACAACAGGAGAAGCAAAAGAAACTAGCCAGAGATGAGGCCAGCGCATACAAAAAATTAGTCAAGGCTACCCGGGATCTAAAAAATCAATCAAAGGACCTCGGCGCACAATTATTGCTTCTGGAACAATCAGGCAAAAAAAACACAAAGGCGTATAGAGATCTATCAAGACAATATCAGGCCGTTACCAGATCCGCGAAACAAGGCGATCAGCAATTAAAAAAATTAGACAAATCGGTCGGCGATAACTTCAGGAACGTAGGAAACTATAAAGATGCGATCCGAGGTTTAGGTACCGCACTTTCAACACTTGGAGTAGGCGTGGGTATAGGTCAAATATTAAGAGGCGCGACAGGAGTGATCGTAGACTTCGATCAGGCACAAGCCGACCTTACCGCAATTTCAGGTAAAACAAAACAGGAACTCGCCGGCCTTACGGCTCAGGCAAAGGCCCTTGGGGAGACCAGTCAATTTACGGCCAGCGAAATAACATCGCTCCAAATTGAACTTGCGAAACTTGGATTTACTACTGAGGAAATAGAGGCTTCAACAGAGGCGGTTAGCAACTTTGCCTCAGCAACCGGGGCGGACCTAGCCTCAGCTTCAAAAGTGGCTGGTTCGGCACTCAGGGCTTTTAATTTAGATGCTTCAGAGATGGAGCGCGTAGTTTCAACACTTGGAGTCGCGACAACTAAATCTGCATTGTCATTTTCGAGTTATGAAACCGCACTTTCAACCATTGCTCCTGTAGCCAATTCTTTTGGTTTTTCAGTCGAAGATACCACCGCGTTATTAGGACAACTAGCCAACGCTGGATTCGATGCAAGTTCTAGTGCAACGGCAACCAGAAACATCCTATTAAATTTAGCGGATGCCAACGGGGACTTAGCACAGGAACTAGGCCGGCCTATCAAAAATGTTGAGGATCTAGCAGAAGGTTTAGCGGAACTGGATGCGAAGGGAATTGATCTGGCTAAGGCACTCGAATTAACCGACAAAAGGTCGGTGGCCGCATTTTCGACTTTCATTCAGGGAGCCGATGATCTAGTCGAATTTAGAGATAGCATAACAGATGTGAATGACGAACTCGAAGCGATGGCCAAAAAGCGACTCAATTCCGTACAGGGACAATTCACATTACTCACCTCGAAAATACAGGGATCCATTATTCGTTTTGCTGAAGCAAATGGGATCATAAATATAATGAAACAATCCCTAGCATTTTTGACTGAAAACATGGATGCTATTGTTTCTGTAACCTTCAAATTAATTAGGGCTTTGGTAGCACAGAGAACGGCTATTTTGGCCCTCAATCTGGTAGAGAAAGCACGCCTTCTAGGACTGAAGGGAATAGGACAAGCGATCGCCAGAAATATACCTTTCACTAAGGCATATCGAATGGAGCAAAAGAAGTTAGCAACCGCATCAAAACAGGCTGGAAATGCTCAAAACCGACTAGGGAGCGCGCTCAAAGGAGTGGGATGGACAATCGCTATCGGACTTGCCTTAGAGTTCGCAAGCGCGATGTGGGATGCCGTTACTGGAGCAAGGGAACTTGCGATAGAAGAAGAACGCCGGAATAAACAAAACAAACTGAACGAAGCACAAACCAGAAAGTCGACAGATGTAGTAGAAAAACAAATCAAAACTTTGCTCGAAAAAAAGGAGGAAGAATTCAGGGTGAACGATCTGTTAATAAGACAGAAAAAAATTGATGCTAAAACAACAAAGGAGCGACAGAAATTAGACAAAACAGATCTTTCAAACCAGAAGGATATTGTGGCTGGAATCAAAGCGGAAGCACAGGCTTTATTAACGAAAGCGAAGGCCGATAAAGTGAATCTAGATCAGGCTTTAAAGAACGCTAAAAACGCCACAAAACAAGTTCCGAATTATGTGTACGATGCCAAAATGGATAAACTCAGGAAGGTCGGAACCAAAACAATATCCGCCCGAGATCCGGCAAAAATAGCATCATTGACCGCGCGCGCTGGAGCCAAACCGATCGAGATTAAAGCACTCGATGAACTTGTTGCTGAACTAACAAAAAATGAAGAGGAGTTAACACTTCAAATAAAAGAGGAGGTTTCAGCAAGGGACAAGTCGAATAGATCAAACAAAAGGGCAACCACAACGATCAAAGCATTAAACACCCAGTACAAAGAATTAAATGAGTACCTCGACCAACAGAAAAAACTACAACAGGAACTACTCGAAATTGAACAGGATCGCAACCTTCTAAAACTTGAAAAAGCATTTGAAACTGAACTCGATGCACAGATCAAAAACACCATGCTCACCGGGGAATTTGATGCTTCCCTTTTAAACCAGATGATCGATGAGCGACTGAAAATTGAAACTTCATATTTAGAACAAAGAAGGGATGCACGGATCAGTTTTATGAAGGAAGAATTTGAGCGTGAAAAAGGCGATAGATTAACGGCCTTAGAAAATGAGCGCGACAAATTACTAGCACAGGATAACATGACAACTGAAGCGCGTACGGAGATCTTAGCGAACTTTGATATACGCAAGGGCGAACTGGATGCACAGGATAAATTAAGGAAGGCAGATCTTAACAAACAAATCCAGATAGAAGAAGCCGAAACTCAAAATGAAATTTTAGAGATCAGACAAAACGCCCTTGATAGTTATAACGAAATAAGACAGGAAGAACTCGATTCTGAGGAATCATTCAGGCTGGCGCAATTAGACAAAATGAAGGATTATTACAAGACCGCTAATGATCTTGTCAAAATGTCTGCTGATTATTTTGTTCAACAAAGCAATCGCAAAATTGAAGCAATCGATAAAGAAATTTCAGAGGCACAAAAACAGGCGGAAACATTTAGGACACTTGCTGAGAATGGGAACATAGATGCAAAAGAATCGCTCGCGGAACAACAAAGAATAATAGACGAAGCGAACCGCAGAAAGTTACAGGAGCAAAAAAGACAGGAGCGACTAAGACTAGCGGAATCTGTTTTCCAAACCTATACAAGTAAACTGGAATCGGATAGCAAAAACCCACTAGCCGAAACAATCAGGGACACGAGTTTATTGCTTCAGTTTATTAACTCGATCCCAGCCTTTGAAGATGGAACTGAAAACACCGGAGCAAATGGTCAAGGCGTAGATGGTAGAGGCGGTTTTCATGCGATCTTACACCCTAACGAGAGAGTCGTACCGAAAACCCTCAATGATAAAATTGGTGCGCTTACAAACGAGCAATTGACACAGATCGCGGTCGACTATCAAAACGGCCGGGTTCTGGATGGATCAAACCAAACACAAAGCGCACTCGATTTTGCGGTTCTAGTAAACGGCATAAACGAACTGAAGGAAGTGGTTAAGAACAAACCAGAAACAAACATTGAACTTGGCGAAATAACAGGCTCGCTCATGTCAATAGTAAAGAGTACAAAACAGGGTAACTCGACAACCTATAACCGATACAAAATAAAGAAATAGATGCGACACTTTTTGAACGGCATACAGATCGCTCCGCGAAACTTAGATCAGATAGGAGTGCTATCAGATTTTACCGACAACCCCGACTTCCTGAGGCTCAATACCGACTCTGTAATTTTACCTCGAGAGGCCAAAGAAATCATCCAGAACCACATCCAGAATGTAGGATTGTTTGAGGGCATACCTTATCAGGTAGAACTCAGATCAGGTTTGACTATCGAGTATTATGCAGATCTGGTAGATGGCGTAGTGGTCCGGGATCATGAAGTGGAGGTCAATCTTAAAAAACGAAAGTCGGTAGACAATTTTTTCGAGCGCGCGGAAGGTTCTAGTTTTGACCTTCTGGTAAAGAACGGAGTCCAGTTCGATCTGGTGGATGTTCCTTATTTCGTTATTAAGGATAATCAATTTGAACAGGCCCTACAACTTGCAGTCGTTTCTTTTATTCTAGGACAACAAACATACCAACAGGCTCTAGTGGTAGGGGAAGCGATCAATCAATTAGTAGAAGCCTCAACCCCGATACCCGGTTTGGCCCCACCCGGGATCCCTGTAGTTTCTTTTAATGTTCCGGCCATAATTGGAGCATCCCTGAATCTGGTAATTCAATTAATTTATTTTGGTTTGTTGCTGATCGCGTTTATAGATCTGGCCACTCAATTGTTTCTTGTTTTGTTTCCTGTAAAAAGAAAACTAAAGGCATGCTACTTCAAAGAATTAATGACCAAAACATGCCAGCACTTCGGGTACACTTTCGCTAGTGATCTACTCGATGCTCAACCCTATTGGGCGGTCCTTCCTGTACCGCTTATTCGCGATCGAGAATCCTTATGGAATATTTTACCCGATCAATTATTTCCTATTTTCAATAACGGATGGCCCGGAAGTTCAGATACGATATCCAGCGTTTTAGATCTTGTTAGAGCGATGGAGACGATGTTCAACGCTCGAACTATTGTACGGGGTAACGAAGTGCGCTTAGAAAGGCGCGATTGGTTATTGAATCAAACCAACCTACAGATCCTTCCAGCCTTGGCCCTTCAGTCAGAGCGACAGGATCAATACCGATACAACACAACCGATATCTGGAAGCGATATTACATCCACTACCAAAATGATTTTCAAGACCTACATACCACAGATGGAAAAACATACGACTACCACGATGCCGAGTTTTCAACGGAGCCTAGTTTCCCTGTATCAAATCCAGATCTGGTTACGATCAGGGGCCTTCAGGATGTCAATATACCATTTGCCCTTGGATCCAGAAAGGATGGTTTAAACTGGATAGAAGCACTAGCCAAATTGACACTTCAAGGTATCGATGGTTTTACAGGAATACTCGGTGGGGGAACTAATTTTGGGGCGCAAATCGATGACAGGAAAAACGCACTACAGATAAGCCAAACATACTTTTCAGTCACTAAAGTTTTATACGGCCAAACAGGAGCGGTAAATAGCGGACAATTAGTACAAACGGAATCCGATCAAAATATACTTTCGGCCACCGGTCTTTGGGACCAGTACCACCAGATCAATGAGATCCAACAGAATGATTATATTATACGCGAGGATGTCCGGATCAGAATTTCTAGCGAAGAATTCTTATCTTTGTTAGACAACAACTTCGCACTTATTGATGGGGTGCTTTGTGAGATCCTTACACTCGAGTGGATAGATGATAGATCCTTTGCGAAATTGTCTTACAAACAACCGAACCCATGGGCGCAAGGAAAAGTATTTACGCAAACAATAAACTAGGCATGGATGATCTAAATAAATTGACAAAGGAACTCGCCAAAACCATACAAAAATTGGATAAAGGATCGACCGAAATATTGCAGAAAATTAGAGATCAGGAACCCGAGAAAGTGGATCAAATTATGGGCGATCAAAAGAAAATAATGAAGGCGATAAAGGATCGCGATTTTGATGCCTTAAACAAATTAAGAACACGCTATGCCAATTATACAAAAGACTAGATCATACCAAGATCTTTTTGCGAGTACAACAAACTACCTGAGGGGAAACACAGGCGATGCTTTTACCTTCAGGTTAGAGTTCGATGAGTCCATTCAGGTTACATCCGGAAACGGCGATACAATAAACAATAATGCAACCACAGATATAATCACATGGCTCGGTGGATCATGGGCGGAGGAAGGCTTCAGGAATGGGGACACAATTTCGATCACAATTTACAATACATCGACCGGCGTGGTAACAGATTTTACAAGCACAACGATAGACTGGATACAGGATGACGAAATGAAGGTCGCATCGACCACTTCGACTTGGTATGATTTTCAAACAGAAGCCGTAGTTATTTTTGTTACTTCGCGTTCAAGAGAGGGCATGGAATTGTCGTTAAATTTTGTTGGTAATGGTTCTCAGGGAACCGAGTTTTCTTTGATCGATGGAAACGCAACCCGATTAAATTTTGATTTCAAAAACAACCCCGGACCAGTTTTTAACGGAACTCAATTCGGCGAGAGATCTGGAATGTTTAACGTAATTTCAAATTGTGAATTAACCGCATCGACCACAGGAGTCCGGACTTATGTTTTGACTATTTCGGCAACCATTGATGGCCTTTACAATTCAGGATTGTTTTCTTTTAATAATTGCCTGAAATTGTACGCAAAAATGAATTGGGAATCTTTACTTGGCGAACCCTTCGACAACCTTGAAGCGATATACAATGATGATGCCGATACCGGATGGTTTGATATGGGATTCAATTCAGCACCGGTCGATGCTACTTTGATTCAGGGAATCAACGAACTTGCATATGACAACCCAACCGCCGGTTCATTCGTAATCGAGTCCTCCAGTATCAAATATGCAATTGGATCGGCTTATGTTTCAGGGGATGATTCTTACTACAAAAACCAACAGGATTCGCAGTCGAATTTATCAATGATCATACCTACTCAGGTCCCCACCTTAAACACCCCAATAAATAGTTTTCAGATCTTAGGCCGGGGATATACTTTAACGATCCATGCGGTAATTCAAACAGGGAATCAATTTTTGGTTTCTTATACTTTTGATCCCAACTCAGATTTTACCAACTGGATCGATGCCAGATCAGATGGGGACCGCACTTTTTATCTTTGGGCGAAGTTCGGCAACACCAATGTTTTAGTGTTTCAGGGACAGATGACAAAGGCTCCAGCCGTAACAAAAGTACAAACCATGATAAAGTCCGGATATCTGGACCACTCAGAAAATGTTACCGCCGTTTCAGGGATCGATATGAATTACTCAGGGAACGTAGAAGATGACATCGCCTTCGTGGGATCATGGCGCAACAGATTTTCAGAACCGATCACTTATTTCAGGATAGGCATAGAGGCCTTTAATATCGCTTCTAACGAATCTTTTACACTTCAGCAGAGCAATGTATCATTTGCGACCATACCGCAAGTTTCAGGGGTTTATGTTGTTAACGAAGTTTTACCGATCAATACCGAACTTCCGACAACCTCAGTAAAGCGCGATGCCTTCCTTACAAGGGACACCTCGATAGATACCATAACAGGATGGGGCCTGAAGATATATTACCCATTTTTGTTCAACTGGAGATACTGGATCAATCAGGCTAACGCCAACGCCGATTTTTACCCAGATCAACAAACCCAAAATTGGGTTCCATACGGGGGCCAAACAGGACCATGGAGGCTCAGGATCAATATGGAATACGATCGCGCCGGAGAGAATTTTCAGTACTTGGATGAAGTCGTAATTAAAGATTATGAAACGAACCCAAACCTGATACAAATTATAGAATTAAAAAGGGCCAGTACGAACGCCGTAGTGGATGTTGTAATTGAAGGCGAACTGCATAAGATCGTAGCACAAAACGTGACCTCCTCAGGCGAAGCATGGAACCAAGCAACCACTTGGGGAATGATAACGATCGAACCGACTGAAGCCAGTCCGAGATGGTTAAGTTCAACGGCCATAGATTTTGATGGAAACACAAACAACCCCCTCACACCGCTATCAGGTTTGAGATGTGATCTAACTTTCCCTAGTCCGGACAATGCCCGGCTGGAATGTTTCTTTGATCCTTCAAAAATTAACCTGAGTAACGGCGTTAAAATTACGGCAAAAATTAAGGGGTGCTTTGAAGATTCGGATGTCGTAAATAAATTGACTACGGCAAATGTTCAAAAGATGACAACCTCAGGGGATGAGAAAATAAAAGCAATTTAAAAAAGAATAAAAAATGGCAAATCAACAAATCAATCAGTACACAATCGAAAGACTCGAGTTCGGGGATGATGACTATTATGACATCGACTACTGGAACGGGAGCGCGTACCAGACTGCAAAGATCAAAGGATCAGTAATTAAAGGCGGTATGGCCCCGGGACTTTTTGCACAAACAGATGATGGAACGGCGGTCGAAAATACCACTACCGAAACAACGCTCCTCGGATCTGGAGTAGGTTCACTTTTGATCCCAGCCGATGCATGGATCAAGGGCCAGTCGTACCACTTTCAGGTTACAGGAATAATAACCGCGAATGTAAACGACTTCTTAAATATTCGATTGAAGTCTGGAGCGACTGAACTTTTATCAGGGGGTGCAACGGCGATGTTTTCAATAACTGGAGGTAAATATTTTCAGTACGATATCTATTTTACTTGCCGGGAAATTGGAGGTTCAGGCGTGGGTATTTTAGAAGGTACAGGAACTTTCGGAAGGAAGGTGGATACGGGTTCACAATATCGGGTAACCTCGATCAATGATACCAACAATACAACCTTCAATACAACCGGAAATAATACACTCGATATAACCGCCGAATGGAGCGTAGCCGATCCGAATAATCGGATACAATCGAGAACGGCAATCTTAAAAAGAACCTACTGATGTCCTGTTTAAAACTTACAATAGAATACGATACATACGGCGAGCAAATTTCGACAGAAAACGTAGCCGGACAAATCAATGGTTATGACTATTGGGTTTTCAGTTACGGGGGCGAAGATCTGTATATATTTTGGGCCGGCGGTCGATGGTTTGGTTCAAAACTTTTAGATATTTCAGGCGCAAGAGTATTGTTTCAAAGTTCGGATACATGCCCCGAAGCGGTCCTTGGATCAACACCGGGTACAGACTGGATCGACATGGGCGTATGGGTTAATCTGGTAACTTTCACGACTGAATGTGTACCATGCCCAGAGCCTAATTGCGATCAGGAAGATCGAAAAAAAGTATCCTTTAATTCAGTCAAATTGCCTACCGATTTTGTAGAACAGGACAGAGGAATAAAAGATTGTTGTTGTAAATATTTTGTTCTTTGTGATCCGGGATCCGACACATGGAAAAACGACATCACATCAGCATGGGTAAAAGTTTCAGATCCCTCCGACACCTTCGCATTCAAATTATACAAGGATGGGGTACTTTCAAGTTTTACTCCAACCCCTCAGGCGTTCCCAAATGACACCGAGGCATATTACACAACGATCAACTGGATCGATGTTTTTAATGCCGATGGATCTGGATGTTACGAACTGAAGATCGAGTACTCAATATCCGGTATCGTAGGCGAAACAACATGGGGCGAATATCAACTAAGCCAGTACTCAATTAAGAACGCTTTAAAAACGGCTAGGATCAGAGCAATATTCAATGGCTTTCAGGAAGTACAAGGAATAAATTTTACAGGCGCACAAGTCGAATCTACCTTCAGGTTTTTCGGGTATATTGGAAACCGACAACCGAACATGGAAACGGATAATATAATTTATGGCAACCGCGAAATGAAACGAGTCATCCGGGAAAACTTAAACTCCTACCAGATCGTTACAGAACCAACGGATGAGTGTATTACGCGCCCTCTAATCGACTTGTTTTTACTGAGTGAAAACGAACTATACATAAGCGACTACAACGCGCATAACCATTCGTACCGATATGAGGATCTACCGGTAATTGTTTCGGAGTCCCCTGAGATCGAATATTATGATCTGAGCCGGAAGGCTAAAGTTACGGCGATAGTAACAGATAAATTCAAAAATAAAAGAACGTATTACAAATAAAAAAAACCACAAAAAATGGCAACAGAAACACTACAGGTAACCGCACTAACAACACTAAATAATTACATCATTATTGATGGTTCAATAGGTCCAAAAGGATCAGCAAGACTGGTTCAATATTACTACCCAAAGGCAAGCACCAACTTCGCAAAAATTGAGAGAGTTTCGGAACTTGCTGGTAAGGTATTAATCGAAAATTTTTATGAGATCAGTAACCACATGACCGGGGGTAGATGTTTGATCCCTGAACTTTTGGTTACTCAAATAACAGATGGAAAAGTGGCTTTTACCCTTCAGGGGTTTATCGATTTTTGCACGTTGAACACAGGAGCATAAAGCCTGAATAAAAAGATAGAGGATGAAAGGATTAGAACAATTTACAGACCTACTTGCAATGGCCATAGGGATGACCGGAGCATTGCTGAAAGGCTTAAAAAAGCGAGTGAAATTACAACAGATTATAACAGGGATGATCGTGGCCGGGATATTGTCATATAGCCTGATCGGAGTGATCGAAATATTTTATGATCAATTAACTCCGAAACTCATTATCCTTGTTTCCTTTGTTGTTGGATGGATAGCAAATGAGGTAACCGAGAAGATCGATCTGGTTTTCGAGGATGCCTTCCAATATTTTTTAGGCTGGTTAAAAAAGCAAAATAAAAACAAATAATATGAAGCAACAAACCACAGATTATCAGAATTATGATGATGACAACTTAACCCAGATCGGCACCGATTCGTTTCAAATTGAAGTGAGTCATTGTGATACGATCATCGAAGGTAAGCATGTTATTATTGACACAATTATTAAGAATGACACCTTGATTGTTGAGAAGGTTATGTACGATCGAGAAATACAAATCATCGAGCGAATACTGGATAAACCAGATGCCGGAAAGAGCGTAGTTTCTGTTTTGATCTTGGTTTTTTGCATCTACTCGATCTGGAAAAAATGGAATTGTAACAACCAAAACACCCAGAAATAATGGTCAAAAAATATACAGACAAACAACTTTTGGACCGAGTGAAGGAGATCGGATCCTTTATAAAAATACCAGAGGGGAGATGGATCTTAGGGGTACGATCCTCAGATGATCTGCCGAACCGGTTCGATGATAAGTTTTATGAATATCAGGGCGAGGAGTTTATTCAGGTTTTGACCGGGACAACGAACCCCGGAATAACCATTTTGAAGGGCGGTTTTAAGAGATTCAATAAAGTGGGATCAGCAATTTTGAAGTCAGATCAATGGTACTATAATGTCTGGAAATATGGTTTACACCGGGGCAAAATGCCGGCTTTAAGACAGATCGGGAACGCGGTTTTGGTCCATAGAGATGGCGATATGGATGGCAAATCAGAGGAACTCGGCAAGCCAATACGAGGCTACTTTGGAATCAATTACCACTCAAATACCTACAACTTTAGGGGTAAAAACTTAAACGTAACTAGAGAATATATTGGGGACTGGAGTGCCGGATGTCAAGTTATCAATCAAAGAAAAGCCTATCTTGAACAGATGAAATGGTACGAAAATGCCCTCAAAAATGGGGAGCAAAAGTGGGTTTCATATTGCCTTTTGAACGAATTTTAGGCCAAAATGGGCAAATGCCCGGAAAGGCCGTTTTTTTGCGTTTTAAGACACTTTAGGCCCTTTTGGGTATGTTACCCTTAAAAACTTGAGATCGCAAAAAACCCAGTAACGGCGGGCGATACAGAGCGTGTAAAACGCTGATTAGTATTTCCAAACAATATAACCAAATTTTTGAGGTAGAAAAACTTTTTTTAATTTTTTTTTACACGCTATAACGTAGGCCCACAAAGGCGTACAGGCGATATGTTAATTTTTGTGATAAAAAAAGATTAGGATATAATAAAAAAAAGTTAATATATTAGCAACGGCAAACGAGCCAC
>JAAHTH010001449.1_pt1 | contig 16211 bp, 10 predicted proteins | sample 6116091 | NCBI WGS metagenome assembly JAAHTH01 (sample SAMN13939990, study PRJNA603662) | sponge metagenome | isolation source: marine sponge | host: Mycale hentscheli | place: New Zealand | collected 2006 | reverse complement strand
GGCTTGGGTCATAGGCGCTGGAACCCGGCCTCATCGAGTCGAGAAGCTGAGCCGCGAGTTGAGGCTTTTGACTGTCAATAGCCTGGATGGCTTGAATACGCTGGCTGTGGGGATGTTTTGGGTCGATTTCAATTGCCCGCGAAAAGCACTTGTCAGTCTCCACTTCCTTACCCATCTGTTCATACCACGAGCCAAGTTGAATCATGACATCAAAGTCATTCTCGTACTGCTTGGCACAGACGACAGCCAATTCGTTCGCTTCCGCGAGTTGGTTGAATACCGTCATGTCGTAGATCAGTTTCAATGCCCTCTCCGCGCTTTCCATGTTCTCACCTAGGTCGGCGAGTCCAGCGTTGAGTGTTTCTTCCCTCAGGGTTTGCCATTGTTTGAGTGGCATCGCTCGGTGACGATTGCAAGCCGCGCATTCCGCGACAATCTGTCTTCTGCCTAATGGAATCACAGGAATGAAAATGATCGAGAAAAAATGACCGGTCTCGTAGTCGGTCAATTTCCCATGGGACTGGCACTGCTCACACATTCCGACATATTCGCGGATATTCTTTCGTCCAAAGTAAGTGGTTCCTATCCCGTTGATCGTCATGGGCATGAGTTTGTGTCCGGATTGTTTGGATGGATTAATTTCCGGCGCAGCCGAGAACACCACGAATTCTAACTCGTTGGGAAGAACGCGGGTGGACTCGACGAGGTGAGCATTCATGGAGCAATTCCAGTTCTCCAACTGGTGCCGCACCGAAGCAGAAGGATTGAGTTTGAGATCCAACCTCAGCAGCCAATCATTTATGAAGACTTCGGGTTCACCAAAGTGGCATTTTAGCTGTCAAAAGCCGGGATTACGGGGAAAACGCGATGTTCGCGATTGAATCCCGCACGTTGATGACTGTGGGTTGCTCGAGGATTTGGGGGGTGGGATTGGAAGGCATGACTTACTTTGAGGGTCGGCGATTGTGGGAGATTGGCTGCGGCTGGTGTCCTGTATATCGCGTGATAAGCTCATTTTTTGGTGTTTGGACACGTTATTGCTGATTGCTGCCGCTGGTGACAATTTTCGCTTGTGTTGGGCGAAAAATCGGTATTCAAGGCGAATTTGACTCTTGCCGATACTAAGGGGGCAGATTCCAATGTCCTTTAAGTTGTTATGTATTACCAAATTCTGGAGCAGAGCTCATGAAAAGAAACGCAGTGCTTTTGCAAGTCGCGTTACTGGCCTTGGTGGGATGCACGGGGTCGACGACTCCGGTTGCATCACCAACGGTTGAAAGCGAGGTTTCCGCGGTTGCGGAGACAGCGGCGGACAATTCCGATATCGCCACGCTTGTTAGCCTCAAAGTGCCAAACATGCACTGAGGTGGTTGTGCCGCCTCGGTCCGAGGCGATCTGACCAAAATCCCCGGTGTTGTCAACATCACGACAGACATCGCGGGTCGAAACTGCACGTTTGAGCTCACTGATCCCAGTGTGGACTACAAGGCAGAGTTGAAGAAGTACGCTGAAACCAACAGTCACTTGGCTGACTACACGATTCAGTAGACAACTTGGAATAGCCTTCACACTATGAAAAAATAAACGCCTGTTGGGGAGACCCGGCGGGCGTTTTTTCGTTACAGATTGAAAGGTAGTACACGCCGCACGATGTCTCGATACGATGCAAGAATCCGCATTTCGCGTGGTCCGTTGCGACCTCCCAGCATGTTCAAGAGCTCAAAGTTTTCCGAGTCACTGTCTTTGCAGCACGAAGGCGAAGGCTGTGCGCATTCGTTTGATCCATGTTTGGCGCAATGATCCTCCGCACGAAGAGAGAGTGTATGAGAGTTTTCAGGTAAATGTCGCCAGCCACGGAGTTGCGAACTGACAGTTGCTTGGCGGTCCCAATGTCGATTTTCTGCAAGCAAGACTGGGAGCCGTTGGTGCGAAAAAATCTCATTGTCCGTAAACAGATTTCACATTGTCGATGCCATCAGCGCGGGGCCGTCCGTTCCAGTTTTGGAACACGAATGTGACTGCTGCATAATCGCGTCGCTTTCTGTTAATGAAGCAAACTTGTTGGGTCTGTCACCGGGGTGTGATTGATGTAGGCAACGCGCGTGACCGCCACTGTATGAAAAACAAAAGTGATGCGTGCGAGTATTCACGTTGCTTAGGCAGAACACTGTGCGTGTGTTAACGATGGCAAGGGACTGATCGTTTGTGTCAGGGGGACTTTGGGGCACTAAGAATGTTCCGTTGCTGCGGATTCGTTGCTCGCTCACAGCTTGGTAGCTAGCGGATTCCGCCCGGAAAGCCGCCGATTCTTTGTCAAGTGTCGTGTTGGGCAGGAATGGAGCCCGGTACACTAGGACGGAATCATTCTTGTGAATTTCGGTTAGAGGACCAATGCAGGTTGCCCGGAAATGCCCCGAGACTTGACAATTCGTTTGAATTCGTTTCATTGAGGTGCCCGAACAGGGTCAGCCGTGGCTAAGCAGGTGAATCAAGCATTTTCGGTATTACGCCGAAGCGGATGGTGGCATTTCTAAGCGTGGCGTCGCCCGTGGCTGCCCATCAAATGCTTGTCTCTGCTTTGATTATGGCTAGGAAATCGTGGTTTAGAATGAGTCGTTTGGAAGTGATCATCCACATGCTTTGATGTGATGCGTAACTTTCTGGAAATTGTGCGTCAAAGTAGCGAAGGTACGCCATGCTGAGATTCGATTGTTTCGTCTTGTTTTGTCTTGTGGTAATGAAGTTCTTCTCGTCGTCCGCGGCGGCGAAACAGCCAGAGATAACGCCTAGGGCGAACGTGCTGTTGCTTGCGGTCGATGACATGAATGGTTGGATAGGATGTCTTGACGCGAAAACCAAAGCTCTCACGCCGAATTTTGATCGGCTTGCGGCTCGGGGAGTCTGCTTTGCCAATGCTCATACCGCGGGAGTGTTTTGCGCCCCCAGCAGGGCAGCCATCTTTACTGGGCAATTCGCGTCAACAACAGGGTGTTACCGAACGGCAAACTATTTCAAGACCAAACCTGAGATTGAACCCCTTCAAGTCAGTTTCTCAAAGGCTGGTTACAAAACGCTCGGTGCAGGGAAATTGTTCCACCATCCGGTGGGAGCGATCGATGTCCGTGGCTGGGATAAGTTCTTTCTGCGTACCCAGAAACAGAGACAGAACGGTTGGGCTTTGGATTCATGGGGGCTAGGTACGCCGTTTCCTCAGCCTTTCCCGAACAGCGTTTATAACCGGGGTGAAGAGATTACCGGCGGTCTGTTTCTCGAGTGGGGAGCAATACCCAACAATAGAGAAGATGAGATGGCTGACTCACAACGAGTGGACTGGGCTGTTGAACAACTCAATCAGGAACATGATCAACCATTCTTTCTCGGTGTAGGGATTTATGCACCCCACTTTCCTAACTATTGCCCTCAGAAATATTTCGATCTGTATGATCCCGCTGAGATTCCGTTGCCCGAGTACCACGCAGATGATCTGGAGGATCTGCCCCCGAAAATTAAAAAGATGAAAACCGCGCGGTCACGTATTCATCAGAAGCTTGAAAAACTGGATGCGGTCGACGACGCGATTCATGGTTATTTAGCGTGCATTAGTTACGCAGACGCCATGATGGGCAGGGTGTTGGATGCACTCGATAAAAGTCCGCACGCGAAGAATACCATTGTGGTCTTGTGGAGTGACCATGGTTATCACCATGGAGAGAAAGGCGACTGGGGAAAGCACACGTTGTGGGAACGCACCTCCAATGTGCCCTTTATCTGGGCTGGCCCCGGTATCGCAAAGGGAGAAAAAACAGATGTGTCAGCCAGTCTGGTCGACATGTATCCGACGTTTGTCGAGATGTGTGGCCTCAGTCCCCCCAGGCAGACGCTCGAGGGGACGTCACTTGCCTCAACGTTGATGAATCCTGGCTCTGCGGTTGACCGAAACGTTTTTCTTCCTCACATGAATCGTGGTGAGTACGCCATCATCAATCGCGATTGGCGTTACATCTGCTATGGGGATGATGGAGACGAGCTTTACAACGTTCAGGCCGATCCAAACGAGTGGAATAACTTGGCAGGCGATACGCGGTATGCAGAGCTGATATCGACAATGAAGAAAAGTGCACCGCAGGACTTTGCGTTGCCCGAGCCATCGATGAATCCGCGCAAGGATCTTGTAATTCAAGGTGAGACATATCATTGGCAGACCGGAGAAGGAAACTACACACCACCTCCAAAGCATTTGCCTTATAGTCAGGCGAATCCTAAGACGAGCGAAACAACCACGAAGGAAAAACCAACCGGGGTTGTCGAGAATGCCGCACGTAACCTGACTAAGAATGTGCTACTGATCGTCTGTGACGACCTGAATACTCATGTCACACCGTCCGGGTATACCCCTATCGTTACCCCGGCCATGGATGCGTTTGCGTCGCAGGCGATGACATTTGACCGCGCATTCTGTCAGTATCCTGTCTGTGGACCGTCTCGGGCATCGATGCTTAGCGGTCTGTATCCGCAATCGACAGGCGTTTTGAATAATACCGATGACATTCGTAATGAACGTCCCGGAACCGTCTCAATGCCGCAGTTTTTTCGTCAGAATGGGTTTTGGACAGGGAGCGTTGGAAAAGTTTTTCACTCACCCCGTCATGAGCATGGTGAGAAGGCGTGGGATAAATACCTTCGGTTTGAGAACGACGAATTGGAGGTCGTGAAAACGGCTCGGATTGAATTTGAGTCAGTGTATGGCTCGATAGAAGAGGGACCCAATCGGCGTAAGTGGAAAGCCTTGAAGAAGGAGGTGTCCGCCTCTTTGGATGCCCAGACACCGCCTGGTTATGGTGAAAGTGGCCTCGTTGATGCGCAACACAAGGATGGAAAAAACGTTAGGCAGGTGGCTAAGTGGTTGAAGGAAAAGAGCCATGGGGAAAAGCCGTTCTTCATTGCCTGCGGCATTCAGAAACCGCACGTGCCGTTTCTGGCGCCGGGGAAATATTTTGACCTCTATCCACTCGAGTCGATTCGGTATACGCCCGACTTGCCCGGACTCTGGAAGACGCTACCAGGTCTCGCCCAGTCAAAGCGGTATGAGGCTTTCGGTTTTCAACTTGGGGTTGAGGACGATCGACTACGTCGCGAGTACATGCAGGCCTACCATGCTTGCATTAGTTTTATCGATGCTCAAATCCAGATTGTGCTCGATGCTGTCCAAGAGAGTGGACACTGGGAGGACACAACCATCATTCTGACTTCTGATCATGGTTACCATTTGGGGGATCACTTTCTTTGGGGCAAGGTGACCTTGTTTGATATTGGTGCCAAGGTGCCATTTATGATTCGAGCGCCAGGATTGACAAGTGAGGGTGCACACTCCCAGGCAATGGTCGAACTGATCGATGTTTTTCCCACGCTTACCCATTTAACGGGTCTCGAAACACCGGAACATCTGCAGGGGAATTCTCTGCGTCCATTGTTGGGGCACCCAGACCGACTTGGAAAAAAGAAGTATGCGTATAGCGTTGTTACACGCGGCCCCAAGCTCGGCTTTGCGCTACGGAATCAACGTTGGCGTTATGGGCAGTGGCCAGACGGTGAGGAACTTTATGACTTGAGCCTCGACCCTGAAGAGAAGAAAAACCTTGCGAAACTGCCACGAATGAAGACACGTTTAGAGGATTTTCGTGTGATTCTTGAAGAAGTGCAGGAGTTTGCTTCCACACAACGTCAGAGGTAGCCGTGCAACGTCAGAGGTAGCCGTGTGAGCCATCCGAAACGGAAATTTGGCACCTCAATCCCACCTGAATGAGCAGCCAATCGTATCCACTGTATGATGCACTGGGTAAATCAGTCCCGAATAACTACAACGATCCTTGATAAAGCGTAGTCAGAAACTAATGCAGAAACTAATGATCACGGCGCTGTTGTGCGCACTGGCGTCACCGCTGTTTGCAGCTGAGAGAGCTCCCAACATTATTTACATCATGGCCGATGACCTTGGGTATGGTGACCTGTCATGTTTTGGACAGAAGAAGTTCAAAACGCCGAACATTGACCGGTTGGCTTCCGAGGGTGTGACGTTTACAGACTACTACGCGGGATCAACCGTGTGTGCACCCACACGATGTGTTTTGATGACTGGGTTGCACACGGGTCACGCATTCGTACGAGGAAATCGTGAGGTTCAACCCGAGGGGCAGGCGCCGATGCCCGCGGAGATTGTCACTCTTCCAAGACGACTCAAGGATGCGGGTTACACGACGGGGATGTTTGGGAAGTGGGGGCTCGGAGCTCCCGGGTCTGCGAGCGATCCATCACGCCATTTTGACGAGTTCTTTGGATACAACTGCCAACGGCAGGCCCATACGTTCTACCCGACACACTTGTGGCACAACGATAAGAAGGTTCTCCTGAAAGAAGACACTTACTCGGCTGACCTGATCAACGATGAGTTGCTCAAATTTGTAAGAAACAATCAAGACAAATCGTTTTTCGCTTATGTGCCCTTCACCATTCCCCATGCCGCGATGCACGTACCTGAAGAGGATCACGCGCCCTTCCGAGAATTGTGGCCACAGTTCGATAGCAAAATTGGGAAGTATCAAGGACCATTGGTGGTGAATCCGATTGCTGCATTTGCAGGGATGATGACGCGAATGGATCGGCATGTGGGCCAATTGCTTGATCTGCTCAAAGAGCTTGGGATTGATGACAATACCATTGTTTCTTTTACGAGTGACAATGGGCCACACATGGAGGGTGGTCATGACCCGAAATTTTTTGATTCCAACGGTCCATTGCGGGGCCATAAACGGGATCTGTATGAGGGTGGTATCCGTGTTCCGTTTCTCGCGCGTTGGCCAGGGAAAATAAAGGCAGGAACAGTTTGCAACATACCGGTAGCAATGTGGGATGTGATGCCGACTTGTATGGAGATCGCGGGGGTCGGCGCGCCCAAGGCTATCGATGGGATCAGTTACTTGCCTGCCATGCTGGGAAACGAAGGAAAGCAACAGCGTCACGACTATCTGTACTGGGCTTTTTATGAACGCGGTGGGAAACAAGCAGTCCGGTGGGGCCAATGGAAGGGCGTTCGAAACAATGTTGGGAAGAACCCTGACTCTACCCTCGAACTCTATAACCTTACCCGCGACCTGGGTGAAGTCGATAATGTTGCTGCGGATCATCCTGATATTGTGAAACGCATTGATGGCTACATGCGTGATGCATATACCCCGTCAGACTTGTGGTCTTCTGGGAATAAAAAGAAGCGTTGAGCTATTTCGGTTTGATTGGAAGTTGAGTATCCATGGTGTGGATTTTTGGGTCCCTCGCCCAAAGTGATTGGCGAGGGCTGTTTGGGATTTGTTCGGAAGGGTTAGAGGAAAGTGTTTAATGGATTCAAACTTGCATTTGCCTCGCGCCTCTTCTGGGAGTCGGTAACACGTGGTTTTGTGCAACTCTATGCACGAGGCTTTGGTAACATGGTTGAACTGAAGCGAGGGTTGTGGAACTGCGTCGAAATTTGATCGTTTAGGATCACGGGCTTGTCGATGGTTCTCGACAAAAAAAGGGTTTATCCATGAAGCTAGATTCTCTTGTTTGGCCATTGATTCCCGGTGGTGCAGGTGCTGCCTACGGTTGGCTCATTTCATCGAGTGATTTTTCTGCTTCCATTATCTTAGGGACAGTGGGATTGATTGCGGGAGGATTGGGGCGGGTGCTTGTTTCAGGCGTACATGCTGGTCTCAAGGTGGATGTGAAAAAGACCAGCGTGGCTGGGCTTGTCGGCGCATTTTTAGGCACGGTCGCTGGGGGATACTTGGGCGTGACCAGTGGTTTCGGTTCATGGATGATCGCGACATTCAATCCTGACCTGCCAGAGATGGATTTTCGGGATTCGTTTGGTTTCATTGGTGGCGTGTTTATCGGGTCGGTAGTGGGAGCTATCGCGATGGCCGGGCTGGTGGGTTTCGTTCGGTGGAGGCGTGCGGGCGGACCGGCAATCAGATAGCAGTCGTGACCCGCAGTACTCACCCGTGTGTTGTTCTTATGCATTGGTCATGGTTCGTTGAGGGGCGTACGATTTCTTGCACTTCGCGAGATGCTGTATGATGAGGGCCAGTGATCGGCAGCGACATCGCCGCAGGTTCACGTTCGACACTCTCTACTGTACTCCCGATCAAAGATCAGATATGAAGCCTTTGCAATTGATGATTTTCGCTATTTGCGGACTGTTTCTGGTTCAGCCGTTGTCTGCAGAGAATTGGGGGTCTTGGCGCGGCCCGACGCAAAACGGAATTTCAAAGGAGACTAATGTTCCGAAAACTTGGTCTGCAGATTTAAATGTTAAGTGGCGGGCAAAATTGCCAGGTCCTGCGGGTGCGACGCCTGTGGTCTGGGATGACAACATCTTCTTGACAAGTACGTCCGGCACCGAGTTGGCGTTACTTTGCTATGGAACAGATGGGAAGCAGCGTTGGAGTCGTCTGATCGGGCAGGGAAACAAGAATGCTCGTGGAGATGAAGGTAACTCGGCAAGCCCGTCACCAATTACCGATGGGGTGCATGTTTGGGCGTTCATTGGAACGGGGAAACTCGTTTGCTACACAGTGGGCGGTGACTTGGTGTGGGAAGCCGACCTGCAGCAAAGGTATGGAAAGTTTGATATCGCGTTTGGAATGTCCGCTACACCGGTCCTGTTTCAGAACCGGCTTTTTGTGCAATTGATTCATGGCGACGGTAAGCCTGAAACCCAAGAAGCGATGGTTGTTGCGGTTGGGGCGTCGACTGGTGAACCACTGTGGGCTACCGAAAGGGTCACCGGCGCGTCTCGGGAAAACGAACATTCGTATGCTTCACCAATCCTGTACAACTTTGATGGGATGACTTACTTGATCACGCACGGCGCGGATTACACGGTGGCGTATTCATTGAAGGATGGTAAAGAGCGGTGGCGGTTGGGAGGGTTGAATCCTCAGGGGAAAAGCTACCATCCAACGTTGCGTTTCGTTTCCTCACCTGCAGCCGCCGAGGGAATCGTGGTTTGCCCAACAGCGAAGAACGGACCCGTATTTGCAATCGATGCGTCCAAAGTTGGTGATTTGACCGATAGTGAAGCAGTTTTGTGGGTACGCGACGACAACACGCCCGATGTCCCCTCACCGATCATTCATGAAGAACTTGTGTACCTGTGTCGGGAAAACGGAATGCTGCTTGTACTTGACCGCAACACGGGCGAACAGGTTTACATGGAGCGAACGCATAGTCATCGACACCGAGCATCACCTGTCCTTGCAGATGGTCACATTTATTTAACTGCGCGGGATGGCAAAGTAACGGTGGTGAAAACAGGTCGCGAGTTTAAGATCGTTGCCCAAAATGATACAGGGGAAACGACATCAGCGTCGCCTGTGATTTCCAATGGAATCATTTACCTGCGAACCTTTGATGCTTTGTGGGCGATCGAATGATGGTAGGGAGCCATAACTTAGCTGAGGGGTGTCAGATCGTGCGTAGTACTCACAGTGAGTGATTCTTCTGCGCAGTCTGCACATCAAGTTTGCTGAATGCAGATTCATGAGGTGAGTTGAGGAGCTCACGGGTACTTCGTGGTCTGAATGTGTAAAATTTCTGGTTAGATGTGCCGAACAGGGTAGAAAAGCTGTGTCAAAAAGTTTGCTTGCGTTTTTTGTTGTGGGAATCCTGGCAGGAACAATGAATACCGTTGTTGGGCAAGGCGTAGGAAGTGATGGTCAGGGGATGATGCAGACTTCGACCGCTGAGGAATGGGGCGAGTTGGTGCTGAAGGGCGTCGATACTGAATTTCCCACCAAGTTGTCCCTGATGTATACCAAGGAAACCCAGATTCGCAGGCCACGGAGCCATTTCCCTGCGTTTTTTGGTTGTTTCGATTGGCACAGTAGTGTGCATGGCCATTGGGTGCTTGTGCGTTTGTTGAAGCACTATCCCAACATTGAAAATGCGGCACGTCTGCGCGCTGCACTCGCTGATCATTTAACGGCAGCGAAGTTAGCAAAAGAGGCCGAGTTTTTTGCGCGTGACGAACAGAAGACCTTTGAACGCATGTACGGATGGGCTTGGTTACTTCGGTTAGTGATCGAACTGGACTCGTGGGATGACAATGACGCAAAGGTTTGGAGGCAGAATCTTGCGCCTTTGGAAGACGTCCTGGTTCAGAGGATTGAGAACTATCTGCCGAGGCTGAGCTATCCTATTCGGATTGGACAGCACACAGACACAGCATTTGCCCTCGGACAAATTCACGATTATGCCGTTGCGATGGAACGGAACTCACTGGGACTTCTTGTCGAAAAGCGTTCGAAGGAATTTTATGGCTCGGATGTGGCCTATCCCGTGCATTATGAGCCATCGGGGCATGATTTTTTCTCTTCATGCTGGAACGAAGCTGATTTAATGCGACGGGTTTTACCAACGCAGGAATTTGAAATCTGGTTGGGGAAATTTCTACCAAAACTTGCAACTCAGCTCGTGGATGGCACTATCTCGCCTGTCATCGTCTCTGATGTGACGGACCCGAAGATAGTTCATCTTGCTGGACTCAATCTCAGCCGTGCTTGGTGTTTACAGGCCGTTGCAGCTGCACTTCCTGAACAAGCCTCGCTCGCAAGTGCGTTGAATGAGAGTGCTCAGAATCATCTGAATGCCGGCCTGCAGTACATCAACAGTGGTCACTATGAGGGTGATCATTGGTTGGCGACGTTTGGCCTGTACGCGGTGGAAAGGATCGCAGTGAGAGAATGATGCGTTCAACGTCGTGGAACTGATTCGATTGCCAGCTCCTGAAATGCCGTGTTCTCACCCCCCGACACGTTGTTGATCGGTTGCGTTTGCCAAAGAATCCACCGATAGCTTCCGAGCGACCGGTTGGCGGCTGCCCGTAGGGCTGCTGCGGTATATTGTGTTGGTGAACCAGGGGCCCAGATGGTTCCTATTGGGGAGAAGTCAGCAGGGTCCCAGCCGGGGTCAGCTGTTGCCGCACTTCCGTAAAGCAATATTTTTTGGGTACCTCGTGCTTGCAGGCCATATGACCAGCTGGCCAATTGTTTGACGGGAATCAATCTGCCCAAATCCGTTTTGTAACAACCATCGTCTACACCGTTTGCGAAGACAGGACCGTAGTTGGGAGCAACTTGCTGGTCGGACAATACCGACAATGGTTCGTTGTTGGTTAATGGCTTCGCATAAATGACGCGTGGTTGAACAAGCGGCACAGACAGATGCTTCAGGCTTGCAGTGGTTTTGGCAGTCTCAACAATAACGAACGGATAGTGTTCGATTACTTCACGTTGCGTTTGTTGGGCTCGAACGAACTCAACTTCAACGGGTTCGCCCTGCAGCTTTATCATGTTTTCAAGAAATGTCTCTACATCCCGAACCGGATGACTATTGACTAACTGGATCACATCATCGATCTGAAGCGGCGAGGGTATCCTTGGATTTAGCCGGGTGATTGCGAGCCCACCTTTCTCCCGGCTCACGCCAAAGGCTGAGAACTGTTCACCTTCGAGTGGGCGTAGGGTCATTCCCAACCAGAGGACTTCGGCAACTTTTTTCGGACGGCTGTTCGCCGCAGTCAGGAAGGTTGTCGAAGGGGCTGGGAACTGTGGAGTTTCTGCAATTGCCTTCAGGGATTCACTACGAACCCCAAAACGGTCCATTGGAAAATTTTTGAAGCCAGTCTTGAGAGCTGACGATTTTGGCCCAACCCGATAATCACCATTGGCTGGATCGAGAAACAGTGGGTTGCCGACGAGCGAATGCAAATCACATCCGTGGTTTTGGTGCTGTTGCTTTGCTGCCTGCGTGGTGAAAAAATTGTGATCAATCTCCACGCCCCATTTTCCAGCAGGCATGCCTCCTGCGGGTCGGTAGGCGCCCATCCAGATATTTCGGGTGACGCGGTCATTGCTGTTCTCATACCAAACATGCGGATGTAGCGTGTTGTTGATCGCAATATTGTTGTACACGTTCCGGTAGAAGCCTTCCCTGAGTTTGAGTCCACCCTTCAGGAAGAGATTGTTGTAGATTTCGTAGTGTGATGAACCATCATCCAAGTCAACATCCCAACCGTGGTCGCATCTCCACCGACTGTTCCGGATAATGGTAGGATCGGTGTCGAGTCTGGACAAAGCAGGTAACTCAACGGTGGGAGCATCATTGAGATGCCAGAAGCGATCCCTTCCCCATGAGTTGAAGCTGCCGTGGTCACCGGTTTCACGGACTGTATTAAACACATCGCAATGTTCAATAACATGGCCGCCGAATGTACCTTCGCTGATATTGATACCTGCGCGGCCCATGTCGTAGATGGAGCAGTGTCGCACCGTAATGCGTTTGGACATCGAGATTTGCACGCCGGTCGCCTGCTTTTCGACTACGCTCATATTGTGAATCAGACAGTCGTCTACTACGCAATCGGCCGGAAAGTTCTTGCCTTTCGGGCCGTGTTCGCGATCAATGTGTTGATAGTGGTTGGTCTGTCCATACTCAAATTTTGGATTTCGAACCGTGTTTGGGTCACCGACAAAACAAATTCCACTTGCTCCGCAGTGGTGGAAGTGGCAACCAGAGATATTTATGTGGCGGTTATACTTGTTTACGAAAACGCCATTCCCGCCCAGTTGATCAAATTCGCAATTGTGTATGCCGCAATGTTCAGCATTTTGAAAAACAATCGCGCCTCCACGATAGATAGTCCAGTCACTGCGCAGTAACGGTTCGCGCGTCTCCATGAATGTTCGGGTTGTGTGGCGAAAAATCAGCCCGTTGAGGGATACATGTGCTACTGGTTGCTCTGTGGACCCCGCGAATTCTACAAGGTGCTTCAGTTGGGCTGCTTCCACTATTGCTGTTGGAAGCATTTTCGGATTCAGCGGTAGGTAGAAAAGCAGGTTGTTTCGGGAATCCAGAAACCACTCGCCGGGTGCATCCAGTTCTTCCCTGATATTTTCCACCATGCGATGTTTTGGGTGCATACCCATTTGGCGGTTGTTTTGCCATCCTCCTTCATAAACAACTTCGCTGTTGGAATTCTTGCCGGTGATCCGATAGTGGTATCCACCCCAATGGTGACGATGCATGGCGTGTATAAAACCACCTGCAGGATTATGCCACCTGCTAGCGCGGGCTTTTGAAAACGCGTCGGGAGAAGCGCCGTTGTAAGGACTGGCGTCTTTGTCGTAATTGGGGTACCGCGCCAGCACCTGTCGTGAACCGTTGATGAACAATTGGTCAAATACCATTCCTGCCTTCACGCTGGTCCGGTAGATGCCGTTTTCTGCGGGCGTCCACGAGGGCGTGAGAACCGCGCCGCCGCTGACAATCACTTTTTCGCCCGCATACGCAGTGTAGATAACTGGGGCTGAAGCGGTGCCGGAGTCCCGTGCGTCCAGTTGTAAGGCTTTGGGGAGATAATAGGTTCCTTTGCGAAGGAACACTTTGATTGTTTCACGACCACGGAATGAGGCGGCACGCACTCGTGCTTGCGCACCTGCAAGGGTTTTTAATGGTTGCTCGAACGTCCCTGGCCCGGTGTCATTGCCATTGGGGGCTATGTAGAAGTCTGCTGCGTGAGTGCAGGGGATGCAGGTAAGGCAGCTAAACAAGAAAACACAAACACGACTATGCATAATTCAGTGGGAAGGGGATGACGTTTTGTGAGGGGGTAAGGAACGCGTTTTACCAATCAGTGAGACACGCTAATGGTATGAAGGGGCATGGGACGAAAACCACGCCATCAGGTAGGCTGTTGATGTCAGTATGACATGACAATGCGTGCTCGATTGTATCGTCAGGTCGTGTTCATCGTGCATGTTAAACGTGAGCTTGTCAGGTACAAGCCATTTATTGGGGTGCGGCTAAGAGTTGTTGTTGCGGCTGAGATCATATTCTTCAAAGGATGCGAATAGTCATGGTAGTGTGGAGAAACTTGTTCGTTTTGATGATTTGTGTCTATGGAACGCCTTTCACCGCTTCTGGAGGTGCGAAAAATCCTCCAAATATCGTTCTGCTGATGTGTGATGATTTGGGTTATGGTGACACTGGCTTTAACGGCAACGCTACGATTCACACGCCGAATCTGGATCGGATGGCGCAGCTGGGTGTGAGGCTCACGAATTTTCACTCAGGAGCAGCTGTATGTTCACCCACCCGCGCCACTTGCTTGACAGGAAGGCATCACTACCGGTACGGAATTTGGAGTGCCAACAAGGGGCATCTTCCCAAAGAGGAAGTCACCCTGGCAAAAATGCTGAAGAGTTTGGGCTATCGGACTGGGCATTTTGGAAAATGGCACCTGGGAACGCTTAGCAGAAGATTCTCGGCCAAAGGTGAACAACGGAAGCCTGCGGTTCATTATGCTCCACCTTGGGAGCGTGATTATGATCGTTCATTTGTGACTGAGTCAGCGGTCGCTACCTGGGACCCAGTCACAAATGAACGTTACAGAAACAATCCTTATTGGGATGATGGTCAGATTGCGCACGGTAATTTGGCTGGATGCGATTCACGCGTGATCATGGATCGCGTTCTCCCATTCATTGAGGAGGCTTGCACGATTCAACAACCGTTTTTGGCGGTGGTATGGTTCCATGCTCCCCATATGCCTGTGGTCGCAGGTCCAAAATATTTGGCGATGTATCCAGGTAAGGGAGAAGCAGCGCATTATTATGGGTGCATTACTGCCATGGACGAGCAGGTTGGTCGTTTGCAGAAGAGATTGGACGATCTGGATATTGATAACAAGACGCTGATCTTTTTTTGCAGCGACAATGGACCAGAGGGTAAGAACTCGAATGGCGTGACCGCCGGCGTCACTAATGGACTGCGGGGCCGCAAACGCAGTCCGTATGAAGGTGGAGTCCGGGTACCAGCATTCGCTAAGTGGCCGGGGCATATTCCAGCGGGCCGAGTCGTGGATGTGCCACTGAGCACTTTGGATTATATGCCAACTGTGCAAAATATTGTGGGCTACAAGATGCCGGACAGTCGTCCCGTTGATGGGGACGATATCCTTCCCATACTACGGGGCATCACTGACGTGCGGAGACCCATAGCATTCCGTGTTGGGAAAACGGCGAGTCTGATTGATGGAAGGTACAAGCTTGTCGTTCGTGATTATTCCGGAGACGATGCTGAGCTTTTTGACTTGAAGCTAGACCGAGAAGAGAGTACATCCATAGCGACGGATCGAGTTGATCTGGTTCAACGGATGACAAAACTGCTTGAATCAACTGAAGGTTCAGTCAGGAATAGTCACGCAGGTGGTGACTATGAAAACGAATTCGTTCCAAGTGAACCTTGGGTTCCACTGAGCAACCCCGAACGTAATTGATTAGTCGGAACTGTGCGATTTGTCACCACGGAACGCCGGTGAAGCAGCGGTTCGTATGGTGCGGTTGTGCCTCAACGTTTTGGTATTGGGTGCAGCAGTGGCTTGTATAGATCAGGTCGACGCTGTTGGAAGTTGCGACTTCGTTGCCGGCGTTGCCGCACTTTTGCTAGATCGAGTGTTGCACTGATGTACGCCTCTGATTTATCAGGGGCTTGAGCAAGAATCTGATTGCCCTGACCTGCGATCATGGTGCCGCCGCCATAAGCCTGATTGCTGGCGACCATTGAGACGTGGCTTTGAAACATAATGGTCTTAACGATGTAGTCCTCAACGTTACCCCGCCTGCCATTAATCCAAACGATCAACTCGGCTCCCTCCAATGACAGGATTCGAGGGGGCTCTGGAAACCATCCGTCGTAACAGGTCATGACTCCTACGGTCCCGAAGTCGAGTTGAAATACAGGCAAGAGTTGCCCTTTTTTCATTTTCCATTCGAGATCATTTTTGAGGAACCACTCACGAGTACGGTTGGCGGGAGGATCGGAATAGGCTGGAGTGCCTTCAAAGGTGTCGACGGCCGCGTGTGTTTTGTGGTACCTCCCGAAAATACTACCCTCTCGATCGAAAATGAGAGCGGTATTGGCGTAGGTGCCATCGGGGGCCACTTCCCAGCAGCCAATGATCACGTACAAGTGGTTGCGTTTTGCCGCTGCGGCGATCAGTTGGGTTGCGTCTCCTGGAACGGGGATATGTCCAAGCACATATTCCGGAAAAACGACTAAATCAGCGTTATCCATCCCTGCTTGATCGATATATGGGATGAACGATTGCTCGGGGTGGT
>JAAHTH010002042.1_pt1 | contig 16219 bp, 17 predicted proteins | sample 6116091 | NCBI WGS metagenome assembly JAAHTH01 (sample SAMN13939990, study PRJNA603662) | sponge metagenome | isolation source: marine sponge | host: Mycale hentscheli | place: New Zealand | collected 2006 | reverse complement strand
CTGAAAATAAAATGTCTTTAAAAGAAATACAAGATGATTTTAATAAACAATATCCCATTTCTTCTGGTAATTTATTTATAAACGACTTACCGTATAATTTAGATTTAACTGATAAATCAAAAATAGCTAAGTTTCTTTTTGAATATTCTGGATTAAATAAAAGAGTTCAGGATTATTATTTATCAAGATCATATCCACCAAATTTACTTTCAAGAACAAATCAATTACCTTAAATTAAATATACATGGAAGAAATATTTTTATTTGCAGGCCAAGAGTATTCATTAGCTGAAGTACAGGCTGCGGCAGACGCTAAATCTTTAAGCATAGAGGATTATACAAAAAAATACAATGTTTCTCGTAAAGTGGGAAAGATAACTCCTCCAAAGGAAGACAATCAGGGTGGGCCTGCGGAGGTAAATGTAACGCCCAGTTTCGAGAATTTGCAGACTCAAATAAATACAATAACAGATACGGAATCGCCATCGGAAGATATTTCATCGGATTTACCAAAAGCTGAAAACATTGGTTTTGGACAATATGCTGGAATGGCTAGTTCCACTAAAGAAGACAATGGCTTACCGGATTTTTTAAAGTCAATTGGCTTATCTTTTACTAAAATTCCTTTTAATATAGCAAAACAAACGGATAATTTAAGAACATTTTTATTAGACCCTGCGGTACAATTATCTAATCCTTCAATGAATAACCAAGAGCGTAAAGAATTTATTGAAAAAATACCTTCTCTATTTGGTTTATCTACTAAATACGGAATTTCATATGCTACTGATATATCAGATAAGTCTAAGCAAATAATACAAAAAATAGAAGACAAACAGATGGAAACATCTGAAAAAAGTTTATCTCTAGCGTTTGAAAAAGGTAATTATGTTGATAGTGCTTTTTTAGCAGCCGATGCGGCTATTCAATCTTTACCTAGTATAGGATTTTCTTTTGCAGGCCCTGCGGCAATTTTTGTACATGGATCTCTTATAGCGGGAGAAAAATATGTAGATGAAATAGAGCAAAGCCCTAAAAGTACAGCTGAGGCAATTGGCTATAATGCGCTAGCTACAGGTGCTTTGCAAGCGGGATCTGATCTTTTGTTTAGAAGTTTATTAAGTAATGCTGGAATTATTGCTAAACAAGGAACTGCAAAACAAGCGAAACAATATTTAAGTAATGGACTTGGTAAAATTGGTAAAAAATTATTAATTCTACCAGGAGAATCTACAACAGAAATAGCACAAAATGTTGCAAATAAATATTTAGATGAATTAACATTGGGTCGTGAGTTTAAATTTAGCGAAATTAAAAATGAATTAATTGATGAAGGTGTTGTTGGCGCATTAATGGGCGGAGGAGTAAATATGGTTTCTTCTATAGGTAATTCTAATAAAGTTCAGCGCGCTTATGCTGAAGGATTGCTTATGCCTGAAAAAATAAAACAAAAATTAAATGAATACAGTGAAAAATATAATTTTATAGCAGAACAATATGGCTTAGAAAAAAGTGAAGATGCAAAAAATGTTTTAGAACAAGAATTATCTGCTATGGAAAAAGAAATAAGTTCTATGAGCAGAAAGTATAAAACCGCTTTATATGCAATGGATAACAGCCAAACTTCCGAGTATTCTAAAAATAAAGATCAAGTATTAAAATTAAAAAATTCATTAGACAAAACAACAACTGAAGAAGGTAAAAGATTAATTTTAGAAAAAATTAATAATTTAGAAAAATCAAATAATGAAATTTTAAAAGAAGCTTCAACTCAAGCTAGAAAAATAAGAACAGCTGCTGCCACAGAAATAGCTAAAAGTTTTGATAACCTTAATATTGAGTCATTTTCTACAGATGAAAATGGGTCAGCTTCAGAAAAAATTGAAAAAATATTAACCCAAGCAAATGTTGACGGAGCTACATCTCAAGCATTCGGAAATGATGGCACAATAATTAGGTATACTAATAGCAAAGGTCAAGTGGTTAAAGAAGATATTTTAATAAACGAAGATATATCTGAAGAAACAACGTCAGTTAATGTAGCAGCTCATGAATTACTTCATGCTGTTTTAACTAAAACTTTATTTAAAAAAGGTAAAAATGCTATTAATTTAGGCGATGCTTTAGTAAATGAATTACTTAGTATAGATAAAGAAAAAATAACTAACTCTGATTTACAAAATAGATTATCAAATTATGCTGAAAAATCTGAAAATGAACAATACGAAGAAGTTTTAAATCTTTTTTCAGACGCTATTGCAACAGGAGACGTAGTATATGAAGAAAATCTTTTTACTAAAATAGGAGATTTTACTAGAAGGGTGTTACAGGACGCGGGTTTTAAAAAAATAAAGTTTAATACCGGAAGAGATGTTTATAATTTTATTAAAGACTACAATAGGGGTATTGAAAAAGGAGTTTTAAGTAAAAAATTTATTAAGCAAGCTAAAGCTGGTTTTGAAGGTGAATTAGTTACTCAGAAAAGAAAAACTCCTAGAAAAAAGCCTAAACCATCTAGTGATACATCTGCTTCTAGCACTAAAGACATAAAACAAAGTATTGATCAATTTGTTCAAAACCCTGATGGTACTAAAAAATATCAAAACAAACAAGCATTTGAAGAGTCTAAAGACTATATAGGTGCATATAATACTATAACCCAAAGTGATTTATTGAATGGCGCAATAATGAAAGGGATGACTGAAAAAGGCGTTACCGGACAGGCTATGCAAAATTTTATTCAAAAAGTAAAAGATAATTTAACAATTAGGTTTATAAAAAACTTTGACCCTAGTAAAAATGAAAGTTTATTTGGCTGGTTAACTGGGAAAAATGGCGTTTTAGATTTTGCAAAAAAAGCTGTTCAAAAAGAATATGTAGAAAAAGAAGGTCAAGAAACTAGTTTAGAAATACAAAGAGGGGGTGAAGTAATCACAAAAGATATTATTTCAGAAGATTTGAGCATAGAAGATAAAATAGATCTTGCAATGCAAGATTCTGAATTGAATTCTGAACTTATTGAACCATTAGAAACATTAACTTCTAATAAAGATATTATAAAATCTTTTAAACAAGCTGTAAAAGAAAATTTACCTACAGATTTGAAAGAGCTTAAAAAAATAAATTATAAAAACTTAAAAGATTATGCGCCAAAAATTACTGCTCAAATATTTGGTCCCAAAAAAGAAAATAAACAGCGGTTTATAAAAGAAAATGCTAAAACACTGTATGATCTTTTACCATTAGGTGCAATGAAAAAAGCTGTTGGATTAAAAACTGCCACTGGGATACAAAGAACATTAATAAACAATTTTTATAAAAAAGGAGTACGCCAAACAATGGCGGAAGGAACGGCTGCTGGTTTAAATGTACAAGAAAAATTGCCTTTTAATAAAAATAAATTTTTAGAAGTATTTGGAGCACTGGAAGGGCAAAAACAAGATAGAAATCAGCCTACTGCTATTAAAGCATTAGAAGCTGAAATTGGTAAAGCCATAACAAATAGAACTGTTAGAAAAGCTTTAAATGAAGCTGGCATGGACGATGGAATTATATCTACAATTGCTGATGGGAAAGCTGAAACAATGGCTTCAGTTACAAAATTAAGATCAGCAGTTTTAGGTGTTAATAAAAGAGATACTAAATACGTAAATTTTAAAGATATTGATCAAATTATTTCAGGTAGGAAAAGTTTTGGAAAACTTATAGAAGTGGTTGGTCCTAAAATAACAATGTCAGTTATACTACCGACAATCGGGGGGCAATGGGGATTGTTAGCCGGTGGTTATGTTCCAAATAAAAAAGATGTAAAATTATTCCAAGTAAAAACTACCGAAAACAAAAAAAAGGTTACAAGATCTTTTCTTTTTTCTGGAAGAGGTGATTTCTTTAATTTTTTATCAAATACTAGTGATTTTGATATAAAATACAAAAAAAATGATCAATATGCTACATGGAATGGAGTAAAAATAGGATCTAAAGGAGCGGGGAGTCAAAGTCCAAAAGGATTTAATAGCGGAAGCTTTGAAGGAGATAAATTAAATAATAGGATTAATTATTCACAAAGTCAAAGAGACGGTTTAAAAATTATAACTAATGCATTAAAAAATCTTTATGAATCAAACGAAATATCTAAAAATGATTTAGCAATGATTTTGGCTACCTTTAATTCTTCTGTTAATGCAATTGTAAGAACAGCTGCTATTCCTGGATTAGAAATGAGAATCAAAGGGCTATCTGATTCTGAATATAGATATGAACATACAAAAACAGCTTCTGATGTTATTGAAGAATTAGCAAAATTAATTATAAGTGATAAAAATTCAGAATCATTTGATGATATAATGAGTGACTATAGGGTTGCAATTATTCCAATAATATATGACAATGCTATAAATAAAGCTCATAAAAGTGATGGGCCTAGAGACTCAAAAAATAAATTAATAAAGGGTAAAGGTACTATTGTAGCTAGGTATAATTCAAAAGAAGCAAAATCCGAAATTAAAAAAGCTGGATTAAAACCGCTTGTATTGGTAGATAGAACAAAAGCTGATAAAGCAGAGACTATGGGTTCTAAATCATTAAGCCGGCAATATAATGAAGATATATTGCAAGCTACAACAGGCGTTAAATGGTTTGAAAAGTTTTCTCCGGTAGAAGCTCGTATAAAGGGTAAAGGTAAAGGCAGAAAGTTTTTTATACCTTATTCAGCTGATGACTTTGTTGGTTTGCTATACACAACTTTAGGTAAAGGTAAAGTAGGCGATAAACAAATGCAATGGTACCAAGATAATTTACTTAGACCTTTTTCTCGTGGTATTCAACAGTACGAAGCTGCTAAACAAAATGCTTTGCGTGAATGGCAGTTAATTAAAAAAGAAGCTAAAAAAGGTGTTCCTGGAGGTTTGAATAAAAAGAACGATACAGGTTTAACTAATCAAGATGCAGTACGTATATTTATATGGAACGAGCAGGGTATGGAAATACCTGGTGCAGGTAATAAGCTTATTAATGACAACTTAGAAGTTGTAAAAAATAATCCTAAGCTACAAGAGTTTGCGGAAAGATTAATGGCTTTAAATCCAGAAGGTTATCCTGAACCATCTAAAAACTGGGATTCAGGTGATATTACTACAGATATTGTATCATATATTAACGATGTTAAAAGATCAGAGTTTTTAACTGAGTTTAAAGAAAACGCTGAAGAAATATTTTCTGATCAAAATAAACAAAAGCTTAGAGCTTTATACGGAGATAATTATATAGAAGCATTGGATGACATTCTTTTTAGAATGACTACTGGAACTAATAGAAGAAAAGGTGCGAGTAAAGTTGAACAGCAGTTTATGAATTGGACGAACAATTCAGTTGGTGCAATCATGTTCTTTAATGCTAGATCTGCTGTACTACAAACTTTATCTGCAGTTAACTTTATAAACTTTAGTGATAATAATCCTATTAATGCTGCAATTGCTTTTGGTAAACAAAAACAATACTGGAATGATTTTTCTACATTGTTTAATTCTGATTTCTTAAAACAAAGAAGAACTGGTTTACAAACAGATGTAAATGCTGATGAGATTGCTAGAGCTGCTAAAGGTTCTAAAAATACTGCAAGAGCTGCACTCAGCGCTTTACTTAAATTTGGATTTACACCAACACAAATAGCAGATAGTTTTGCTATTGCTTCTGGTGGTGCAACTTTTTATCGTAATAGAATAAAGACATATTTGAAAGAAGGGTTGACGCAAAAAGAAGCTGAAACAAAAGCGTTTACAGACTTCCAAGAAATTGCAGAAGAAACACAGCAATCTGCAAGGCCCGATAGAATATCATTACAACAAGCAAGCTCATTAGGACGTATTGTATTAGCTTTTGCAAATACCCCTATGCAATATGCCCGGTTAACTAAAAAAGCTACCTTAGATTTAATTAATGGACGCGGAGATTGGAAGACAAATGTTAGTAAAATCGCTTATTATAGTGTAATACAGAATATTATATTCTCTGCTTTACAACAAGGTTTATTTGCACTACTATTCGATGATGAAGATGAAGATAAAGAAAAATCAAGGTTGTTTAGAATAGGTAATAGTAGTTTTGATACTTTACTTCGTGGTATAGGTGTTTATGGTGCAGCCGCAGCAACTGTTAAGAATATGATTTTAGAAATTATAGAACAGTCTGAAAAGTCAAGACCTGATTATACTAAACTTGCAATTGAAGCTACATCAATTTCACCGCCTATTAATTCTAAATTAAGAAAATTAGAATCTGCTGGTAGAACATTTACCTATAAGCAGTCAAAAGAAAAAGTATTTACTGAAGGATTTAGTTTAGAAAATCCAGCATTTTTAGCTGGAGGTAAAGTATTATCAGCTGCAACAAACTTACCTGCTGATAGAGTTGTTCAAAAAGCAGACCATATTTACACAGCTATGCAACCTGAAACAGAATTATGGCAAGCTATAGCATTATCACTTGGTTGGTCTGAATGGGATTTAGGCATGATTGAAAATCAAACTAAAAAATCTAAAAAACCAAAAAGATCTTTACAAAGAAAATTAAAACCAAAAAGATCTTTACAAAGAAAATTAAAATAAAATAAAATGAAAATATCTAATCATATATCTTATAAAGAAGCAATAAGATCTAATACAGCAACAAGAAGAGGTATTGATAATACTCCCGGGGATTACGAAGTAACTAATATGGTTGGTGTTGCTGAAAATATTTTTGAACCGTTAAGACAATGGGTTGGTGGCCCAATTAAAATTAATAGTATGTTTCGATGCGAAGAGCTAAATACTGCTATTGGAGGGAGTTCACGGTCACAACATTGCCAAGGGCGAGCAATAGATATAGATGACACGTTTGGTCATAAAACAAACGCAGAAATGTTTAATTATATTAAAGAAAATTTAAATTTCGATCAGCTTATATGGGAATTCGGTACAAACGATAATCCAGATTGGGTTCACGTAAGTTATGTTTCTAAAGAAGAAAATAGAAATAGAATTTTAAAAGCTGAAAGAATTAATGGAAAAACACAATACAGCATAATATAAAAAACAAAATAGTTTATGGGTTTACCAAAGAATGGCGTTGCAAGAGAAATTAGACATTATACAGGAGCTCTTATAATATTCTTTTTTATTGTAGGTATTATAATAGCTTTAATACAATTCCCAGTACTAGAAACAAATAAAGAAATTGTTATGACCTTAATAGGTATGCTTGCAGCTTCTTTAGCAATGGTAGTTTCAACCATAACTGGTAGTAAACCTGATGACGTAAATGAACTTAAAAGCCAAGTACAAAAACGTGACGATCAAATAGATTTACTTGTAAGTCAAAAAGATGAATATGAAAAAATGATTATTACGTTACAAAAAACAATTATTGAAAACCAGGATGCTTTAATGGATAAAATTTTGTTAAGATCCACTATCGATTACGATTTAAAAAATAACCCACCGAAAAATGGCTAAAAAAATATCTGAAAACACAGAGCTAACATTTGATTTAAAAACAATAGTTATAATAATTAGCTTCGTTGCTACTATAGTTGGCATGTATTTTACATTAAAAGACGACATAGAGCTTGCTAAAGAATTACCTAAACCTGAAGTTTCAAGAACGGAATATGATCTTAAAGATCAATTAATACGTGAAACAATAATGAATACTCAAGAAAAGGTAGAAGAAAATAGTACTAAGCTTGATAAAATTGATGAAAAATTATACGAGATAATAAATAAAAAATAATACAATGAAAAAGATCGCGCTAATATTATTAATGTTTTTATCTTCTTATACATATTCGCAAAAATATACTTTGCTGCAAATAAATTCTGAATGGAATAAAGCTAATGATGTTAAATTACCTAATATAAAAGGTGTTGAAAATTTATATGCTTTTTTAGAAGAGCAACCATCTTCAATAAAAAATTCTGTTAAAGCTGTTCCTGTTGTTATACTTTATAAAGATAACACTCCACTATATCAATGGAACGCAGATATTTCTCTTCGTCTTAAAATAAAAGAAGAAGAAATTGTAGAAGTAATAAATAAAAATAAGTAAAATAAAAAAGGGGTAATCTTAATTGACTACCCCTTAATTTTTTATCCATCACAACTTAAACAATCTGGGTCCATTGCTTTAGCAGCAATATCACCTCTTAACACTGATTCAGTTCTCATATAGTATAAAGTTTTTATACCTCGCTTCCATGCTTCTAAATGAACTTTATTAATCCATTTAGGATCAGCCACCGATGGAAAAGCTAAATTTAAACTTACTGATTGATCTATATAATCTTGACGTAAGCCAGCCTGATTAACCAACTCTAATTGGTTTATTTCCTTAAATGTTTTAAATACATTTTTAACAGGTTCTCCCTCTTCTTGATTTAATCTTCCAGCGTGGTCATAAAACCATCCATCGAATTCTTTAATTCCTTGAATGGATCCACCATCCTCCAGAATCTTATCCCAAGTTTCTTTAACATCAATTCCAATTTTTCTTAATACTTTTTTAAGTTCTTTATTCTTTCTAATAAATGTACCTTTAGCAGACTGCTCTGTAAATACATTAGCTGCCCATGGTTCAATTCCAGGTGATACGTTGCCACTTAGCTTACTATTAGATACAGTAGGCGCTACAGATCTAAGATGTGTATTTCTCATCCCCGTACCAACACACCATAATGGTTCACCATATACTTCTGCTAAATTTCTTGAAGCTCTTTCTGTTTCAATTTTTATTTTGCTAAATATTTCACGAGTTTTAAACTGAGCTAATAGACCTTCAAATGCAATACCATTCTGTTGTAACAAAGTATGCCAGCCTAAAACACCTAAGCCTAAAGCTCTACCTTTTTCTGCAGATCTTACAGCATTTTCAAACCCTTTCATATTTTTAGCTTTCTGTATAAACTCCTCAAGTACTCCATCTAAAAACCATATAGAGTCATACACTAAATTAGTATCTTTCCATTCATCATACTTAGCTAAGTTAACAGAAGATAAACAACACACAAAGCTATGTGATTCATCTGTATGCAATGTTATTTCACTGCATATATTTGTCATATGTACTTTGAGCCCATTTGATTTGTATGCTTTCGGGTTATTCTTGTTTGTATTTCCCTTAAAGAGTATATAAGGCTCTCCAGTTGCTTTACGTTTTTGAAGTAGTTTTCCCCACTTGCGTCTTGCTTCTTTATCTCCTTGTTCAAGTCTTCGCATAAACTTGTCACCGACCACAGCGCACTGGTGTAAGTTAAGTGATTGTCTATTGACATCTCCTTTAGGTTCCCTGATCTCCAGCCATTCTTCAAAGTCGGAGTGATCAATATTAATATTAACTGATGCAGCTCCTCTTCTGACAGATCCTTGATTAGTGGCAAGTATTGTTGAATCGTAAATCTTGCAAAACGGCACCACTCCATCACTTGTTCCATTACCTGTAATTTTAGCTCCGGCAGGACGTATCATATTAATTCCGACACCAACTCCCCCACCGTGTTTAGCTAGTAACATCATTTCTAAATTTTTCTGTCCAATATCATTTATGCTATCTGCAACATCAATACCAAAACAACTAATAGGTAAACCTCGATCTGTACCTGTATTAGACAACACTGGAGACGCTAAACACAGCCAACCCTTCCATATGTAATCAAAAAACTTTTCGGCTAATTCTGGCTTATATAAACGCTTTGCAACAGCATTAGCTACTCTCCAATAAGCATCTTTAGGAGTTTCACCTTGTAGTAAGTAACCACCTATTATTGTTTTTTTGTAAACTTCAGTATCACCCCAGATAGGATAGTCTTCACCTTTTTTCCAATCGTTATTCCACATTCGATTTCTCTTTTTGTTTATTCAAAAAATCTGTTTTCATACTCTCCAGTGCCTCCTCGTATCCAGGTATTCTCTTCAAGGTCTCTAGCGTCCCAATCGAGAGGTCTTTTAAGTTGTTCATCTCGTGAATCATTTTTTGTGTCACTTGACCTAGTGTTTCGATTTTGTTTCGCATCTCTACGAGTTTGTTTTCTTTCATTTTTTTTCATTAAAAATTATAATAATATATTAAATACCCAATAACTACATTTAGATTAACTACAACAAGGTTCCATTGTTTAGCTAACCATACTTGCGGTAATGCTAGTATCCCTCCTATAACATAAGTTACAATACCAATTTTACCGTAAGGTATTAAGTAAGGTGAAATCATTATAAATGCTGCACCCATATAACCTAATCTATTTGCAAGTCTTTCCTTTGCTGATAGTTTTCTATCCTTTACTAAAGATTTAAGAAATTTATTCATTACCAAATATCTTCAAAATCTTCTCCCTCATTTGCTTTGGAATAATCAGTCGGGCGAACAGCAAAAAAGTCAGTATGAGTATGCCCCCCGGTAAGATGATAGAACCAGTCAAGATTTGCTGCTCCTTTTTCGTTAAACGCAAAGTACTGCCCGAGGTCGAAGTAGCCAAGCTCTTGTAGTTTTTCATTAAGTCTTTTTCTGATAAATTGTTTAAGGTCGTAAGATTTAAGATTTTCAATGTCTCCTTGTTCGAACATCTTGTCGATATACTTTTCTTCTGCAACAAGCATTGTTTCTGCTGCTTTAATAACATCTTCTCTGCATTCTTCTAATAGGTTGGGGGTTTCTTCACACATATGTCTGAATAGTTGACAACCCATTTTAGAATGTAAAGATTCATCGCGTACACTCCACTTCATTTGTTGTCCTATTCCTTTCAATAAATTACGCAATTGAAAAGAATATAAAACTGCAAATGCAGAATATAAACTAACTCCTTCAGCAAAAGCACTAAAGATTGCTAAAGACTTGCCAATACCAACAGGATTACTGCCAGTATAGCTAACAAGATTCTCAAAACGTTCCGCTGTGGCGGGTTCATGTAAAAATGCTTCAAAATTTTCTAAGCCTAATGTTTCATTTAAATAAGAGTAAGCTACTGCATGAATAGTTTCTTGTGAACCAAACATCATAGCCATTTGTTGTATCTCGTGTTTTGGAAACCATGATACAACTTTCTGTGTCCAGTAATCAGATACAGCACATTCTGTTTGAGCAAAGCCTAATAGTATATTTCCTACTAAGTTTTTTTCTGATTCTGTTAATTTTTCATTCCAGTCTTTTACATCACCTGACATAGGTATTTCTGTATGTAACCAAAATGCTTGTGCTTGTTTTAACCACCCTTCAGTATAGTACTGAGGATACTCAAACGGTTTGTAAGCTACTCTTTCATCAAATAATCCCATATTAATTTCTATCTATTTCTAAACATATATCTACCATAGGCAAATATAATACGTGTTGTACAAAATCTTTTTCATAATAACTTCTTATTCCAAACAATATGCCTGGATAAAGTCCTAAACTAAGTTCCCAATTTGGTATATTAATCATAACATTTTATATTGTATTTATCATGTATCTCTACTAATTCTTTGTATTTTATAAAGCCTCTATTATTAATAGACCACTTAATCCATTTTTCAATCTGTCTTTCTGCATACTTTAACCTCGCTACCTTTTTTGCTTGCTGAGGATTATTTCTATAGTTCTGTCGCATTCTTTTTATTTATATTTACATCCATAATACCCATGCAAATGAAATGCCGCTTCTACCATTAAAGCTGCCGCTGGTTTTTTATATTTTCCAATAATTTCATAATTATTTATTATTTTACCTTTAAATCTATGCTCGTTCATTCTTTCATGTATACAATTTGTTATTCCAACATAATGTTCTTCTGGTAAATAATACACCGTCCAAAAACCATCTTTTTTTGAATTTCTCCATTTAACTCTAGCTTTTTTACCGCAATCTTTACAATAAGATCTAAGCCAGGTACCATTTTTTTTAATACATTTATGAAATTCAGTTAATGGTTTTTCTATATTACAAGTTTTGCAAATTTTTGTTTTCATACATTCTTTTTTTTATAATATTACGCTTCACGCTTTTTAATTAAAGAATGTGATTTATTTTTTTTGCTCTTTTTGTTTTTGTAATATAAGTTCAATTACTCTATTACATTCTGTTTGATTTTGTGGTTTATACAAAGTATACTGTGGAAATTGCTCTGTAACTAATTTTTTAAACAGTTTCCATCTAATTGGAAAAGATTCATTAGCTCTTCCTTTAGTTTCTATTATAAAATCTTCACCTATAAAGTCTGGTGTATATTTAATAGGCAGTATTCTTTTGCTACCTCTATTTACCATTTCACCTTTGCCATTAGCCTGTCTTTCATAAGCTTCATTTTCAAAATGAAATCCATTTATAAGAACAAAGGTTTCTCCCTCATATTTAGCTTTAATTTTTGCTTTCTTTAAACCCATATACATATAGCGTTCTAAACCTGAAGCAAAATTATGCCCGTCATAACTAATCTTTTTAGCTCTTACTGGTCCTCGTTTTTTAGTCTTTCTTCGCATCTCTTATATAACATTCTTCGATTTCTTCACGGAGAACCATACGTGTTTTTTCAATATAGTTAACCGCGTCCATTAATTCTTCTTGTAAATGGTTTAACCAACCATCAAGTGTAGTGTTATTATCATCATACATAGTAACACCATACTTTTTAAAGCCTACATCTGATCTTGAAGTTATTTTACTTATAACGCTTTGTATTATCTTATCTCTCATAGTTGGTCTTTTACAAATGTTCCATTTTTCATTTCACCAGTTCGAGAAGATATTTCATCATAAGCAGACCGAATGCAACTTTCAATGTCAACACCTGCAAGATGGGCGAGATTAGTAAGAACAACAACACAATCACCAATAGCATCAATAATATCTGGTTTGCTATCTTTAAGTATTCCTTGGGATAATTCTCCTGATTCTTCATATAATTTAATTAATTGAGTTTTAACATCTCCTTTATCATAGATACCACGCTTGTCTGCCCAGTCTCTAATGAGTCCAAATATGTTTTCTTCTTTGTATGTTGGTTCGACCATAAAAGCTTCATAAAAAGCTTTATTATAAATGAAAGAACGATCTTCATTGTACATTGATTTTTTTGAGTTAGTACTTATCCATCTTAAAGTTTCTTCTGTTAATTCAAAATTACCTAAAGATGTTTCCCATTCCATTCCTATAAATTCTACTAAGCTTTCTTTTAAAGAACTTTTAGGATACGGGAATGTTGTTGTTTGTTCTGTTACATTTACTTTCATATCTGATTTAAATAAATTTTTATATAATGATCGATCAACTTTATACCCATAAGACTTTTGAAGTTCTATTTCTTTCTTAGATATATAATCAATATCGTCGGAAAAATCAAGAACTTCATATTCATTAGGCTTATAGCCCTGCACTAGCGTAACTCTGTTATTTAAATCACGTGTTACACCTATTTTTTTACCAGGTATATGGTAAATATAATACTTATTATCTGCAAATAATTCCATTATTTAGTTTTTATTTTTTCAATTATTTTTTTACTTCTTTCGCTTAAGTATTTATACATATAGTTTGATTTTGAAAACCATAGTTCATTAGACTGCGAGCTCTGCTTTGATTCTTGGGTGTGACTCATAATTATTTAGTTTAAACATATTAATAGAAGGAATAAAAATAAAGTTATTAGCGCCTTCTTTTATACTTAAGCCAAAGCTTAAATCCAGCGTAGGTAAAGGTTTAAAATCTCTACTTAGCTGTTCTTTAGTTTGTTCAAGGTGATTATTGTATAAATGACAATCACCTAATTGGCCTATTAACTGGCCAGCTTTATAACCACTACCTTTGGCTAACATTTCTAAAAGTAATCCATACATTGCTATATCATATGGCAAACCTAAAAATACATCAACAGATCTTTGTTGCCACATCAAATCCATTATGCCATTGTTTATATAGACCTGAAAACCATAGTGACAAGGAGGCAATGCCATATCATCGAAATCAGCAGGATTCCAAGCATTAACCATAAGTCTTCTCGAAGACGGATTTTCTTTGATGTCATGTAATAAATTGCTAAGCTGATCCACGCCATTGAAATTTCTCCACTGATAACCGTAAACCTTACCAAGAGTTCCATCTGTCCTTCCTGAGGCTTCATAGTTGGGAGTCCAATAATTAACCCCATTGTTAATAAGGTATTGCAAATCAGTGCGACCCTGCAGTATCCACAAAATTTCAGTAAGAGCTGCTTTAAAGCTAACTTTTTTTGTTGTGATAAGTGGGAACCCTGAACCCATATCATGGCGTATTGTACGACCAAATACAGCTTTTGTACCCACACCTGTACGATCTTTTTTATCCTTGCCAGCATAGAAAACGCCAGATAATAAACCTCTGTATTCTTCATCTATATTTATCATAATAATATTTCATTATTTTAAAAGTTTCTTCCCATATAATATCAGCAATATATATATTAGGAGTTAAATTAATTTTTTTGTAATTAGGCATAAAAGAAATACCTATTTTCCATTCCTCTGGGTTTGGACCTCGTTGTGCAGCTATAGGAGATATTATAATACCATTAGTAGCACAAAAATTATGCCATTTATATTCTTCTTTAGAAGGTGAATAATGAGGCATCCATACAGTTTCTTTTTTAGCCATTTAATCCCAAGGCATCTTCTCAGTTTCTAATTGAAGAGGTTCGTGTGGTATAAAGCATCCTGATCGAGGTTCCCATTTGAAATGTGCCTCCGCTCCGTTTTCACCGAGGTTTTGAAACTTAACTTTAAGAACTTTAGCTTTAACAGTTTTATTATCGTAGTCTCTATGTACTAGCAGACCATGATAAGAAGCATCATACCACTCGCCTCCTCCTTTAATATTATACATTGTTGGTTCCTCTATCTTTCCATTTGCATCTTTATACATTTTAGTTGGATGAGCAACTACTATAACTAAAACATCATACTTTTTTGCAAAGCTTTCAATCTTAGTCAAGTATTCCATTGTATACTTATTTACATCTTCTGTTTTTGAATCTATGTCACGTACTTTGTTAAAAGGATCAATAATTAAACATTTTATTCCTTTACGTTTAACAAGCTCAGCACCTTTTCTTAAAACAGATTCTAATGTATATCTGTCCATATCAATGAAGAAAAAATTATCATTAACATGATCAGCAACTTGATTCCATTTATCAGAACCAATTTGATCTTTGCGTGGCATATCTTGCCACACCTTTCTCATTAATTTATGAGCGTGTAAATAAGTAGGTGCATTTTCTGGCGAAGCAAATGCCGTTTTCCAGCCATAGTTAGCGTTGTATCCGACAACCATTTGATCGACGAAATCACTTTTTCCGGAAGAAGGAATACCAGTGACAGTAATAAATTGACCTGTGTATGTTGAAAATATGTCATCAAAATTCTTAATGCCAATTTGGAATCCTTTTTTAAAGCCATTCTCAACAAAGTCGGTAATTTCTCCTTCAATATCCCTGAACGTAGTAACATTCTCAAGCGGTACTGGTTTTGCTCCACCAATACACTCTGCCAGTTTTTCTTTTCCATATTTTAATAGGTATTCATTTGCATCTTTGCAATCGTTAAAATTAACAATATAACATATTTCAGCACCTAATCTTCTAACTAGCTCAGCTTGTAATGTTTGACCTGCTTCGTCTGAATCTACACCTATTATAATTTTTTCTTTATCAGAAAAATAATCGATGCAGTTATCCAAATAATCTAAATTATTGCTATTTAAAGTCGCACCGTTTGGTACAGATATTACATTATGGATACCAGCTTCATAAATAGCCAAAGCGTCCATCTCACCCTCCACAATAACACAATATTCATAACCAATAATATTATTAATATTGTAGAATATTTTTTCGGCACCTTTATATAATTTAAAATTCTTTCTACCATCTCTGTATTTTACATTGATAAGATCATTACCTAAAAAATAATTAAAGTGTATAGCATTCTCTACCTTTCCAGTCTGCGGCATAAACTCAGGGCCCTCAGTTATTTTGAGAGCCCCTAAAGTTTCCTTGGATATACCACGTGATTCAAACCATTCTTCTACTTTGGTTCCAACATTATTTATTATTTCAGGTGTTTCAGGTTTAATATAAACTTTATCTGAAGAACCTTTGCGTTGGTACGAATGTAATTGAAATGTTTTATCACAGTTGTGACAAGTACCGAGACCCCGTTCCCAATCATAAGAAGCACACTT
>JAAHTH010002039.1_pt1 | contig 16234 bp, 16 predicted proteins | sample 6116091 | NCBI WGS metagenome assembly JAAHTH01 (sample SAMN13939990, study PRJNA603662) | sponge metagenome | isolation source: marine sponge | host: Mycale hentscheli | place: New Zealand | collected 2006 | reverse complement strand
CCTGAAACGTCAACCCCAAATAATCAGATTTTCAAGGACTCGGAGTATAATTGAAATTTTGGTTTACCCTGCCAACTACACCCCGGACCTTTCTGGTTCGGAGCTTTTTTTATTTTAAAAGGCCTGTAAAAATCTCCCGCACTTCTTTTTGAAGTGTTTTCAGGTAGGCTTCTGCCGCAGTTAGATCAGGCATATCCATGCTGGAGCAAATAATTTCCGTATATCCGGTTGATGTCGTTTTGATATCAAACAAATTACCAATGCATATGCGCTGCATTTGAAGCAGTGAATTGAATAAGTCAAATGCATGCAGCAGCTTCTCACGCACATCATCAGAAATTTCTTTGTGTTTTTCATCTTGAATTATGTGCTTCGTCCCTGTGATGCCAGCACTGCCATTCTTTATGGCCAGCCATTGAGCAATAAATTCAATATCCAGCAAGCCACCCGCAACGCTCTTTAAATCCCATATATCCTTGCTACCTTTTTCCTTCTCAATACGGTTGCGCATGTCAAAGATATCTTCTTTCAATACATCCCTATTTTTATGATTTTCCAGGATTATTGGAATTTCAGCCTCCACCATTTTGGAGAGATCAGGATCTCCTGCCACAGCTCTTGCCCCGGTCAATGATTGGGCCTCCCATATCCAGGCTTCTTCGCGTTGATATTTCAAAAACCCTTCAATATGAGTAGCCAGTGGTCCAGCATTACCGGATGGTCGCAACCTGAAATCCAATTCGAACAGCTTGCCTTCTGAAGTTGGAGAACTCATTGCAGATATGAAACGCTGCATTAGCCGTATGAAATACAATGAGCTTGCTAGTGGTTTTTTTCCATTTGATTCATCTACTTCTGGATCAAAATCATACAAAAATATGAGGTCCAAATCAGAAGTAGCCGTTAGCTCATAACTGCCCAATCTACCCATTCCGAGAATGCAAATTTTCGAACCTTCAACAACACCGTGACGATGTTCAAACTCCTTGCTGACCAAATTTAACATGGAATTTATGATAACCTCGGCGAGTACTGAAAATGCTTTGGCCGCATTTTCAACAGAGAGTGTTCCTGCGAAAAACTGACAGCCAATCATAAACTGGGTTTGGGAAAAAAACCGCCGGGCCTCATACAGCGCAGCTTCGTAGTCCGGTGAGTTTTCAAGACTGGCATTGAGGATATTATTCAGAGTTTCCTTTGAAAGCGCACCTTTGCCAAACTGAGGATCTATCATCGCATCAAAAACATGCGGCTTTTGTGATATTTGATCTGCTAACCGCGGTGCTGCGCTGAGAATCTTAATAAGCAAATCAGCCAAGCTTGGGTTATTCTTCAATATTGAAAACAGCTGTATGCCAGCTGGCAGGCCTGACAAGAACCGATCAAATGTGAAAACGACCTCATCTGGATTATTTGCCGTTGAGAATGACGTAAGCAGATCTGGCACTAATTCAGTTAGCAATTCCCGTGCTTGAGTGGCTCTCAAAGCCGGAATGCGTGCTTTATGCCAGATTTTGACTATTTTGATGATTTCATCAGGTCGTTCAAAACCCATTTTTGCCAAGTTGTTTAGAGTTTCAGGATCATCATCGTCGCCTGTAAAGACAAGGTTTCCATCCTTGGAACCCAAGTCGGTCGCCGTCTCGAACAGTTCTGAATAATGTTTTTCAACCATTTCCAGTGTTGAACGAATTGAATTTGAGAAATTTTCTACGTTTGCTTCGCCTGACATGAGGGAAATTCGCTTCAGGCCATCCATCTTATCGGGTAAAATATGGATTTGCCCGTCATCGACCATCTGCAACCGATGTTCGGTATTTCTGAGAAACCAATAGGCTTGTGTAAGATCTACCAACGCCTGTTCTTCTATCCAGCTATTTTCGTATAAAGAATGCAGGGCAGCAATTGTCTCATTTTTTCTGAGTTGGGTATTTCGACCTCCTGCAATTAATTGCTGGGTTTGGGCAAAAAATTCAATTTCACGAATGCCGCCTCGCCCAAGCTTAATATTATGACCAAGAACTGCAATGTTGCCATGGCCTTTGTGGGCATGAATTTGACGCTTGATAGATTGCACATCATTGATTGCTGCAAAATCCAAATACTTGCGCCAGATAAAAGGTGAGAGTTCTGTTAAAAAAGCTTCGCCTGCCTTGATGTCGCCTGCAACAGCTCGTGCCTTAATCATAGCAGCGCGCTCCCAGTTTTGCCCCTGGCCCTCATAATAATTGAGCGCGGCAACTAGCGGAATGACGAGTGGAGTCGATGATGGATCCGGTCGTAATCGCAAGTCCATTCGGAACACATATCCATCGCGCGTTCGTTCCTGCATCAACTTGATCAACTGTTTTGCCATTCGAGAAAGAAGGCGAATTGGGTCGTCCGTATTCAGTGTAATTTTAGAAGTATCATCAAATAGAAAAATGAGATCAATATCACTTGAGTAATTGAGTTCACTTCCACCAAGTTTTCCCATTCCAAGAATTATAAATCCGCAATCTACCTGAGGAGATTTGGGGCTTGATAAAACCAAGGTATCCTGGTTGTGGTTTTGCAACAAAACAAAATCCAAACAGGTTGATAAAGATATTTTGGCAAAATCAGAAAGTGCTGTTGTAACCTGATTTCCATTCCACCATCCACCCAAGTCAGCAAGACCGCAAAGCAATGCAAGCTTGCGTTTGGCGACGCGTACCGACGACATTAATTCAGCTTCATTATCTAAATTGAAACCGTAAGACTTTGTATCAACCAGAATGGCAACCAAGCTTTTCTGAAAACCATCTTCAATTAAATCGGCAACAAAATCAGGCTCCTTGAAAGCACAGTCCTTCAAATATGAGGAAAGTTGAAAAACGGCAGTTAGGAAATTGATGAGCGCAGAATGCTTTGAAAATTTTTCGCCAAATTGCTCACAAACTTCACCTCTTAACTGTGCAAAATCAACTTCAGAAAGTGATTCAAGTTGTTTTGGAATTGATTCAAATTCGCTATGCATCCTATTGAACCAAAACAGGAATTTCTAAAGTAGCAACGAGACCTGGATCATTACCCAATAGCTTGAACTTACTTTTATGCATTTCTGAAATAGCTTTCACCAATGATAGACCCAATCCGTTTCCAGTCATATTACGGGATTTATCAAGTCTGACAAAGCGATCAATTACCCTAGTGCGATCTTCCTCGACTATGCCTGTTCCGTTATCAATGATTTTGATTGCCAGTTGATCGTCAATCACTTCACCGATGAGTGCAATTTGTTCCCCACCGTATTTGATAGCGTTATCTAGCAGGTTCGAAATTGCTTGCGATAGAAGTTCCCCGTTTCCCATGACACAAAGTGTTTCAGGCAAAGCAAGTTCAAGTTTCAACTGCTTGCCTTCATCCTCAACTAGAGCTTCATAAAGCTCGTATACATCATTGAGAATATCAGAAGCATTCAGCGTTTCCATCTTTGCTACTGTCGACCCGGACTCAACTCTTGAGATCATTAGAAGAGCATCAAAAGTTTTTACAATGCCATCGCAGTCATCAATAATATCGGCAATTTTTTCCTGTTGCTCTTGCGGCTTTTTTTCCAAGGAAAATGCTTCTTCAGCCTTGTTGCGAAGTCGTGTAATTGGTGTTTTCAAATCATGGGCAATATTGTCTGACATCTGCTTCACACCATCATCAAGATGATTGATCTGATCCAGCATGTGATTAAGGTTTTCTGACAAACGATCGAACTCATCGTGGGTCCCTGTAACAGGCAGGCGCTCTGATTTATCACCTCCCAAAATTCTTTGGGATGATTTCGAAACCTGGTCAATTCGCTTCAATGCGCGGCGACCAACAAAGAACCACGTCAGCAATCCAAATGCCACCATTGTTCCAAGTGCCAATTTGAAACCTCGACCAACAATTTCGCGAAAACCTTCATACTCACTTACATCGCGGCCAACGAGGATGTGCATTCCATTTGGCACTTCCAGAACGCGGGCCACTGCGCGGTGTTCTTTATCACTTTGATCATCATATCGTTCATAAATGAAAGGTCGGTTTGTCCAGCCAACTTTACGCATAATGCCATTTTGCATGCGAGGAACATTACCGGCTACTATCTGCCCTTGAGGGTTGGTAACTACATATAAATTGGCCCCGGGGGCACGAGCACGGCGATCTAATATTTTAATCAGTAGGTTTATGCCGCCACTTCTATAAATACGTGCCAGACCTGTGACTTCTTCATCAATCGAAACTTGATATTGCTCTCGGAGCACATTCACAGTCGCGCCGGTCATATAAAAAACAATCCCAACCGCAAGAACACCGAAAATAACGGTATAGATAATAGATAGCCTTACGGCTGTTACTTTTAATAAGGATATTATTATAGCAAACATCAGATGTCGGTATCCGGAGCCTGCAATTTATAACCAGCACCTCGAATGGTTAAAAGCATTGGTTTTTCAAAATCTTTGTCAATTTTTCCTCTTAAGCGGGAAATATGGACATCAATAACATTGGTTTGAGGGTCAAAATGATAATTCCATACTTTTTCTAGCAACATTGTTCTGGTTACAACTGTACCGGCGTTTTGCATTAGATAGACCAAGAGCCTAAATTCGCGCGGCTGTAACAGGATTTTCTGTCCCTCGCGAGTAACTTCCCGCGATAATCGGTCCAATTGCAGGTCACCGACCGACAGTTCAGCCTCACCATCATCATTATTGTTTCGCTTTGCCAAGACTTCTACTCGAGCAAGAAGCTCTGAAAAGGCATAGGGTTTGGTTAGGTAATCATCACCGCCAGATCGTAAGCCTTCAACCCTGTCATCCACGGCTCCCAGTGCTGACAGTATAAGTGCAGGTGTATTGTCACCCCCTGCTCTAACTTCTTTTAACAGGCTCAGGCCATCTAGTTTTGGAAGCATTCTGTCCAATATCAAGACATCAAATTGCTCAGTCTTTGCAAGGTGCAGACCTGTTTCGCCATCAGCAGAATGGATTGGATTGTGACCTGCTTCGCCAAAGCCCTTTATCAGGAACTTGGCTGCTTCATCATCATCTTCAACAATTAAAATTTTCATGGAATAGATTTATACAAAATAATCGGTTGTGAAAAGAAAATAGCGGCAGACTTCGAGGGAAAAAGCCTGCCGCGAGTTACATCCTTCTGACGAGGAGTTCAGGAAGGATGATAACGACTATCCTTGTTTAACAGGGACAGGGATAAATACGGTCCGATCCTGACGGCGAACCTCAAGAAGGGCTGATTTTCTTCCAGCTTCATCTGCTGATTTTAGTCCACCACGAAGACTCTTTAGGCTGGTTACATCCTCACCGTTGATCGAAACAATAACATCTCCAGAGCGAATGCCTTTTTCTTCAGCCTTGCTGCCAGGGCGCACATCGAGAACTGCAATGCCATCAGATGTTTCTTCAACTTGTAGGCCAAGACGCTTTAAATTACGCTTTTTACCATTTTGAGGTGCTGAATTGCTCGCGACTTGTGTTTCTTCGAGCTCACCAAGTGTCACTTCAACATCTTGGGCTTTGCCATCACGCCAAACCTTTAGATTGATTTTGGAATTTGGTTCATAGCCAGCGATTACTCTTGCCAACTCTTTTGGGCTTTTGACGGCCTGGTCACCAACCGCAGTGATGATATCGCCCGCTTCTATGCCAGCTAGAGCTGCTGGACTATCTTCTTGCGGCGAGGTTACAATTGCACCATCTTCTATTTCAAGTCCAAGAGATTCAGATATTTCCGCTGTTACCGGTTGAATTTGAACACCAAGCCAACCGCGGGTTACGGAACCGTTTTGGATAAGATCAGTTACAATTTCATCAGCAAGTTTTGCAGGAACCGCAAATGCAATACCGACATTGCCGCCTGACGGAGAGAAGATCGCAGTATTTACGCCAATGACTTCACCATTCAAATTAAAAGTTGGACCACCGGAATTTCCTTTGTTTACCGCCGCATCAATTTGAATGAAGTCATCATAACGGTTAGAGCCAATATCGCGACCATGAGCTGATACAATACCCGCTGTTACAGTACCGCCCAATCCAAATGGATTACCAACAGCTACAACCCAATCGCCAGTGCGCGGGCGTTTTGAACCAAAATCGACATATGTGAGTTTTTCATCGGTTTCGACTTTAAGAACAGCAAGGTCCGTTCTGGGATCGGTGCCAATTAATGTAGCTTCCAGTTCTTCACCGTCAGACAGTACAACAGTAAATTTTGAACCACCTTCAATTACATGGTTGTTGGTGACCAGATATCCATCCTCTGAAACAAAGAAGCCAGAGCCTTGAGAGTTACCCTTGCGCGGACCTTTATGACCCCGAAAATCGCGCTTATCGTCCCAAGGTGAACCACCAAAGAATTTTTCCATGAATTCACGACCGCGACGGTCAAACTGGAAATCGCCTTCGGCGCTTGCAGATTGAATAGTTTGTTCAACACGCACACTTACAACTGCTGGAGAAACTGCCTCGACTACATCACCGAAAGAAAACACCGCAGGTGCTTGAATTTTTACCGCATCGGCAAATGAGGGTGTTACCGATATCAGATTGGATTGACCCGCAGCAAAACCAGCAACGCCAAATGCGACCGCTGATGTTACCAATACATTGCGAAATGATTTTGTAGAGTGAATTTTTGTAGTCATGTTTAGTTCCTTATTGAATCAACTTTGCAAACTTCGTGTTTGCTGTTGAGTGCAATATGAGAACTTCCAGATTACAGTTTTATGGACGCAGAATTAAACTTTGGTAATATTAGACAAACCTATTTGTAGCTCGTTTTTACCTTTGCGCCTTTTTCGAGGGTTTTGTGCACGGGGCATTTATCTGCTATTTCCAATAACTTAGCAGATAAAACTTCGTCGTTTAGACCTTCAACAGAAATCTTGCGCTCAAAGATATCAATTTTACCACCACCTTCACTTTCATGCTCGGTGCATTCCATACAATCTTGTGCGTGGATCTTTTTGTGAGAGACGGCAACCGAAATTTTGCCAACGTCCAGTTTTTTGAAACTTGCATACATCCGCATGGTCATTGATGTGCAGGTGCCCAATGCAGTGGCGAGATAATCATACGGAGATGGGCCGCTATCCAATCCTCCAACTGATTTTGGTTCATCACCAATCAACCGATGATTGCCCGCAACAATGGTATTTTGGAATTTTCCAAGCTCAGTTTCAGAAACAATAATGTCAGAATATTCTTCTGCACTTTCATTTCTGCCTACATCTTGAGAAACGTATTTACTTGCCCAGGCTGAAATCACTGAGGCAACAAAATCTGCATCACGATCATTGGTAACAAGGTGATCCGCATCATCAAGCTAAACAAAGCTCTTGGGATGTTTTGCAGCAACAAAAATCTGTGTTGCATTCTCAATGCCGACTGTTTGATCAATTGGAGAATGCAAAACAAGCAATGGCTTTTTCAGCTTCGCAACTTTTTCAAGAACATCATTTGCTTCCAAATCATCAAGAAACTGTTTTCTGATTGAAAAATCTCGACCGCCTAGTGAAACCGTTGCCTCGCCACTGTCTTGTATTTCATCTATTTTGACACCAAAATTATGGACAACATGCTTGGCTTCAGATGGTGCGCCAACCGTTGCAACAGCCCTCACCTCAGGAATTTCTGATGCAATAGAAAGAACTGCTGCACCGCCCAATGAATGACCGATGAGCAAGCTGGGTGCTTCGAAATTTTCTCGCAAATGATTTGCAGCTACGATAAGGTCTTCCCGGTTTGAAGAAAAATTGGTTGAAGCAAAATCGCCCTTACTATTTCCCAACCCAGTGAAATCAAACCGCAATACTGCAATACCTTGCCTTGAAAGTTCTGCTGAAATTCTCTTGGTGGCGTGAAGGTCTTTTGAACAGGTGAAGCAATGCGCAAAAATTGCGTAAGCTTTGATCGGGCCGGCAGGCATGTCCAATCTTGCAGAGAGCTTTGATCCCTGGCTGCCATCGAAATCAACGCGCTGTGTTATATTATTCATAACCTTGCTCCTTTGCCATAAAGAAACACGTTACGCATTCACAAGGAAATCACAAGTCACTCATCAAGAATTTTAGCGAGATTGGCTTTTTCGTCCTTTGTCAAGGTTTCCGTCTGTTTTTTCTCCCGTCGTTTTGCATTGCCAAATGTCTTGAGAACAAAAATTGCACCGATGATGAGTGCTATGAGCGGCAGTATCCAAAGCAATAGTGTTTGCGTGTTCAATCTTGGCTTTAGTAGCACAAACTCACCATACCTGACGACCAGATAATCCAGTATTTCTTCATCCGACAGGCCTTCCACCAGTTTTTCCCGAACAATAATTCTTAAATCCCTTGCAAGTTCAGCATCTGAATCATCAATTGATTGGTTTTGACATACAAGACAGCGAATACCTGTTGAAAGGGATCTGGCGCGTTGCTCTAGTACAGGATCATCCAAGACCTCATCCGGATTTACTGCAAAAGCTTGCGATGCCAATACAAAAAGCATCAAGATTGATAGAAACAAACTACGCATTTACCAGCTCATGTTTTGCCTTTGATGTCTTCGGCGCACCCACTCTCAAGCGCCTATCTGTTAACGACAAACATCCTCCCAATGCCATTAAAATTGGCCCAAGCCAGACGAAAAGAACTTGCGACTTCCACCAGGCACGCAATACGGTTCGGCCTTCCTCATCTGTATCACCTACAGAAACATAGAGCTGAGAGAACCAATAAGTGCTAATTGAAGCTTCCGTCGTTGCAGTTCCGTGCCCAGTGTAAAATCGTTTCGCAGGCTGCAATGTCTCCTCAAAAACACCTCCACGACTTACCGAAACGAGTAGTGTGTCCTGGATGTAATTCGGTCCCTGTAATCGTTGCCCACCGGCATGGGTCAACGTAAACCCAGCAATTTCTATTGTGTCACCTTTTAGTGCTGAAACACCTTTTTCTTCACTGAATGCTGTTGCGCCAACAACTCCCAGAACCATAAGCCCAACGCCGAAGTGAGCAAAAGCTGTCCCCCATGTAGATCTGGGTAATCCCGCTAATCTTGCAAAAGCTGTTTTCAGATCAACTCTTGGCAAGCCTGATCGTTGAAACAGCTCTGCCAAACTACCCAGCATGACCCACACCCCAAGACCAATTGTCAAAAATGCGAGTACTGGGCCATCTTGTGTAAAGGCAAGGACCAATATGATGGATAAAAGTGCAATACCAGCGACGAAATACAACCGCTGCAGAACTGGCAATAAATCAGCTCGTTTCCATGACATCAATGGGCCTAATGGAATAGCCAGTAGCAAGGGTATCATTAAGGGACCAAATGTCAGATTGAAATAGGGAGGACCTACCGAAATTTTTGAACCATCCAACGCTTCCAGGAATAACGGATAAAGTGTTCCCAAAATAACTGTTGCACAAGAAACCGTCAAAAACAGGTTATTGAATACCAGTGCGCCTTCACGGGAGATTGGTTGAAACAATCCACCTTGTTGAAGGACATTTGCGCGAATTGCGAAGAGTGTTAGCGAACCGCCTATAAAGATCAGCAGTATCATCAATATGAAAACACCGCGCGTCGGGTCAGATGCAAAACTATGGACGGACGTTAATACGCCGGAACGAACGATAAAGGTTCCCAGTAATGATAGAGAGAAGGTCAAGAGCGCCAGTAAAATAGTCCAGATTTTCAGGGCATCCCGCTTTTCCATTACCAATGCTGAATGAATAAGCGCTGTTCCCACAAGCCAAGGCATGAAAGATGCATTTTCTACCGGGTCCCAGAACCACCAGCCACCCCAGCCTAATTCGTAGTAAGCCCAATAGGACCCCATCGCGATACCAGCAGTTAAGAATACCCATGCAACCAACGCCCATGGGCGAACATACCTTGCCCAAGCTCCATCAATTCGACCCGAAATCATTGCTGCCACTGCAAATGAGAATGTAAGCGAAAAGCCGACATAACCAACATACAAAAGAGGAGGATGAATTGCCAAACCAATATCTTGCAAAATTGGATTGAGGTCTTTGCCTTCTACTGGAACTTGAGGCAGACGCTCGAAAGGATTTGAAGTGAAGAGGATAAACAACAAAAATGCCAAGGTTACCCAACCTTGGACTGAAAGCACGTCGGCCTTTAGTCTTGAAGGCAGATTAGTTGCAAAAGCAGCCAGCATTGCAGAAAAAAGTGTCAGTATCAAAACCCATAACAGCATTGAGCCCTCGTGGTTTCCCCATACGCCCGTTACCTTATAAAGCATGGGTTTATCTGAGTGAGAATTTTGCCAAACATTGAGCAATGAAAAATCAGAGGTCACATAGGAATAGGTTAAAGCTGCGAAAGACAAACCCAGTGTCAGAAAGCCTGCAATGGCCGTAGAAGTGCCGGAAGCCATTAGAACTTCGTCACCCGTTCTCGCGCCCCAAAACGGAACGATCGATTGAACAATAGTCAGTGCTAATGCCAGTACGAGTGCATAATGACCAAGTTCAGCAATCATGAGTTGTTCTCGCTTTCCTTGCCCTTCCAGACATCCTTTTCCTTCAATACCCCTTCAAGCTCTTTTGGAATGTAATTTTCGTCATGCTTTGCAAAAACACTTTGCGCAATAAATTGCCCCTGAGTATCTAAAGCACCTTCAGCAATGACACCTTGCCCTTCGCGAAATAGGTCGGGCAATATGCCTTCAAAGCTAACTGGAACGCTATTATCACCATCTGTTACAACAAACGATACTTTCGTATCCTGCTTTACAACACTACCATCCAAAACCAGACCGCCAATTCGAAAATTCTGACCGGGTGAAACCTTTGTGCCACTCACTACTTCCGTTGGATCATAAAAAAATACGATCTCATCGCGTAGCGCGATACTGACCAACAAAACTGCCAACCCAATTACTGTCCCAATTATCCCGATTCCGGCAAAACGTTTTTGTTTTCGTGTCATTGGCTTCCACCATTTGATGAATTACCTTGAGTTTTTATCATGTTTTCCAAGGCAATTATAAATTGTTTGTCATCAACAAAATGTGCTGCTGCATTAGCGAGTGCAGTTTGTGCATCATCGGTTCTTCCCAAGACAAGATAAGAGCGGATTAACCTCTCCCAACCTTGTTTGTTTTCAGGGTTATTTTCAAGTTTTTGGGCCAAATTTGAAACCATTTGACCGATCATTGCAATACGCTGATCTGGTTCCATTTCTTCTGCAGATAAAATTGTTTCCTCATCCAAAGCTGGCAACTGAGGTGTTTTCATCAACGTTCTTAGTTCCGAAATGCGCCCCTCAACGACAGGTAACCATTCTTCATCACCTTTAGCGCCATCCAACATGCCTTGCCAAATGCGCATTGTTTCATCTTTCTCATCTTTTTGGAGTGCAATGATTCCCGTGTAAAACTTGGCTATTGGGTTTTCGCCATCGATAGAAAGAGTTTCTTCAATCAGTGCATTTGCTAACTGACTAATTTGTCCTTGATCTTTCTCAATGTGGACATCAGCAAGTTTTAATAAAATTTCAGGCTTTCTGCCCTCAACTCTAAGTACGTTTTGATATGCGTTGATAGCATCTTCATATCTTCCAAGTCTTACATAGACTGGTGCAACAGCTTTCCAACCTTTTATATCGTCAGGATTTTTCTTAAGCTGAGTTTCGGCAACCTTAAGCAAATCCTGCATTGATGGCTGGGTTGCAGCTTGCTCCGCTTCCTTGTGAGTTGATGTTAACTGAGGCGAGCCAACTGTGTAATAGAATGGAATGGAAATTATGGGCAAAGAAATTGCCGCTAGCCAAACAAGGATTTTATTGTTGTTTGATGGTGTCTTATCGTGACCGGTTTCAGACGACTTTATTAACCTGCGGGCTTCTTCATTTTTTGCCGCTTCTGCTGAAATTTTATCCAATCTTCCCAGTTCAAGATCTTTTTCAATCTCAGACAGCCTTGCTTCGTAAAGTGTTTGTTCGCTGTCTAATTCGGTAGAGGAAGATACAGAATTGCGGAACAATGGGAGACATACAAATCCCATTGCTATCATCGCCAATAGTATTGTTAAAATCCAAAACATCATTGTGAATGTGTTTATAGAAAACTTCAGCAAAACAAAAGCTGAATGCTCGGCCAAAGCGTCACATGTAAGCTATGCCGCCATCAATTATTTGAGAGAAATCGTGAGCTTTGATCAGCTTAGCGGCTGCCATGTTCCATCAGGATTTCGGCATGCGGTGCCACTTGCCTCCTGCGGTGTCCCATCAATATAAATTGTATGAGTGTAGCGGCGACAATTTTGACTACCAACTTGGTAGGGCTGTTGCGGAACAACCTGGCCATAGGTGCCATTGGAACCTTGCCACGCTACTGGCTGACCAACAGTACCGCGCTCTAATGCATTATATTCAGCAGCAAGTGCAGCCTCCCGGCTACGATTGTCCAACCCACGCCCAATGCTGCCTCCGATGACAACACCAGCTAATGCACCAACAATTGTTGCGGCCACTCGTCCAGAACCACCACCAAACTGGTTACCAATTAGTCCGCCTGCAACGGCACCGGTTGCTTGACCCACTGTTTCATTGCTTGCTTGGCAACCCGCTAAGGCAAGCGTACCGGCAATTGCAATAAATGGAATTTTTAGTTTGCGCATCTTGAGAATCCTTGTTTCCAACCATCTTAGATAATGGATATTGAAAATGTCTAAATTAGGAAGATTTTGTGATTACTTTTCTCTTCGCCCCGGCAATAAAACAACTGCTTTCAGGCCGCCCATTGGTGATTTTGATAGTTTGAAGCTGCCATCGTATTCGTCAACAATGTCTCGAACAATGGACAATCCCAAACCCCAACCCACTTTTCCTTCATCCACTCGGCCGCCCCGCTTTTCAGCTTTCTCAATATCCTGTTCCGACATACCGTCGCCATCATCTTCAACAACAATTTGCAGCTTGCCATTAGATAACCCTGCACTGATTTTCATGGCAGAACTCGCATATTTTGCGGCATTTTCAATTAGATTGCCAAATATCTCCTGAAGATCATGTTCTTCTCCTTCGAAGATCAAGCCTTCATCATCAAAATCACTATCAATATCTGTAGCTGGATTAAGTTTTGAAACAACATTAGAGAGCTTTTCCAGTACTGGGAACAATGGGGTATTTGCGATAGATGTCGAACTTCTTGCGGAGATACGAGCACGATCCAAATACACCTGAACCTGACTGCGCATTGTATCCACTTGTTCTTTGAAAATTGGTTGTTTGTCTTTCGCTAATTTGGGCAATTCATTTTGCATCACTGCAAGTGGCGTTTTTAGTGAATGTGCAAGATTACCGACTTGAGTTCTGGCGCGTTCAACGATCGTATTGTTAGACTCAATTAGCGCATTAGTTTGGGTAATTAATGGTTCTATTTCATCTGGGTATTCACCATCAATCCTGGATGCTTCACCTGTTCTTACTCTCTCCAAGGTTTCAACTGCTCTGGAAATCGGTTTCAAGCCAAGACTTACCAAAAGATATGTAGCGGAAACGATTGAAAATGCAAAAATTGAGAGAATTAATGCCAAGCGGCTACGAAAGTCTGATATCTCTTGATTTAAAGAACTCTTGTTTGCACTTATTCTAAAGCTGTAAAGTTCGTCACCTTCACCTAGAAATACTTGAGCCTCCAAGCCTTGAAGCATCTGCCCTGTATTATCTTCCATTTCAAAACTGCGCTGAAATGTTTGATCCAGCTCGACTGTGGATGGAATTATTATCTTTTGATCAGAAAGAGAAATACTTGTAGTTCGCGAAGCTTCATCACTAAGTTTTTGGACCGACCAATAATAACCTGAATCAAACAGATTATAACGAGAATCTCCCAAGTCGGGAAGTCCAATCAAAACACCATTTTGATCAACTTCAAATGTCCCCATTAGATTGAAAACATTTGCAACGAGAACTTCATTCAACTTCGCTTCGGCATTGCGTCGATAATCCGCAGAAATCACCAATGCGACGACGAGAACACCAATTATTGCAGCAAGTGATGATAGAATAAAGAGACGTGAGGCGAGCGTATTGGGAAGAAAATTCAAGCGAGACAAGTTCATTCGTTTTCTTGCAGCCGATATCCAAGTCCACGTACAGTTTCAACAAAATCCGTATTCAATTTCTTACGCAGACGACCGACAAAGACTTCAATAGTATTTGAATCCTTATCAAAATTCTGGTCGTAAAGATGCTCTGTTAATTCTGTTCTGGAGATTATCTCACCAGGATGGTGAAGTAGATATGACAATAACCGCAATTCATGAGATGTCAGTTTCACAGCTTTGTCTTTATATGTAACCTTTGAGGTTCTTGTGTCCAATACAATATCACCGCATACCAATTCTGATGATGCATGACCATTAGAACGACGAATAAGTGCACGCAGTCGAGCAAGCACTTCTTCGATATGAAATGGCTTTGCAAGGTAATCGTCAGCACCGGCATCAATACCCGCTACCTTGTCGCTCCAGCGGTCCCTTGCTGTTAGCATAAGTACAGGCATCTTGCGCTCAGCTTTACGCCAATTTTCCAAGACCGAAATACCATCCATAACGGGCAAGCCTATGTCCAGAATAGCGGCGTCATAGGGTTCGGTATCACCAAGAAAATGACCTTCTTCGCCATCAAAAGCTTTATCAACAACATAACCGGCTTCTAGGCATGCTTCTTCCAATTGGCGATTTAGTTCGAGATCATCTTCAACAATTAATATGCGCACGTGCTGTTCCTGCCAAAATTTAGGGGTTAAATTTCTTTACAACAATGCGAGGCGGTTTACCATCGGCGCTTATTTTGATGCGCGCTTCACATGTTACGTTGCCATTACTACCCTGCTTTGACTTTACCGATAACAAAATCGCGTTTGGATTACCACTAATCATAGACCGCGCAGCATTGCTACACGCATCCGCAAATGCGGGCGTGGACAATAGAGATAGCGCAAAAATTGTTGCTATGATCTGTTTCATTAATTTCATGAAAAACCCTATAGCATGCTTCGTCTGAACCAAAAATGAATATTATTGCAGGAAATGTGCATCTCAATTTTCAACCATTATTAAGATATAACCTCAGTCGCAGACAATCTGCCATAAATTGCAACCATGGCACCTATGGCTCCAACAAACTGCAGCATTGAATCTGCAAGGTCAACTTGTGTTGAATTGTCAATTGTTACGCCCATTGTGCCTGCCAGTGACGCTCCAACTGCAAGGATTGATCCCCAAATTGTTCTTGAGTGATACCAGCGTTTTTCTTCGACCATTGCATTTTCCTTTATTTTAGTTTTGAAATTTTCAATTTTCTTGGTGAACCGGGGTCACCACTGTTATTGAGCTGAGAAGCCACAACACAAAAATCAGCATCATTACTTCCAAAGTCTGCAATCAACATAAGTTTGGTGTATAAAAAATTTTGAGATGTTGTAGTTATTTCTCGTCTAATGGAATTGCCAAGATCCAGAATTCGTATGTTGTATTTCTCGTCTTGAGTATCAAATGGAATGTCTGAACCTTCCCAATTGTCGGAATTCAAAGTTCCACGTCTTATCCATGCAATATGATAGTCGTCCGAGCTTGATTTGTATGCCCTCAAATGGACCGGGCTTAGCATTCGTTTACTGCGGAGATATTAGTATGAGCGATACTGGCATAGGTTGATGTTGAGTTGTTATCGCTTGCTGGACCTACTCTCCAGAACTGTTCGAGACCTACATCGCTGTCCTTTAATTCCAGTGGAAAAACAGCTTCATTTAGCAAAATCGCTCTTGCGCCTACCGCAGAGCCAGCCAACATCTCTAGCTCAGTTCCAAGTTGCGCTCGTAATAGTTTGGAAAGTCGCCATTTTCCGTCACTTTGGATTTCTGCTTGAGCAAATTGTATCAATTCGTAGCTGCCATTGTTGCTTTCAAGAACCAATATGTTTGCTCCATTTAATACACCCAGCAGTGGAACACTTTCAAAGCTGCCATAAGGCAAATCGATAATGATGGAATTTTTATTATCCCAACGACCAACCGGCCCCTCAGATACCATTGCCTGTAAGGTTCCAATTGTTGCTTGAGTATTCAAGGTTGCTCTTCTTTGAAAGCCGCTAGCATCGTAGGACGAGTAAACATTATACTTCCCAGCCCAAGGTACCGCGGCTACCGCATGCACACATTTTTGCTGAAGGTGACCGGATGGGTCTTTCCATGTGAA
>JAAHTH010002038.1_pt1 | contig 16236 bp, 13 predicted proteins | sample 6116091 | NCBI WGS metagenome assembly JAAHTH01 (sample SAMN13939990, study PRJNA603662) | sponge metagenome | isolation source: marine sponge | host: Mycale hentscheli | place: New Zealand | collected 2006 | reverse complement strand
TTTCAACCGAATTTCAGTTACGCGATTCCCTTGTAACCATCGCCCGTGAGAATTTTGCAACGATGGCTGATGTATTTCGTGCACTTAACGAATCCCCGGAAGAACTCGATTCAAACGAGACTGCCGATGGCCGCCCCGCTTCCCGCCATTACAGTTGCAAACGAATTGCCCGACTCGTCTGTGCCGATTCTGAAGAACTAGAGATCGAAGAGATTGAGTCGATTTCCATTCAAGTCAAAGCCGAGTTTATTTCTTTACTCGCGCGACAATTGAATAAAGTAATCCAGTTGCATCCCGAAGTCCCCCAGGTATTTCAAACGCTTGGACGGGGTGCGTTCATCACGGACGCAATCATACAAAAATCGCTAACTGAATCCGTATCTTCGATGCCGACCATTTTACCTTATTCAGACAACATCGCGTTAAATCAATCTGTCCCAGCACTCGCAGTTGCCCACTTCAGAGCACAATTCGATCTTAGAAATTAGAAACTTGGCACCATCCGTCCTTAATCCGATTCGCGTCATGAAACTGGGAGGGAGTCTTTTGGACTTGCCTGATCTTGCCGCACGCCTCGAGGATTGGCTAACAAACCAACCCCCCATGCTCAACCTTTGCATCGCCGGCGGTGGAGAGCCAGTCCAGGAAATCAAAGACCGCTCTGGCTCAGTTGACAGTTCGAATTCTCACTGGGAATGTATCCGACTGATGGACAGGCACTCACTTTCATTGAGCCAAATCTCACGGGCCTGGAGTTTTCTCGATTCACCCGATTCCCTTTCTTCGCTGCCGCATTCCCCTCCAGCGACCGTCTACTTTCTTGGAATCGAATCTTGGCTTCGCGAAACAATGACCTGTCTTCCCGAATCCTGGGATGTCACCAGCGATTCCATCGCAGTTGTCCTAGCGCGTTTTTTTGGTGCAAGTGAATTGACCCTCTTGAAATCAGCGTTACCTCCGACTCAAACCACTCTAACCCAACTGATGGAACTGGAATTTGTCGATCGCTATTTTAAAGAAGCCATCACCTCTGCAGTCACCGAACAACTCTCGAACATTGGTCGAGTTAAATTTGTCAACCTTCGCGACGAAAACTATGCGGAACACTGTCTTTCATCCCCTTCATCCCATTGAGCTAATTTTCAGCCGCAGTAACGAGCAAACTTTCCAGATCGATTTTCTCCACCAGAGGCAGTAGACTGGGTTCGATAAAAATTAGAACTTGCTTCACAAAGTCGTCGAATTGTCGCTTGGCAAGCGTATTTACCACAGGCGAAACCTCCCCGAGGGGTCGATAGGTATCCGTCCTTGGGGAATAAACATCCACATTGAACTGGACTTCCAAACCTACCGGCGGGGCATCAATCAAAACCGAATCCTGAGGAATTTCGATGCCGACATGTTCAGCAATGAGCTCGGTGAGTCGTTCACTAGTGGCAACCAACCATGAGTATGGATGGTAGGCAACCTTTTCAAACGTCTCGGCGTTTTCGTTAAAGCTGAAGTTAGCCGCACGTTTGTGGAGCCGACGATTTACCCCGAACAGTTGATTCAACATCTCTGCGGCCGATTGACCTTCCAGGTCATTCCCCATCTGTTGAACCATCTCCGTCTCACCGGATTCAAAGAGGCCAGACACTTGAGACTCGAAATCAACTTGCGACCTCTTCATTTCATGCCATCGATAAAAGACCCGTTGGAACATTGTCGTTGCACTACGAACAGTATGATGCCAATAAACTTCACTAAACATTACATAACGAGCGAACACCATCAGTTCGGCAGCGGTTCGCCCCTTCTCAGTAATCGCGAGAGAATCAGACTTTTCATTCAAACACAAGCTGCGAATCAATCGTAACGAATCAAAATTTTGACCATAAGGAACACCTGCATGGAGACTATCCCGGTAAAGGTAATCCATCTTGTCGATATCGATTGGCCCCGAAAGAATCGAGCTTAAGATCGCCTGAACCGCTGTTTCTTTTTTGCGATTGATAACCGCCAGAACTTCGGAAGGTTCGATTCCCCACTGATCTTTTATCCGCTGGGATATCGAATCACGTTCCAAATACCGGGTGGCAAAACTTTCATGTGGCGGAATTCCTTCCAGCTCAATATCTTCAATGGGATGGCAATAAGGCCAGTGTCCAATATCGTGAAGCAACGATGCAAGAATGAGAATCTCGGCATCTCTTACAGTTACTAAGGAATTAAAATCAGGTTGTTCCGCAAACTGTCTTAAAAACAACAGTGCGTTGCGATGGACTCCTAGGGAGTGCTCAAACCGACTGTGCGTTGCCGCTGGATAGACAAAAGAGACCATTCCCAATTGGCTAATTTTTTTTAAACGCTGAAATTCGGGAGCATCAACCAGACTTTTGATTCGCGGCGTCACCGGCACATCGATTTGACTCGGAATCCTGATCAAATCAGATCGGCCATCGAGGCCGCGAATTTCCGGAATATCTAAAACCGAGTTCATTCAATCGCCAGTCAGATTTACCAAGGAAATGATCGCTGACCTTGCGACCTACGTCAGAAAATTTAAGTCAATAGCGTGCACAAACTGCAAAACAGCTCGATCCCTGATTCCCAACTCGTCCCGGAAACAACTTCACCAGCGTTGGGAACTTTTTCTGGTGTTACCGGTAACAGACCTACCCCGGATAAAAACCGCCCGAACAGGCAAACCCCAAGATAGAGTCCATAGTGGACTGAACCCATCAGAAAATCGAATTCAAAACAGAACATTCCGGCAAACCCACCGATACAGATCATCGCGATCCCGGCAGCAATATAAGAGCCCGTCTCGTAGCTATCGTTAAATGCAAAGCAGGCAAGCGGCATCGCGAGCCAGGTAATTGGATAAATAATTGAACAGATCCCGACCCGCATCCGCAGTTCCTGCCCCCGATAGGGTTCGAGTTCCTGTTCCCGTAAGAATGTATAGGCAACAAAAATCAGAGGAGGAGCAACCACCGCCGCTGAAACCGCCATCAACCACAAAGGGAACTGCGAAACATCGCCAATCGAAAACCGCAAGATTAAAGCGATCGCTAAAAAACCAACGATCGAGCCAATGATCAAAGTCCACTGGACCGGCGACAAATTTGTCTCTTTACGTTTAACCGGATCAAGCACCGCCTTCCCGGTAGAATCAACGGGCCCATCTGCCTTGGGAGCCTCAATTACAACTTCTTCGGATTTATCCGGAACCCGAATTTTCGTTTTACACTTTGGGCAAGGGCCTTCTTTGCCAGCGAACTTTTCACTGACATTAAAACGGGTATGGCATTTCGTGCAGGTGACGCGAATCGGCATGAGCGTATTCTGAATCTTTCAAATATGACGCGGCTTTATTACAGTTCAACGAAGGGACTGAACTACGGCGAAGAAACCCATTCAGTCACGGCAAAACCATTCGTCAAATGACCTAATAAACTAGTTCAACCTAACTTAAATCCATCAACTCATTCTCGGTAATCATATGAAAACCCTCTTGGCGAAGCGTCTGCTGAGCAATGTCTATGTTATCGACCATGATCGCAACAAAAGATCGCTCGTTGTTCATGACCATCAACGGATACGTTTGCACGAGATTGACTTCGGCCCGCAAGAGTGCAGCGCAAACTTCCAGTAAAGGCTGTTCACAATCGCCCAACTCAAGTGCGATCAATTCACTCTCAATCATCGCCATCCCGGCACGTTCTAGAATTTCACGCCCCTGTTCTGGATGGCTGAGAATAAAACGAACGATACAACATTCCGTTGAGTCGATAATGTTAAGCGCCATTATTTTTACAGGCGTCCCACGGAACCGACGAATCAGCCCTAACAGAACGCCGACGCGATTCTCAAGAAACACCGTATATTGACAGATCGTTGGATAATCTCGACCTCGTAAAGTCTGAAAATCAACACCCGATCCAAAATCTTCTCCCTGGCTCATCTTGTTCTCATCAATAAAGCAACTTTAATGGTAACCCCTTGCATCATCAGATCCCTTATCATGGGAAACCTGTTGATTTGATGATTTGTTTTTCATAACAATAACGGAGGCGTGTCGCAGGAATCTCATCTGAATCATCGATATCAAACCAATGATGCAAATCTTTAAATTCGACTAGCAAGCCGAATCAAAATATTCAAACTGGACGTTAAATCAACCTCTCTAACTTTAAGGCACTCTATGACCTCGGTCAACTCATCCCCCATCGTTCCCCGTGAACACGAAATCACCATTCGTGTCCGTTATCAAGAAACAGACGGACAGGGACGCGTCCATCACAGCAACTACCTCAATTACTTCGAAGTCGCCCGAGTCGAAATGCTCCGCGCCTCTGGCCTCTCGTACCGTGAGCTCGAAGCTGAGGGAATAATGCTGGTCGTGAAAAAAATTCAATGCAATTACTATCTGGGGGCAAAAGATGACGACGTATTGAACGTAAAAACAACCGTTACAAGGGCGAAAGGGGTCAGAATTCAGCACCGGTATGAAATTACGCTCGATGGCCAACTCGTCGCCGACGGCGAGACTATAGTCGCCGCCATTAACCCAACCGGAAAAGTCGTTCGTTTGCCGACCTGGTTGCAACTCGATAAATAGCCGCAAAGTTCAGGGATTCTCCCAACCGCCGCGTTACGAGCCATATCGCAAGTGAAATTTCGCCGGCAAGCGATCCGACAGGTGTTCCAGTTCCTCCGTTCACCTTGAAATCGGGGTGGAAGCGACTCACAGCAAAAAAGGCTGGTGACTTTAGCGAGTCTTGCCACACTCGTTAAATTTTTGAAGAGAAATTGCCACCAAACCCCACGCCAAAAGGCAATGATGACAAGTTTGGTAAGCTTTACCGGCAAGCTTTGACGTCTTAACGGGATGCTCTAATCGGTCCGATTTAAAGCATTGTAAGAGATGCCGCGACGAGAGACCTATCCCGCATGGTCAATCGTCGCGCTGAAGGCCCATCAGGAAGCACCGAGCTTTATGCAATTTCGACCCAACTATTCGCATCTGTTGATGCTCGTCAGCTCGATTGTAATTTCAATCGCCTGGCCATGCGTCTCATCAGCAGACGAGCGTACCAACGCCAAATCAAACCGAATCTCGCCGTTGGTCAGCGCCGTTCAAAACTGCCGAAATTCGGTCGTCAATTTACGCGGTCGCAAAACCGTTCCTGTTGATCCTCAAAACGGTTCATCCAGCGACACCAAGCAAGTCAACGGAATGGGAACGGGAGTCGTCATCGATTCTCGTGGATATGTTTTAACCAATTACCACGTCGTCGAAGGTGTCAAAACCATTGAAGTCACGACCGCTCAGCAAGAGAAAACAACTGCCACGTTACTGGCTCACGACCCAGAAACTGACCTAGCCATATTAAAAATCGAGACGAAGAATCCACTTCCGCCAATCACTCTTGGAAGTTCATCCGATCTCATGTTGGCCGAGCAAGTTATCGCCGTTGGAAATGCCTACGGTTACGAACATACCGTCACACTTGGAATCATCAGTTCACTTCGAAGAACCGTCCAGGTAAACGATGACCAAATCTACCGGAATCTGATCCAAACCGACGCGGCTATCAATCCGGGAAATTCCGGAGGTCCATTGCTAAATATCAACGGTGACATGATCGGCATCAACGTAGCAGTGAGAATCGGTGCCCAGGGAATCGCTTTTGCAATCCCAGTCAATGACGCCATCGACATCGCAGCAGAATTGATGAGTCAGATCATTCCCAGCGATTTGTACCACGGCATTTCAACGCAAACGGTTTACGAAGATAATTCGCCGAGCCTAGTCGTCAATGCAATCATTCCGCAAAGCCCAGCTGAAAAAGCTGGCCTCAGAAGCGGCGACAAAATAACCAAAGTCAATGGAGAAGACGTTACTTTGGAACTTGATTTTCAAACAGCATTACTTTTTGCAGCCGAGGACAAGTCTGTCAAAGTGACTGCAATGCAAGACGGCAAACCAAAAAACTTCATTGTCAGTCTCGAAAAATCGAACAAGTCAGCCGCTCCCAATTCGATCGCCTGGCTGCCTTTGGGTTTAAAATTGGAACCAATTCCAGCTTCGCAGATGGTGGATCAGCATCCTAATTACAAACGCGGACTAAAGGTCAAATCGATCCGCTCTAACAGTCCCGCCGAGGAGGAAGGAATCATGCCGGGCGACATCCTCGTTGCCATGCACGGTTGGAAAACTGAATCGCTTGAAAACTTAGCCTTTGTTCTCCAAAGACCCGATGTCGTTGAGAGAAAAGATTTTATGTTTTACATCATCCGAGATAAAGAACCGTTTTGGGGTCAGATGCGAGTGGCCAACTTGCCAACGCATTAGAGGAGGGCTGCTGCTGATACTCGCCCAGACGAGTTGACCTCCCCCTACGGTTTATCACCGGGAAACCGCCAGCCAGCCCGAATGGCTGGCGGTTTCCTTTTTTAAACATCCAGCTATTTGAATTTTAGCCATTTCAGAGGCCTGGTCCTGGAAGCGTGCTGGAATTGAATTGAATTACAAATTACGATGATCTCTTGGTAACCGACCGCTTTTTCCGAACGGATTTCCCACTCAGTTTCAGATAAAGACGGCACCAGCGTTCTTCTACTTTCGAATTTGATTCTTGCTATGGAACATGACTTCCACAAGTGGCTCCGCGACCACTCGTCCCTTAACAAACCGAATGAAGGTGTACTGGTTGGGATTGGGGACGACGGAGCAATTATCCCTGGGTCACGCGCGGACACCGTCATTACAACGGACACCATCGCTGAGGGCACTCATTTCGACACGTCAGTACATTCACTTGAATTGATCGGGCGTAAAGCGCTCGCGGTTAATCTCAGCGACATCGCAGCAATGGGAGCCTCGCCTACCCATGCTGTGTTGACACTCCTGCTTCCTCATCACTTCTCCCTAGCCGAAGCCCAACAATTATGTTCTGGAATGTTTGAACTAGCCGCCGAGCACGGCGTTACGATTGTTGGCGGGGACACCAACCGGTGGTCTGGAAAACTAGTCGTCGGAGCCACCTTGATGGGACAACGTCCAACCTCACTCTCGGGATGGCTAATTAACGCCGCAGAGACCTCAGACAGAGTGATTGTTTCAGGTAGTTTTGGAGGAAGCCTTCAGGGGCATCATCTTTCGTTTGAACCTCGAATCAAATTGGCGAATTACCTTGCTGGAAGATATGAGATTCATGCGGCCACTGACGCGAGCGATTCACTCTCACTCGACCTCCAACTCCTCGCGCGGGCAAGCAAGGTTGGCGTTGATCTCATAGCCGAAAAAATTCCAATTTCAGATGCATTAAAGACCGCGGCCGCTCAAACTCAGCTTGACGGCGCACTCTACGACGGCGAAGATTTTGAACTTATACTGACCATGCCTGCCGACGTCTTTGAACAAATCAAAGCCGATCCAGGCGTGCCCTGTCAATTGACTGATATTGGCAAAATAACCCCGCCACAACAGGGACTCCGGATTTCAGACAGTCAGGGCGCTTTTAAGGCATTGATTCCGCGCGGATATGTCCACTAACGATACCATGAATTCACCCAAACCCTCTCTCGTTCTCTGCTCCAATTCGGAATCTGAAACCGAAAATATTGGTCTGGCAATTGGCGACGCCATGAATTGCGGACTCCTGATTGGTTTGAACGGCACACTCGGTGCCGGGAAAACCCGCCTTACCCAGGGAATTGGAAAGAGCCTAGGAATTGAACACGGACAAATTGTGAGCCCGACTTTTACAATCTGCGTCCCCCACGAGGGCCGAATTCCGTTTTTACATCTGGACGCCTACAGAATCCAAACACCCGAGGAAGTCGATGAACTTGGACTTGATGAAATGCTTGAAAATGGAGTTTCGTTGATCGTCGAGTGGTTCGACTTGATTCGACCGCTTCTTCCACCCGTGGATCTTGAAATCCAAATTGATGCTCCGACCAAAGATTCGCGGAATTTCTCGTTTTTCTCAAACACAGAAAACGGCCTGCAGATCCTGAACGCTTTGAAACTGGAAAATCGAAATCAAAGCTAATTTGACAAATAATGAGCGTAAATTAGTTGAGAAGCGATCTCTCTCCAACTAGCCTAGGAGAGGATCGAAGTTGTCCAAATTCTTCTCTCTGCTAAGACCGCTTTTGGCTTGCCATGGCCTGTTTCCAAGAATGATCTATTATCCCAAGTCAATCCTGACATTCGCATTCCCAGTGGCCTTCGCATCGCTTTTTATGCTGGGAGATTCTGCCTTATTTTCCGAACTGGAAAATTCACCGCCCAATTCCCCGCGGTCCGCGCCTGCAAATCTCAATCCCTCTAAATCTGCGGGACTTGTCAAAAAATCCCAACCAACGGTTGAGCAAAACTCCCCTGCTCGTCCTCAGACGGTCTTTGTTCCGCAATGGTCAACTAAATACGATACGATTTTTGAAACTCGTTACTGTCGCGAACCGCGGCAACGTACTTATCGTGTTTATGAGACTGTTTACGAAAACGTACCACAAGTTCAAACTTATACCGTTCAGGTTCCAAAACAGAAAAGTAGGACGATCACCGTAAATCGGCAAGAAGAATACCAAACAACTGTCCAGGAAAATTTCACAGTCATGGTACCTAAGCCGCAGCAACGCGTAGTTACCGTACAGCGCGAGGAAACCTACGAAGTTCCCGTGGAAACCGCATACACCGTTAATCAACCAGTGCAGCGAGAGGTTCAAGAAACTTCATATAAAACTGTTACTGAAAAAGAACCTTATCAGGTTCGATACACGGTTCAAGTACCAGTTGAGCGATTCCGAATCGTCACGGATTACGAAAAATCACCAGTCGAAGAAATCGTACGCAAACCAGTCATCCGCATGCTCAAACAGGAACTCAAACGACCTAAGGTTGATTACACCACTGAGGTACGTACCCGGCAGGTAGAACAGAAATACATCCAATATGAAAAACGCACTATCCCTCGTGAAGTAACGCGGTACCGAATGGTTGAAAAGACTCGACCCGTTATCCAAAGTTACTACGACTACGAGACAAAGTCGCAGATTTTTCAAACCAATGAACAGACACAGAAATCCGTTGCTGCCGATAAGACTCACCAATACAAAATTTCAACACCCTACGCTGAATCGGAAGACGAAACCTATTATGTAAATGAACCGTATCAGGAGACGGTCACCAAAACTTTCCCGATTAAACTTCAACAACCGCGCCAAGTGACCAAGTCGTTTGTCGTTAATCTCCCCTACACACGACACGTGGCAAAATCGTATACGGTCAACGTGCCTGTCCAAGTCATCAACACGGCCTACCGGACCATTGACCAGCAAATACCGGTAACCAAATACCGCTGCGTGACTCGTGACACGGGTTACTGGAAAACAGTTGCTCTGCCAACCGCGGGCACCTACCCGAACAACTCAATGGTTGATCGTAAAGCAATCCCACTGGACACGACGCTGTGCAACTCGAAAGTCTGGTGCCCACAAATAACAACCTATCAAATCCCCTACACTGACTACGTCACCGTCCAACGAAGACTACCCTATCAGTACAGCACAATCGTCCAGCGGCAAGAAACAAGGACCAAGATGGTTCCCGTCACTCGTTACCGACCGGAAAACCGAACTGCAAAACTGGAGGTACTCGACTTCGTTGCCTCCACTCGTTCGCAGTCCTTTACCGTTACGAAATATCGCTGGGTAGCCAAAACAAGACAAGTTAACCGAAGAAGAGTGAAAACTGAGACCCGCCAGAAGGTAATTCCATTTATTAAGTACGAAACAATTCAAATTCCCAAAGAGATAAAACAGGAATACAGAAACCCGGTTGCCCTCGAACGCCAAATAACCGAGACCTATTCCGTCAAAGAGCCATACACCACAACAGAGTCAGTAGTGGTTACGGTTCCGGTGGAAAAAACGAGAACGGTAAAAGAACAATACACCGTTCGAACCCCGAAGGTCACAGAAGAAACCTACACAATTGAAATCCCACAAATGGATTATCAGGAGATTCGCCAGACAAAATATGTCGACGTCCCAAAATTGCGGAAAGAAAAATACACAGAACTGATGCCGGAACTCAGAACTCGGACTGAATTCAGGAACATCGAGCGGAAGGTCCCTGTATTGACCACAAAGAAAATCGTCGAAATGGTACCGAGAATTAAAACCAGAACGTCGTTCCGGACCGAAACAAGAACCGTCACCGATAAAGTTCTGAAGACATTCATGGTCATGGCACCAGAGGTCCGAACGCGCACTGTCTATCAAACTAAAATTCGCGATGTTCCGCAGTCGAGAACAGAGTTCTATTGGGTTACCGAACCTGAAACACGAAAAAAGGTGACCTGGATCCGCAAGTCCAAACAAGTACCACGGGATCGCGTTGAGACCTATTGGGTGAATGTACCCTATCAGGTTAAATGCGTCGTCCCTCGCCAGGTTTGCCAAATGGTTCCCGTCGAGCACAGCTCAGTCTGCCTACCTGAGAACCAGTGATCACTAAGTTTGCAGTCGTCCCTCGCGGCTAAACTTAACTCAGTGCTGGGCAATCCTCGCTTGGATCAAATCGATCAAACAGTCGAACCAACCCAAGCAGGAGTAAAGCCTCGACTACTCCTATCATGAAAAAGAGGCCAATACAAAACAGACCGACTGCCCACCCAGCGGTTAGACCCAACATGCCGACAATCAACACCGAGAGAGTTGCCCATACAAGCAGAACGCTAACTGCCAGGCCGAATACAATTCCTTTGCCGGTAAAGGTTAAAACGGTCCGAATGAAGACATCCAGGCCTTCCTGATTTCTCCGGTACGGCGACAACAGAAAGATTAAGTTCTCGGCGGTAAAGATTAGCAAATTGAATCCAACGAGAATCACACCCGCAAAAATTGCTTGTGACCAAATGATAGAACTAAAGATCGTCGCTACAAACAACACCCCTGCTTGGAATCCAGTTGCGAGGACTACCGGTGCAGTCAACTGACCCATCGCAAGCCAAATCGTGGCTACGGGTAGAGATTTAAGAACATCCAACCGGTCTAAATCTCGGCGAAAATCTAAAACCAGCGCGGATGGAAGCAACAGGAATGAATAAAACAGTAAACCACCCACGACGCCGACCAGCGTCGCTTCTGGATTTGCATCTAAAAACAACGGACACAAACACAAAATTGCCGGGATGCCAAGACTAATCGACAATGTCATTCGATAGTGATAGGCGCTGACCAATTGGCGCCAGGCGATGGCTCCCATCCCTTTCATCCGCAATGGAACTCGCACTCTCATTCGACTCGCTGTCGATCGAATTATTTTCGAATTCGAACTTAGCGCGCTTTGCTTTACTCCCAATCCCTCTGTGATCTTGCACCGAGCGAGAAACCACGCATCGAGTCGATAAACTAAAGCCAAACATGCGCCCGTCGCCAACAAAATTTTCACAAAATTCGCTAGTCCAACAAGGGAGAACGCCTTAATAAATATTGCTTCGCTGAAAATCGCCATCACACTCAGCACCGCAACGCCAAGCCCAGAACTCACAATTGTGTTCAATTCCATTAGCACGGTTCTAAATAACAAGATGGACATCGGCAAGTCTTGCGTCGAAGGCGCATTCATTACCATCAACGTCCGAAACCATATGATTGCTAATGGAACTAGCAGCATCATAAAAACCGACCCGCGGCAAACCCAGCGTAGACCTGGACTTAGTCCGTTAAAGATCAGTTCAAAACAAACTCTAAATAACTCAACAAAGATCAAAACAAAGAAAAGACCCACAAATCCAACAAGCCAAATTGGAAGGTCGGGTAATAGAATAATAGATAAAAACAACGCTTTGACAAACGCGCCTACAGCAATCCCGGTCAGCCGGTAGGTAACTAACTGACTCCGATGAATTGGCGCGGTATGTAATAGTTCCTTTTCCGCGTCGGTCCATTCGTGCGGCTCAAAAGGTTTTCGCGTTACCGTTTTCAATACTTGCCAAAACAAATAGAGGGTCAACGCGATTGAGGACCATTGAACCATCGAGTCGTGTTCGGCGGCCTTCCGAAAAAGAATACTGATCACTGCCTGAGAGATCCAAATCAGCCCCAGCAGGGTTCCAATCGAAGCGACCAGACGTCGACGAGGAGAGTGGAACCCACCCAGCCAACGCTGCAGTTTTCCTTTGAACCTTATCCATAACAAATGGTTTAGTGTTTTAGGAAAGACTCGATCCATAAATCAACTCGCCGTATCTTAATTTATTGTTGAGGAATGGTATCGATACTTGGAGAATTACTTTCTTCCGCACCAGACTTGCCGTGAATCGCAATGTTAAGCTCATCCCCCAACTCTGTGAGTGATGAAAAGAATGCAGCTTCAAGAGTATTTGGTTTGGTAGCTTCTGCCTTCGCGAATGTTTGCCTGAATTCCTCGTTACTGCCCCAAAAACGGCGCTTCCCACAATCGAGAATAAGAATTTGGGTGCAGATATCTTCGACCATTGCCAAAAGATGCGAGCTGATGATCACGGCGCAACCCTGAGCCGCTCGATCTTCGATTGTATTTTTTAAGACGCGTATTGCATGGGGATCCAATCCGGTCATTGGCTCGTCAAGTAAAAGTACCTTCGGCGACTGAAGGTAAGCGCAACAGATTGCCAATTTCTGACGCATTCCACGCGACAAGGTTGAGGCAGCACAATGCCGCTTCGTCTCTAGTTCGAATATCGTAAGAAGTTTACAAATCTCTTCAGCTGGAGTTTCGACACTATAAATACTAGCTTGAAATTTAAGATGTTGCTCAACAGTGAGGTCGCTGAACAGTCGCGGATCATCGGCCACATAGGCCGTTCTCTGTTTTAACGCAAGCGGCGCATCTTTAAGGGAGAAACCATCAACTTTGAACTCGCCAGCACCGTAAGGAATGATTCCACTCATTGCCCTCATCGTGGTCGTCTTACCCGCACCATTTCGTCCGATCAAGCCCAGAATTTCACCCGACTGAACTGTAAACGTCAGATCGTTCACCGCAAGTGTGTCCCCATAGGCCTTCGAAAAATTGCTGACTTCAATCAAAACTCGCTACCTTCAGACAAAACCTATGTTGGACAGTCTCCACTTCTCGTAAACAGCGGATCCTAAAACTCGGCCGAATCACAAATCCGTTTGCAAACCACAAATTCTGGTTGAGAGACGGAAACAACCGCACACCAAAGACTCAGTGAAGCTTAGCCCATGATTCATGTTTCAAGGTTGCTATCCGCAAAAGATGCCTTAAAGGCTTCGTAAGAAATCGCGCCTGTGACATTGCCTAACGCCGCTGCCTCTGCAGACGCATTCAATGTTCTTTCGGTAATCGTACTCAAACGATTCCGGCCTAACTGCTTGGATTTATATAGGGCTCTGTCGGCACGTTCATAGAGACTGGCAACCGTATCACCCGGTGAGACCACGGAAAGCCCCATACTCATAGTGACTACAGTAGATTGCCCGAGGGAATTGATACTGAAATCGTATAACTCGATTGCAGCACGTATTCTCTTACCAACCGATTCTGCAGTCTCTTCGGTCAACTCCTCGAGAATCAGCACGAACTCGTCACCACCTAATCGTCCCACAAAATCCTTTGGACGAATACACTCTTGCAGCGCCAATGCGATGCTGGTTAGCACCTCATCACCCGCTTTATGCCCAAACGTATCATTAATTCGTTTGAAATGATCAATGTCAATCAACATCAAACCGAAAGACATTCCCTTATTGTCGTACCGTGATATTCGAAATTGAAGATTCTCATCCACAGCCTTGCGGTTACCCACGCTACATAGAGCGTCCGTCCTCGCCTCTCGACGCGTCCGGTCGATCTCTTGTGCTTGATTTTCAAGTTTAAATCGCGAAACGATCAGATCGTTTTCCAAACGACGATTTGATTGCACAACCCGGGTGATATTTTCAACGGGAGTGGTCTGTAGGGAGTCGTACTGCGTTTCCGATTCAATGGTCTCGAGTTCTTTTTTCGCCGTCTCCAACGCCACATTATGAATGTCGACATCTTCGTTGAGTTGGTGAGTGCTGTTCATCACTTCTAACAAAGCACTCATCGTGGTTTCCCGGTCTTTTTTGATTTTCCGGGGTTCGTTACCCAAGGTGTAAAGCCGTCCAATCAAAAACCCACTGATCAATCCAACGCCAACGCTGGTCAAAGACCATACGCCAACAAAGATTATCGAGGACATTTCTTGAGGGAACATTGCTATTTTCCAACTTGTAACGGTTTGAATGTTTTGCCCTCCGAGATGGGGAAGACAATTGCTGGTGTAGAAATATAGACGCTATTTAAGTGTCAGGAACGGGATTTCTGAGTCTTTTTATTTTTATCCAACTGAACATTTCCAGTCGTTATGGTTGTAGTAGTTCAAAGATTTCCAAGCCGAGGCGCGGATCCTTTCTTAAATCTACGTCACAAACATTTGGCCGGGCGAAAAATTAGAACTCAGTCCTGGCTAAATCTCGTATCACAACCCCTACAACCCGAACGGTCTCTACAATGCTCTTTTTAAAAGTGGAGCCGCAACTAAACCCAAGGCACCGGCGCTGCACTGCCAGCAAACCGAAATTTTCCGCGCTCTGCGGTACAGATTCCGAAAATCACACTATGACGAATGATCTAGCGTGCTTTCCCAATCACCACGCACTTCAGTATCCCCGTCCCAGCGGCTGCATTCGACCTCGCATACAACAAACCATTAGAAACAGCTGGCATCGAACGGGCGTCTCCATCAAACAATTGACCGTTGTAAATTCGATCAAACCTTTCGCGATTCGCGTTTAAAACGTGCATGCTCCCCTTGCAATCTACCACCAATAAATGATTGTCGACTAAAAAGGTGTGTCCTACAGGAAAATCCGTCTCTTCCCACAAGACTTTTCCATCCGAAGGATCAAAGCAGCGAAACGAACCATTGCCGTAGTCCTCTCGCCCAGCCGTTCCAAACAATGCTCCCTGAAACTCTACCGGGGTCGAATATTGACTGGAAAACGAACGGTCGTTTTTCCAAACCGTTTCAATCATGTCATTAGAAATCCGATACCATCGCGCCCCGACGCCGTAGGCAGCACTTACAAAAACAAAAGATCCTTGATCATTTTTTACAAGCACAGGAATTGCACCGTTGACTGTCGGGCCAGATTTTCCAAAGGGCGTCTTAAACACAACTTTCCCACTCAACGATTCGATACCGACTAAATTTAGTCGCGTTACAACTACCACTAAACGAATACCATCCATTTCAACCTCAATGGGTGACGAATAGCTTGCATCATCATCGAATGTCCGCCAAGCTTCTTTTCCGGTATTTATGTCCAAGGCAACAACCGATGCATCTCGACCCCCAACATTGATCACGAGCAAACCGTCCACCACAATCGGCGATGATCCCACTCCGAAGTAACCAGGTTGGGCACGGTAGTCTTTCAATAATTCTCTATCCCATTTCAATTCGCCATTATCTGCATCGAGACAAAACAGATTCCCTTCGGCACCGAGAAGAAAAATTTTACCCTGAGAAACAACGGGGACACTTTTGGGGCCTAAATCACCATCAACACCGCCCGTGTATCCAGCTGGTAATTCTCGTTGCCACATTAAAGCACCGGTATTTTTATTCAGTGCTTCCAGTAGATAATTTTTGCCTGGCCGATGAAAAATATATAACTTATCGCCCACCACGATCGGGCCGGAATTCCCTTGACCAATCTCCCGACTCCAGGCGGTTTGCAGCTTTTTCGATTCCCAATCGCGGAAGAGCGACGTATCGGTTACGACACCGTTTCGCGTGGGGCCATTAATCTGCGACCAGTCGTCAGCATTCGCGCTGCCGCTGAGTCCTGTAATCGCAAGACAGAGCGCCATTGTAGTTACTAGCACCCCAGCCGAGGGCTTCAAAGCCACTTTTCGGTAGAACCCATCGTTCCAATTCGCTCTGACCAAATCAATGTTATAAAATCGAGACTCGTTTAGTTTCTCTGAGGTAGCAAATCGAATCCTATTCATCAGTCGCTCTTCCAAGTGTTGAGTGGTGGATGGGAACTTCATTTTTGGCATTTAGGGCCGTCTCACCCTAGCCGTACCGGTGCGAAGTTTTTAACTGAATTACCCCGAACCCCAGTCGAACTCCGGAAGATTCCCCTCGTCAAACCGGCTTTTTGTCTATTTAAAGTACCAAATTCAAACAC
>JAAHTH010000190.1_pt2 | contig 16245 bp, 22 predicted proteins | sample 6116091 | NCBI WGS metagenome assembly JAAHTH01 (sample SAMN13939990, study PRJNA603662) | sponge metagenome | isolation source: marine sponge | host: Mycale hentscheli | place: New Zealand | collected 2006 | reverse complement strand
GCCCCGCCCCCCCGGGCCCCGGGCCCGGGCCGGGGCGGGTGGAGGAGGGGGGAGGAATGGAGGAAGAGGTGTTGGCTCAACAAGCTCCGATGGAACTGGAGTAGAGACAGAGCCACATACGTCTCAGGATGTTATGGCTTCTGTTTGCAAGGCTTTAGGCATTTCGCTTGGTACAACCTTTACCAGTAATAATGGAAGACCTATGAAAATAGCAAATTCCGGCAAAGTCATTAAAGAGTTGTTCTAATGAAATTCTTTAAAAATTCTGTATATGTATTGTTCTTTTTATCTTTAATCAATTTAAGTGCAACGGTGTACTTATATAATGAGATTATAAAGAAAGAGACTTCATTTTCAGTGGATATAGTTGTCCCTGAAGATCTTAAAGAACTTCCGTTGCATAGTAGGCTTAGAGACAGTCAAATTATGCAGGCAATTTTAATGTCTCATCATCAATTAGGTATTCATGAACCGGGCACACAGCCCATGTGTCCTATGTGCCAAGAAAAAGGCTTAAAAACAATTCAAAACAAGGTGATAATAAATGAGTGATTTCATTACAAATATAACTGGAACTCCAGTGACTGGTGCTTATAATGTAGACGGAAGCCCAAGTGGATCTAAGAATGATGGAGGCGCATTAGGGATACCATATGTGGTCGTGTCAGAAACTCTAGAAGGTTCATCATTTATTCCCGGAGTTGATGATGGAAAAGGGACTAGTTCTAGATCCGGTATAGAAAATACAACTGGAGTTTTGACCACAGGTTTTGGCCCATCGAGCACTGGAAGAGGGTCTTTTTCAAGTCAGAGTGGTCTAGACCCTTCAACAAGAATTTTTGGCACAATGGCAGTCCCCCAAGCTGTCAATATGGAGAAAACAAGCCAGAGAGCTGGTATGCCATGGTGGGATCACTCGAAGGGAACATTTGGCCCAAGTGGAGCACCTTCTGGTATATACAAAGGACAATGGAATCCAAGAGAGGGGAAAGAGTTGAAATCTGGAGACCTTGTAGGAGACTACCCAGATCCTCCAGTAATGAGAATCCCATCTCCGGGCAAAGGAGGAGGAGGTATAGGAACAAGTCCGGGAATTGGAAGAAGGCCTCAATTTCCTAACATGCCTCCACCAAGACGATTTGGGGAATAATTTTGTGAATGCGATAATCTGGGAAGCACACTTGGTTGTCATCTAACAAAGAATTGCCCCGAGTCCTCACTTGATGATTACTCAAAACATATGCATGTGTTCCAAGGAAATCATGACGGTAAAAGTGGCTATTGGATACAAACTACTTTTGCTAACGTAAATCCTCATGTGCCTCAAGCACTGACAGAAAGCCATGGCGACGACCCATTCTCAGGAGGAGGCGCGTCTGTACCGGAAGACCTAAGTCCGGGAACAACAAATACTGAAACAAATAGAGTAAGATATGGCGGAGATTGCGGCACTTTCGAAGATCCCGGAAATAAAAGAAAAGTCCAATTACACGACGAGTTCTCATACCGCAATAAAGGCGCCGGAGGCCCAAGATTACGACCGACTGGCCCATGTGGACCACCCAGTACAATGGTCAATGCAGTTGGCACAGGATGTACCTTTGCACATTCCCTTAGTTTTGTAGGAACCAATATCAATGACATTGGCAATAGAGTATGGTGCTCCGATGGGATAATTCCTGCTTCAGGTGCTACAGACTGGTTTTATGAAGGTGCTATATGTAATCCAGCAAAAAGCGGAAAACTCTTTAGCTGTTATAAAGACGAATATGGAAATGTTCAGATCTCTACCCTTCTTTCAGCTGGCACGCACATCTTAGTGAATTCACCTGATGATCCTTGCGATTGTGCTTTTAGATATAATGCAGGAGCAAAGTATAAGACAGCTTGGAGTAATATCACTAATTCTAACAACCCGTTTGGTGTTCAGAATAAGTTTGTTATAACTGGATGTAATGAATTCACTGCAGCGAAACAATATGAAGAGGAAATGGCATCAGGTTCGATACCAAGTAATCTATTTGCTATAGCAAGTGGGACAGGCTACGAACCAGAATGGAGTGGAGATTGTTGTGGTTGGACGGTATGGGTTAGAGGCTTGACAGAGGCAACAGGTGATGTTTTAGAATGCATGAGGAGAAACCTCACTGGCCCCGGTGACGATAGTCCCTTTAACACAATATTTGAGAATATCCCTCAAGAACATCAATCCGAATATGGGAGCTTCGTCGCGAACTATGTCTGTGCAGACGGAGGAGCTACAAAACTATGTGACAGGTATGTTTTTGATCAATCTTATCAAAGTTCGTCAATGACGATAGATAATATCAATACCCTCACTACATCTGCATGGACGGTATTCGTGAATATTGATGCGTGTTGCACAGATCCTAGCGGAGGACAGCCAACTTGTAATGATACTGACAACTGTGTCTATATGTGGGATGGGTCTGATTGGGGCTTCTCTTCTAGTGGAGACTGTCAATGCGAATGTTACCCTCCTTCTTATGATGGAAGCTTCCCAACCGAGGCCGCTCATGGACTGTGTAGTGGTTAACAAAAAAAAGGTTATTAATGGCAAGAAGAAAAAAAGTATCTGACCAAAACCAAAGGCCTCAAAGACGAAAGTCCTTAAAGGCAAAGACCGACAATCAACAATTCTATATAGATGAGATGGAAGACTCAGACGTGACGTTTTGCTCAGGGCCTGCGGGCTCTGGCAAGACTAGCGTTGCTGTTGGCTTGGCATGTGAATATCTCATGTCAGAAAAAGTAAAGAAGATAATAATAACTCGACCTGTCGTAGAATCTGGGCGAGGGCTTGGACATCTGCCGGGAACTCTTATTGAAAAGATAAATCCCTATCTAGTTCCTATCATCGAAGAGATGAATATGTATCTAACCGCTACTAGAGTGGAAACGTTGAGGGAGAATGGAACGATAGAGCTTTGCCCATTAGAATACATGAGAGGAAGAAACTTTCATAACTGCTTTATGATTCTAGATGAAGCCCAAAACGCTACCTTTGAACAAATAAAAATGTTTGTAACTAGAATAGGAAGAAGTTCTAAGGCTATTATAAATGGAGATCTTAAGCAAAGCGACTTAGGAGATGCTAGCGGAGGGCTTGAAAGATGTATGGACACTCTAGAGCTTGTTGAGGGAGTGGGGATATGCGAATTAGATTACTCTGATATCATTCGCAGCGGCATTGTTGCAAGAATTCTTAGAAAATTACACGAGTTTGAACACACTAAGTAGCTGTTTGCTGGTACAATAGTATATAGGTCTTACTATTGTTTTTTAAGGTTTCATAATGCCAGAATATAGCTATGCGTGTGACGGATGCGACCATAAATGGTCTATCTTTTGTCATCGGTCTGAGTATAAGGACAAAAAGAAGTGTCCTTGTTGCAATAAAATAAAGCCTGTCCATAGAGATTATGGAGAGGACAACATCTATGGAGGTTATAGCTACTCGCTATCTGAGGCCAAGACTCTAGGCCATTATGCAGACAAGCAAAGTAAAAAGTTCGGCAAGAATAAAGTCGAGGACATGATGCGAGAACAAAAAACAAAAACAAAAGATACTCTGTCTGAGAAGCTTTCAGATGGCATGCAAAAAATAGATAAGCCATCGTCTTCTCCTAAGTGGACAAAAGACTCTGGGAAAAAGAAAAGAAGAAAGAAGGGCAAGTAATGTTTCATAAAATTGACTCTGGAAAAGAAGAAGACAACACAAGGGCAACTACTATATATACGATATATGGTAGGCATGACTTTGAGGACGATTCAGGATTTCCTAGGCTAGAAGAGGACAAGGAAGAGTCGAATGACGCTTATGCTAAGGCTGTCACAGTAGGTGCTAGACAAAAGTATTACGTTAAACGTGGTCGATATGGTAGGTTATACAATCCAATTGGCCTTTATTCGGAAGGTCAGTCTGGCAAGCAGATGCGACATGCTGGAAGACCTGAATGGACGTTTCAAGAAACTGGCAAGGATGTATTTGACAAATATTTGAATTTTTTAAAAACAAAAAACGCCGCATGGCTTAACAATGCAGAAAGAGGTTATTAAAGATGGCTAAGTTATCAAGTGCAAAGAAACTAAGTAAGACAGAGCAATATGCTATTGAGGGAATGTCCGACAATGGCATGAGCGCAGAATACATTGCCCAGGCCCTCGGAGCAAAGTTGGAAGTAGTTTCAGGATCAATGTGGATGGGGCGGGGGGGAAGGGGGGGGGAAAGAGCAGAAAAAAGAAAGGGGAAAAGGGAAGAGGGGAGAGGCAAATCCAGCAGGGAAAGCGGACACCCAAACATTCATAGCAAAAAAAGCAATGGCAAAAAATAGAAGTGAACAAAGTCGCCACCCCTCTCGCTACAGTCCTAATGGTTGGGTCTCCGGATCTCAATACATAACGGAGCTCGTATGCGAGAAAAAAGCGCAGAAGGAAAAGAAAGAACTTCCTGTGAAGTTCTGGGAAGATAAAGATTGGTGCAAATACTACAAGTATCAAATTACTCTAGCTAACAAGCTTATTAAAGATTATGGCGAAGAAGCAATTGTTGCCGCCCTCAGAGATAAAAGGTGTTGGTCTACTTATTCTCTTAGATCACCCTTTCTAAAAAAAATAATTGAAGAAAAAGTAAAGCAAGTCATTGAAAGGCCGGAGAGTACCGAGTATAATATCAATGACGCAAAAGAAGTAAAACACAAAACAAACAATAAGAAGAAATCAATTATTTCTAAGTTAAGGGATTTGGATGAGTAAAGACATTATCAAAGAATATGGTAATGTCCTTCATGATCCCGCCTCAATAACAGAGAGACCTTTGGAAGTCTTGTCTGTCGGTCCGAAGCTAGATATAGCTCTTGGTGGAGGCGTGCCTGAAGGTTCATTATTTATTATGACTGGCCCAGAGAAGGTCGGTAAAACAGTGACAGCTCTAACCTTCTGTGCTAATGCCCAGAAACATTATGAGAGAAAAATTTATTATGCCAACATAGAAGGGCGGCTTAAAAAGAGAGACCTAGAAGGTATCACAGACCTTACGCTAGACTCGGAAAAGATGCAGATTATTGGCTCAACAGAAGGCAATATCTTATCCGCCGAAAAGTACTTGAGCATTATTGATAATATTGTTCATACTCAGCCGGGAGCTCTAGCCATTGTAGATTCATTTTCTGCTCTATCAAGTGAATCTGAACTTACAGGAAACCTAGAGGATGTTCAAGTTATGAGTGTTCAAAAGGTACTCGCCAAGTTCTGCAGAAGAATATCTAATGCTCTTCCTATCAATAGAGTAACTGTGGTCGGAATAACCCACCTTATGGCTAACATGCAGAGGTTTGGAAGAGGAAAAACAAAAGTGGAGAAGTCTGGTTCGGCATTGAAATATCAGGTCGATGTTAAGCTTCATGCAAGCCACTCAACTCCTTTGATGCAAGGAGATACGCAGATAGGGCAAACTGTGCACTGGCAAATTACTACCTCGGCTATCGGGCCTCCGGGACAGAAAGTAGAAAGTCATATTAGATATGGCAAAGGTATCTGGAAAGAAATGGAGATGGCAGACTTAATGATTGACTTTGGGCTCATCTCAAAGGCTGGTGCATGGCTCAAGCTTCCCAATGGAGATAAAATTCAAGGCAAGGTGAACTTGGCAAAATATCTCGAAGAAAACACCGAAGAGTATGCAAATTTCAGAAAAGAGGTCTTTGACATGGTTGGAATTAATTATGAAGACTAGAACATATCAAACTTATGAGTGTAAAATATTCTTAGGTTCTGTAAATGAAGACACAAAGCTTGAATTTGATGAGGCTGAGCTAAGGTCAAGTATTGAAAAGTTTCAAGACCAGAGAAAACCTCTTATTCCTGTCAGGATAACTAAGACTCAGTTCATATGCGGTTCTTCATACAGAGAAGATGGCTGGGAAGTAGCCATTATAAATTACCCTAAGCTAGAGATCAATATAGAGCAACTAGAGTTCTTCTGTGAGGAACTATCTGAACACCTTCTGTATAATCTACATCAGAACAGAGTAAGCCTAATGACCCCTTATGTTACTACAATGTACCATGACAGGTCTCGCTTTCCGCAGTCGGTGAACAGTAAGGTCGCCTCACCTTAACTAAGGCTGCGCGAAATCATAACGAGGAGTTTAGATGAAGATACGTGATTTGAATAACGATATTCATAAGTGGAATCTACAGGGGTATGTTGTTCGTGCAAATGAACAGCGTCCCCGATCTAAACTACACCTTACTGCAAGAAATATATTAGTAGAAATGTTTCCAACAGTTCAAGTGTTGGAGGAAGTCTTGATACCTATAACACGCAACGAAAGAGGGTATTTAGATTTTTATATTAATACTATAAAGCTAGCGATAGAGGTTCATGGCCAGCAACACTACAAGTTTAACTCACTATTCCATACCTCCGCACAAGATTTTGTAAATCAAAAGAAAAAAGACCGGCGAAAGCAAGAGTGGTGCGAGTATAATAATATCACATACATTGAACTACCTTATAATGAGACTGAAGAACAATGGAAATACAGAATCCAGCAAAGGAACGATTAGAACAAGTCGATTCCGTACTAGATGAATATGAGGGCAAGTTAGGGATAGGCTCCTACTCGGAAGACTTTCATGATCAATCTGTTAAAAGCTACATGTCTATGCCTAGACAACAGATGGAAAAATTAACAGTAGAGGAATGTGCAGAGGCTGCGCTGTTGCTCGGAGGCTTTTCATTCTATCTTCAAAGATCCTACAATAGAGAAATCGCTCGTGTCAATTGGGCTTCATCTAACCTTAAGAAGATGATGTCGGGTAGAGAGTCGCAGTACAAAGGATCTTGGGACAGTCAGTACTACCAAGCTGTTAAAGAGGATGGATACGCTAAAAAATTAGATAGCATTAAAGTATATGCACAGCAAAGGGCAGACAGGCTAACATACTTAGCTAGTTCAGTGAAAAATCTTAGTGACTTATATATCAACCTACAGAGAGCGAAGATAAACAGACATGGATAAACAAGAAATTGAAGAGCTGTTACAGCAGTTCACTCAAGAACAAATAAAGGATGCTATTTCTAGTAGCTTAAAAAATAAAAAGAGGCGCAGAGGAAAGGGTAAAAGGAAGAAAAACAATAGTCCTAAAACTCAGAGTCAAAGCTCAGGAAATAAGTTTGACGATATGATGTCAAATATAAGCTTGTCTTCTGAAGAGTCCAAAGAACTTAAAGAAGCGGCCAAGTCTGACAGTATGGCTAATCAGACACAAAATAAGGGAAAGAGACCGGAAGTCAAAAAGATTTCCGTAAGATGTACGGCATGTAATAGAGACTATGAAATGTTTCCTTCGCAGATATATAATAGAGAACGTTGGAAATGCAATAAGTGCATAACAGGAAGATAATATGTTAAATGATTTACCGGCAGAAAGAGCAATCTTAGCGGGCATATTCAGATATGGCGCGGAAGCCTACTATGATGTTGCAGACATTATAACAGAGTCGTCGTTTACAGATGAGTCTAATGTAGTCTTATTTTCATGTATGAAGCATGTACTTGAGGCAGATGATTCCCGTTCGTTAGATGCCCCTACAATGATGTCCGCCGCAAAAGAGCTTGGGTTCTCAGACTTCTTCAATACACAAGAAGTTCAGCACATGTCTTCTGTAATAAAATTTCCCGTTTTGTTGGAAAACTTAAGGAAATTTGGAGCAAAGGTAAGAAAGCTAGAGATAGCTAGAATGATGTATGATCAACTTGATCTGACTAAAGAGAGATATCTTGAGATCAAAGGTGATGAGCCTATTGCTAAGATACTAGGAATAGCTGAAGATGCCGTAATGGATGTTACCTCCGTAATAGCTGGTGAGGACGAATCTCCTACACAGATGTTTGATGATGTTGAGGCCCATCTAGAGGAGCTCGCAGAAGAGTCTGTTGACCAAATAGGTATAGCAACAGGGTTTCCAAGATATGACTTCTCTATTGGTGGAGGAGTTAGAAAAGGGACGGTCAATGTTATTGGATGTAGGCTCAAGACTGGTAAAACCTTACTCGCAGATAATATGGGCATACACATTGCAAAGGAAGGAACTCCGGTACTTAATTTAGATACTGAGATGAGGAAGGAAGACCATCAACATAGAATGATGGCAATGCTCTCTGGTGTTCCGATCAACGACATAGAAACTGGTAAATTCGCTGATGATCCTGCTAAAAAGAAAAAGGTCATGGAGGCAGCAAGAGAAATAAAAGACATACCATATTATTTTAAGACAATTGGTGGCGCCTCTTTTGAAGAGCAGGTTGCCGTCATGAGGAGATGGATTAGTAGGGTTGTAGGACTAAATGATAAGGGTAAGGCAAATGATTGTGTAATTATATATGATTATCTTAAACTTATGGACTCAAGTGAGATCAAAGGAGACATGAAAGAATTCCAAATTCTTGGCTTCATGATCACAGCCCTACATAATCTGTCCCTTAAGTATGAAGTTCCAATTTTAACTTTCATCCAGCTGAATAGGGACGGAATAACTAAGGAGAGCACCGATACTGCATCTGGTTCTGACAGAATTATCTGGCTATGCTCTAACTTCAGTATATACAAACACAAGTCCGATGAGGAGATAGCTAAAGATGGGCCTGAGAACGGCAACAGAAAGCTTGTGCCTCTGATTGCAAGACATGGAGAGGGGCTTGATTATGGAGATTATATTAACGTAGAACTCACTGGCAAGATCGGTAAGGTTACTGAAGGAAAGACTGCCTTTGAACTTGATAGTGGCGTAAGCGCCACAGAAGATGGAGAACTTTTTGATGACTCAGAAGATGTCGCATTCTAAAAAATATGACTATGCTAAAGTCCGAACTCTTGCAAAGATAGCAGGACAATACATAGACCAGATATATCAGTACTTTGGGTTGACAATTTCTTATAGGAATGACATACTCATGAAGTCAGTGTGCCCTATACATGGAGGAGACAATCCTACAGCCCTTAACTTCTATCCCAATGGCGAGTTCAAGGTACACTATAAGTGCAGAACACACCAATGTGAAGAGATATTTGGTAATGGTATGATAGATCTTGTCAGGGGTATTTTATCTAGAGTCAATCATGGCTGGGAAAAAGAGGGTGACAAGGAGGCTACCTTCAAGGAGTCTGTTGACTTCTTACTTAAGTTCCTTAAAAAAGACTTCGATTCGCTTGAGGCGGACAATCACAATATAGAGAAGCTTCACTTTAACAATTTAGTTAATACTTTAAGTTCTGAGGCTGCAAAGAAAAGCGGAATAACAGCAAAGATGTACAGGGACAGGGTCGAAGTTCCCTCCAAGTACTACTTAGACAGAGGGTTTTCCTCTAAAGTGCTAGAGGACTATGACGTGGGGTATTGCACCAATCCTAGGAAACCCATGTATCAGAGAGCGGTCGTGCCTATTTATGATAATAATCATGAGTTTATTGTCGGTTGCACTGGCAGAAGTATATTTGAGAAGTGTCCTAAATGCAACAACTATCACAATCCCAAAGAAAAATGTAGACATTTTCCAAAATGGATGCATAGTAAGGGCTTTCAAAAAGAGAAATGGCTGTATAATTATTGGATAGCCAAAGATGAAATAGCCAAAACAGGAGTGGCTATACTTGTTGAATCCCCCGGAAACGTTTGGAGATTAGCCGAGGCCGGAATACATAACGTTGTTGCAATATTTGGCACAGCGTTTAATAATGACCAAAAGAACCTACTAGATGAGTCTGGAGCTCTCTCGTTGGTTTGCTTGATGGACAATGACGCTGCTGGACAGAAAGCGGCCAAGAAGATAGAGGAGCAGTGTGGAAGGTTGTATAGGCTATACTTTCCAAGTTTTGATGCAGCGGATATTGCGGATTTAAATGTAGATACTGTTACATCTGATATAAAACCTTTTATTGATAATACTATGAATGTATATAAGGAGATTTAAATGAGTTATAAAAAAAATGCAATTGACTTTCTTTGGAGATCTGCTTTGGCAGATCAATCTAAAGCAAGGACATCTTTAGACATACTTTTAGAACACCCAGCGGGAATAGGAGATCACTCGACAGAAGACCTCCACAATAATCTTAAGGAAGCTCTATTAGCATTAGCAGATGCTGAAGATAGGCTAGAGACCCTACAGAGATATTACCCTCCGCAAGAGCAGTCCAACGATACTGGAGAGTAAATAATGACACAAATATTAGGCTTCGCAGGAAAGAAGCAGAGTGGTAAAAATACTGCTTGCAACTATATCCTTGCACTGAAGCTAGCGGAGTTAGGAGTCTCAAAGAATGTCAGGATTTCTCAAGAAAATAAAGTTGAAGTGACTGATATTTTTGGAGAGGGAAAAGAAGGTGAAGAGTGGTTCGAGTTCAGTGATAAAAACTTGAATGTTACGAAGTTATTTAATGACAGTCTTGGTAGGTACATAAAAATCTATGGCTTAGCAGACACATTGAAAGACATGTGCGTTGACGTGTTAGGACTTTCCGAAAGTCAAGCCTATGGAACCGATCAGGACAAAAACTCTCCAACTGATATTAGATGGGAGAACATGCCAAATATCATAAATGCTTCTGGCACTATGACAGCTAGGGAAGTGCTTCAGTATATTGGTACGGACATATTCAGAAAAATTGATCCTGATGTATGGATTAAAAGCCTACTAAGAAAAATAAGAAGAGACAAACCAGAGGTAGCATTGGTATGTGATGTAAGGTTTAAAAATGAAATACTGTCGCTACAACAAGCAGGTGGTTGTGTTATCGGACTAACAAGAGACCCATATAAAAATTCTGATGGACACTCTAGTGAAACAGAAATACAAGAATGCCTATCTTTGTGTGATAAGGTCATTGATAATGACAATGTAAGTATAGAAAAGCAGTTAGAGATGATAAGAGAATCTATTGTCCACCTTCCCAATGTCCTTCCTGTAATGGAGAAAAAATGAGCATCCCTATTGTGTACTTTAGAAGCAGTTCGTTCAATTCACATAGAATGTGTCCCATGCAGTATTACCATGAGTACACTTTAGGGTGGCGTGGAAAGTCGGGGAAGAAGGCTGATAAGGGTACAATTGTTCATAAGGTGCTTGAGCTGGCCGCTTTGTGCAAGAAGGCTCTACAGGAAGGGCGCGAGATATTCGAAGACAACGAGATAGGAAAGATTGAAACATCTAACTATGAGCCAGAATATTTAGATGAGGTTATAGATAAGGTATATGAATATTACACCTCTAGGACTACACATCACGATTGGAAACCTCTCGACCTTAAGCATTGCAGGAAATGGGTTTGGAAAATATTTGATGATGATGATGGATTTTTTGATCCCAAAAATAGACTTGTCGTAGATGCAGAGCCACACTTTGATTTTGAAGTAGAGGAAGACTGGGCAAAGTATAGCTACACTCTTGATGACGGCTCAGTGCTGGAAGGAAACCTTTCACTTAAAGGCACCATTGACCTCATAACCGATGTCGGGGATGACACATATGAAGTGATAGACTGGAAAACTGGCCGAAGGCTTGATTGGGCTACAGGAAAAGAAAAGACGCCTGCTAAATTACAAAATGACCCTCAGCTTAGAATGTATCATCTTGCTGTCAAGAAGTTGTATCCTCATGTCAAGTCCTTTTTAATTACCATTCATTTTATGAATGATGGAGGGCCGTTCACATTACACTTCCAAGATAGCGATATTCAAGAAACTATGGAAATGATAAAAGCTAAGTTCGAGGTTATAAAAGAGACAACAAGACCACAGCAGATAAAAAGTTGGAAGTGTAGCAAGCTATGCTCTGCTGGTAAGACTACATACGAAGGAACTGATGTTGAGCCTATGTATAATATCTTTGGAGCTCCTTTAACAAAATGTGAACAGACAATGAATATGATTAAGGAGAATGGAATAGAGTGGGTCACAGGAAATTGCATGTCTCCAGACCATGCTATAGGAAAGTATAAGGCTCCGGGAGAAGTGTAAATGTATAAGGTAGAAATGACAAGAGGTCGTAAGATACTGTTCCCTATTTCAAACAAAAAGCTTGACATGGCCTTAAGAGAAGAAACAGCTATGTTCGTGAAGACTACAAATATGTTTCTAAGAGAGCTTGTCTCTTGGCTTCAAAGATGCGAGTTCGACGTGATAGGTTTTTCAAGTCATGGAGAACTTTATGTGTCAGACTCTGAATGGTATATCGGTCCGGGAGGAGGATTTCATAAGCCATTCACACACAAAGAAAGAAGCGGAGAGCTTCTCCCCTTTCCCAAGATCAAAGACAGTCAACTAAAATATCTTTTTTCTTATGTATTCCGTGAGTGCGGTTGTCTTGACTCTCATGCGGCTTGGAAAGATAACATTTCTGCAAGCGCAATAAACAAACTGAAGGCTGTTGTCAGGAGATTCAAGAAACAAAGAGTGGAAAGTATTGCTGATTACGTAAAACGAATGGTTCCCCCTCAAGTGACAAATGGAACTATTGGACACAAGAAGACTCTTATGAAGTACAAAGATGGTGTCATAAAGATGACCCTAGCAAATAGAAATATTATTGAAATAAAAGACTTTTCTCTACCACAGAGTATGTATAAACAGATACATAAGGCAGCGTTCGGTGGCAATCTGACTATAAAAAACAAGGCTAATAGTAAGAATCATTGCTATACAGTTTTGTTTAATTGTGATAAGACTTTTTATGAGCCTAAAAAATGGATAGGTATGGACATAAATAAGTTTGATCCATACTGGGTAGTGATAGCTGAGAACTCTCCAGATGGATTTGAGGAAATTATAGGAAAGCCCAACCATATAAAAGAGTTGGAAGATAGGATGAAAGAAGTTGATAAAAAGATAGGTAATAAAGATAGGAAGTCTATCTCAAACAAACAGAGGACTATTCTAAGAGAAGAGAAATTTAGCATTATTAATCTTTATAATAAGGCTGTGCACAATCTTCTATCCGACAACCCTCACGGAGAATCTTTCCTAGACTTTCTGGAAAACAACCAATACGGAGTTGGCTTAGATGGGGTTCAGACAAAAGGATATGCTTTCGGACAGAGCGCCATAAATCCAATACTTATCAAAGAATGTGAAAAAAGAAGGATTCCTTACTTCTTGACTAAAGCTGCTTACACAACAAGAGACTGCTACTACTGTGAAGCTAGGAATAAGAGGCCTAAAGGGCAAGATCCTTATATATGCGAAAACCCTATATGTGAGAAGTTTGAGTCTGAAGAGATACCTCACGTTAATGCAGCTAGGAATATAGCAAAAAAAGCAAATGCAGGCTTTCTAGGGTTGGCCAAAAAGCAGAGTATGGTTCACTCTAGTTAAAACCCTACGGAAAGATAAAGAACCAGCCTTTCTACTGTCGGGCCCATACAGTCAAGTGGGCGACCAGCTTGAACTAAGGCAGTACGGTAACCTAAATGGTCGCTTTTATAAGAGGATATGTAATGATAAAGCTACACTTCACACAAGAGATGATAGATAGAGCTAGGGACAAAGCACAGGCTTTAGGCTCAATAAACAACTCAATCCTAAGAGGAGGAGGCAATATAGCTGGCTACTTAGGAGAAGAGGCTTTAGCACCTTATGTTGGAGCGCAGATTGTCAGCAACAATAGAGGTCTTGATAAATACAACCATGATCTTTTGCTAGAATGTGGTAATAGGCTTGAGGTAAAAACCAAAAGAAGAACCGTTTCTCCAAAACCTCATTATGATGTGTCTATAGCTGAAACCAGCCGTCATCAAAAGCCAGACCTATATGCCTTTATAAGCCTAGAGTTTGAAAGAGCTACCAAGAGTCACCCTAAAAAGTACTATGGTTTAAGAAACATATGGCTGTGCGGATTTATGGGGTCTTTTGAGTATTGGGAAAGGGCTTCTCTCTGGGAAAGTGGAAAAATAGACAAAAGCAACAGCTTCAAGACACATGTTAACATGTATAATTTACCTATAAGAGAATTGTATGGCTCCGTTTGGGAATTAATAGAATGAAATACGTACCGTTGCATGTCCATAGCGAATATTCACTTTTAGATGGACTGTCACAAACAAAGCATATAGCAAAAAGACTAGAAGAAATTGAAGTAGATGCGTGCGCCCTAACCGATCATGGAACAGTTAGTGGCGCTATTGACTTTCATAAAACGATATCTAAAGGATTTAAACCTATCCTTGGATGCGAATTCTATATCAGTAATCGAGATGCTACAGTAAAAGAACCAGAGAACTCTAAACTTGCCCATCAAGTAGTGTTAGCAAAAGATTTACAGGGCTGGAAGAACCTGCTTTCGATGGTATCAATATCTAACAAGGTAGAGCATTTTTATCATAAGCCTAGAGTGGGAACCGACTACTTCATGCAGCTCGCTTCAAAGGCAGAGGGCTCTCTAGTTTCATTTAGTGGTCACTTAGGATCGCGGCTAGCAAATGCAGTTGTAGATAACCCGAACTGGCAAAGTGATGGAATCAGGGAAGCTGAGAGACTACAAGAAGCATTTGGCAAAGGTAATTTCTATATAGAAATACAGTTGATAGATTCTCTAATAAACAAGAAAGCAAAAGAGGTTGCTGAAAAATTAAGAGAAATTGCAAGACTTACAAAGATTCCTTGTGTAGCAACTCCCGATGCACACTACTGTCGTCGTGAAGATGCTCATGATCAGAGAGTTCTTTTATGTACATCAATGCGTAAGAGCATAGGTCAAGTACAATCAGAGCTTAAACAAGGTAAGTCTAAATCTCTAGGGACATTCTTCAACTCCAATAATTACCATATCCCTAGCTACGAGGATATGAGAGAGTTCCATACAGAGGAGGAGCTACAGCACACTGTGGACATAGCGAACATGTGTACCCAGTATGATATACTTGGCCCGCCAAATCCGCCAGTTTTTGATTGTCCAAACGGAATGTCTCCGAACGACTATCTTAGAGAGCTTTGCAGAGAAGGCTGGTCTAACAAAATGAGCTATGTTGAGAAGGGTTCGTTGTTCAGTGAGTATGGTGACAGAGTAAACAAAGAAATTAAAATATTCACCGAGACGAACCTTTCAAGTTACTTCCTTATTGTTAGGGATATTCTTCAATACGCTGAGTCTCGTGGCTACCTTACAGGACCCGGAAGAGGGAGTGCTGCTGGATGTATGGTTTCTTACCTTATGGATATTACGAAGATAAACCCTATGTCGCATGACTTAATCTTTGAGAGGTTTTATAACGCTGGTCGTAATGCAGGAGGAAGAGTATCAATGCCTGATATTGATATTGATGTTCCTAAACAGTCCAGAAACGACATTATAGATTACATTAAACAAAAGTATGGAGAGGACAATGTTGCTCAGATCGTAACCTTTCAAACGCTTAAAGGTAGGGCGGCTCTAAAGAGAGTAATGGCAGCAAGAGGAAACATTGGTTTCAGTGAGCAGAATGCTATCACATCGCATATCTTAGATGAAGCAAAGATTTCTGACGAGCTTCAAGATATGAAGGATGAGCTAGGAACTGCATCTGTTATCACATGGGCTCTTGAGAATAGACAGGACAAGCTAAAAGAATGGTGCTATGTCGATGACAACGGAAATCTTCAGGGTAAATTTGCCAAGATATTTGAGCAAGCCATCCGGCTTGAAGACACAAAGATCATTCAGTCCAAACACGCTGCGGGTGTTGTTGTATCCCCACAGCCCATCTATGACGTTTGCCCAATGGTTATCGACAAAGAAGGCAAGGGTCAACTTGCTGGCTTTGAAGGGCCTTCCTGTGAAGACGCAGGCCTGCTTAAACTTGATGTCTTAGGTATTAAAATGCTAGACAAGATTATGGAAATGCCAGAAATTATAAGGAATACTTATAAGGTGCAAGTATAATATGGTAGTGTGGAAATACTGTGAAGTTTGTGGCAAAGTTGTGGACGAGTATCAAGATCGATGCTCTGACTGTGGCGCCAAAATAGAATGGGAAGAAGAAGATGATAAATAAAAGATGGATTATAGTATTTGATTTAGAGACTGATGGGACTGACCCTTATAGCTGCAACCCTGTTGAGCTAGCAGCTGTTCCTGTTGATCCCAGAACACTAGAGATCAAAGAAGCTCAGGCTTTTAGGGTTACTATCAAGCCAGACGGCATTGACAAAGACGAATATTTTACAAAAGCACGTAAAGACACGATTGC
>JAAHTH010001809.1_pt1 | contig 16250 bp, 18 predicted proteins | sample 6116091 | NCBI WGS metagenome assembly JAAHTH01 (sample SAMN13939990, study PRJNA603662) | sponge metagenome | isolation source: marine sponge | host: Mycale hentscheli | place: New Zealand | collected 2006 | reverse complement strand
ATACTCCAATTGATTTAGATAAATTATGGATACACTTCATGAGAATAAAAAAACTGAATACTCCAATAATTATGACTTGTACAACTAAATTTGGTGTTCATTTAATTAATTCAGCTCCTAAAAAATGTCCATTTCGTTATGATTGTGTATTTTGCAAATCAACAAGTTCATCTTTCCTTTCAAGTCGTCGTATGCCTCTTCGTAAGCATGAAATGGTTTATTTTTTTTATGAAAAATTACCTTTTTATGATTTATCTTCACATAAACATAAATTTATTGATAAAGAAAATACTAAAAAATGTGAAACTGCTTATGGTGATGTAAATATAAAACCTCCTAAAACTGCTGGTAGTAGATATGATCCCCCACTTCCTGATTCATTAGTTAAACAAGAAAAAACACAAATCTCTAAACCAAAAGAAAAAGATTTATATGGTGCTAGTGCTGGTGGAACTATTGGGAATGTTCATGGAACTAATTATGATCCACCACTTCCTGATTCATTACTAGAAATAAAATCAACAAGAGGAAAACACAACACAGAAAAACCTGTTGATTTAATGAAATGGATTTTAAAATATTATTCTAAAGAAGGTGATGTTATTTTAGATCCAACAATGGGTTCAGGCTCTATGGGTGTTGCATGTGAAGAGATGAAAAGAAATTTTATTGGTATAGAGAAAGATGAAGAAATATTTAATGTTGCTTGGGAAAGATTAAATCCATAAAAAAAAATATTTATTATATTAAATGGAATTTCCAAGAATTACAATTGTTACTCCAATAGCTGATCGGAATAAATTTAAAAATCTTATTATAAGTAATTTAATTAATTTAGATTATCCATTGGATAAACTTACATATATAGTTGATGATGACGGAGTAAATGAGAAGTTCATTGACGGTGAAGTAGAGTTTCAAGATTTTGTAGATGCTATAAGCCCCATACATTTCGTATATAAATATTATAATAAAAAAAGAACTATTGGAGAAAAACGAAATAATTTAGTTAAATTATCGAATGATAAATTAATTGCTAATATGGATTCAGATGATTTGATGGTTTCTACTTGGTTAAATCATTCATTAGAAATAATGAAAAAAGGTAAATATGGTTTAGTTGGAACAAATCAAATGATTTTTTTATATCCAAATGATAATTTTAAATCAACAGCAATACAATGTACAACAAAAAGAATGATACATGAAGCTGGAATGTTATTTACAAAAAAACATTGGAAAGCTATGGGTGGATTTGGAAAAAGTTCTCAAGGTGAAGGAACTAAAATGATTGATAACATGAATGAGAAAACTGTTGGACTAACTGAAACAAAAGATGTTATTATTTGTATTTGTCATAATCAGAATACAATAAATAAAGATAGATTTAAAGAATACAAAGAAATAGGTATTGGAGAACAACTTTCAGAATATCATAAACAATTAATCCTCCGATGCATTGCTTAATTCTTTATTTATTTCCATTGTTTCTTTTTTAATTTTTTCTTCTAAATCTTTTGTTTTTGTAGTTGGAATTTTCATTTGGTTATCCTCAAAGATAACTTCCTCAAAACTCTTTAAGGCTTTCCCATCATAAACTTTTAAATATAAAAATGAATAAGGTGTTGATGTAGCATAGTTATAGAGTTGTAAAAAGTTTTTTTCACCTCCGTAAACCCCTGACCATTCTTCAACCACACCTTGTAATTGTTTATTATTGGTTTGTTTATGAACTATAACATCAGTAGCATTATTACGAATTATTGTATCTACTGATTTTAAATTCTGTGTAAATATACCCAATAATCCTATATTTAGGTGACGATATCTCGTACATAAGAAGCTAATTTCAGAGTTCCTCTTCATGTTCTTTGAGAGTATATCATCCAGGAAAAGTGCTGTAAATCTCATTTCATCTCTTTCTCCTGATTCTTTTTGCTGTTGAATAAATTGTGTAATCATTCCATCTGAATAATGGTCGTGAACGTCACATGCTTTTTTTATAAACCTTGCTGATGGATCATTATTAATTGTATTACTCATAACTACAATATTATCAAAATATTTCTGTGCATCATAAAAACCTTCTTCTTCAGTTCTAAAAATTAAATTATTTAGTAATGTTGTTTTACCTGATCGGACACTTCCGATACCCAAAAGCAAACTCGGACATTGAGGTATATTAGGGTGAACTGGTTTTATTCTTGGATTAGGAACATCAGCTTGGACTGGTATAATATGAGGCATTTATAATTAAAATATATATTAAAAATAAATTTTTTTTTATTAAAATTTATCTATTAATAGATTTTTTTTCTATTATAATAGAAATATAATAGATGAGTGGAATGGAATTACCTAAAATTGTTCCCACCGAAGATCCCGAAAATATGGTTGATGAAATTATTGAAGAAGAAGAACCTCCAATGCCTGTTGTTAAAGAAAAAGAATATGTTGTGCCTGAAGAAGTATTTAAAAAAGCAGAAGAATTTGAGCAACACCTAGCTGTTCCAGTAGTAAAAAAAGTTAGGAAGAAAAGAACCATGACACCTGAAATGCTTGAAAAACTTGCTGTAGCAAGACAAAAAGCAAATGAAACAAGAAGAAAAAATAAAGAATTAAGACAAAAAGGAGAAATGAAAACACCAACACAAGTCAAGGAAGAGAAGAAAAAAGAAATAGAAGAAAAAAAAAGACCTGTTATCAATAATGTAACTAATGAATATAAAACAGTTCATAATACTTTAACCAGTGAAGAAATAGAAAGAATATCTCAAGAAGCAACAGCAAAAGCATTATTGGTTTATGAAGAAAAAAGGCAACAAAGAAAAGCTGAAAAGAAAGCAAGATTAGAAGAAGAAAAGAAACAAGAAGAAATGAAAAAAACAATTAATTTAGCCATGAATGGAGGTATGAGTTTTGGTGGAGGAGGATACAGAAAAAAGAAAAATTCCATTTGGGGTTAATTTACGGAAATTGACCAAGCAGATTACCCCAAAAAATTCATTTAGAAATTTTTTTTTTAACTCAATTTTTTGACCCCTTTTGCTTGGTCAATTTTCGTAAATTGATTTTCTTTTAATTATTTTATTAAAAATCTAGTAATTTATATAAATGGAAGAAATAACACTATTAGATTGCAACCATTTAACATCAGCAGAATATGTTGGTGGTAATTTAAATTCTAATGCTTTTTACACAAATAAATTGGGTGATGGTATTAAAGTAAATCAAGGTGATAAGGTTTCTGTACATCAAACATATATTTCAGAAGTAGGTTCAGATGATAACTCAATTCAGATCACAGATAAATTTATAAAAAAAAGAAATCTTACTTATACTAGACAAACACCAGCTAATTTTTTACAATATCCTGATAATGATTATATGTTAGGTTATAAATCTATATCAGCAAGTAATGTTACTGAAGAAGTAGAAATAACGGAAAATAAAGCACCAATATTATATAATTATTATATTACTAATCATGGTGAAATAGCATTTCATCTTCCAAGAAGATTTGTTTATTTAAATGGTGTTGCTCCTAATTGGAATGAACAATCTGATACATTAGCAGATGGTAAAATATATGGTAATGTATGTTTATATACAGAAACTGGTTCATCATTTAATCGTGATTTATTATCAGCATTTTATTGTGATGAAGATTATTATTTATTTCAAGCAGGATTGGAAGCACAAGTTGCAAGAAATCATATTAAAGCAATTCATAATAATTCACGATTTAAAATATTTACTCAAACAGATACTAGATATGCTGATGTTGGTGGTGATGATTTAATATCAGCAAGTTTAACAAGTCCAGCTGGATTAGATTATATAGAATATATTGAGAAATTAGATATAGAATTACAAGAAGGTTTTAAATCACCTGAAGCAATAGCATCAACAATAACAAATACTTTAAGAAAACAAACACAGCCCCAAATAAATAAAGTTTATTCAACAGCCGATTTTAATATAAATGTAGATAATCAAACATATAGACATTTAAATACAGAAATAAATTCACCAACTTATCATACATTCTTTGCTTGTGGAGAAGATAATAATGCTGAATCAAATTATAATTCTTGGGCAACTTCTACATCGGATAATGATAGAGGATTAGAATGGTTAGCATCACATCAGTACATAGGAATTAAAAGACCTGAATTATGGAAAAAAGGAAGAGAATTTAATGAATTTTATTTAGAATATTTGCAAAGTGTTAAACCAACTTTTTATCCAAATATTTTATATTCAGCATTTCCATTAGCAAGAGGTATAAATGCTTCACAATTTTCTCGTGATGCTACTGGTAATGATATTCATACAATTATATTGCCTGTATTTTGGAGTAACACTGAATTTAAAAATAAATTAAATGCTATTTTTAATGAACAAGCAAATCACCCTGAATTATTTGAGAATAAATTTAATCAATATTTTTCATATACAAATGTTAATAATTCTAGATTTTTACATCTTAATGTAAGAAGAGATAGTGTAAGAAAAGCTGTTGATCCTGTGTATGAATTACAACTTGGAACAGATTTCCTTAAAATAAATGCTTCATCAGAAATTATGAATTCAGTTCCAATATTTTTTGATTTTAACCCAGCTTATAAAGATATAGAAACTAATGGAAATAGTTGGGAAGATGGATATTCTTACGGTGTATTTAAAAAATATAGTGTTGGAGGTTTTGAGTATATTGCTTTAACAACATCACATTTAGGAATTATAGAAGATACAAATTTAAATGCTAGTTTTACAACAATTCCTAATTGTTTATTTTTATTAAATGATGGAACAACAAATGGATCTCATATTGATAGTTATACAAGATTAGGTTGGGATTCACATTTCTTATCTTACGGAAATGTTGTAATGGGTTTGACATCAGGTTGGTCAAGCCAATATGCTGATATAGAACCAGCAGAAGCATTATATCAAAGAAATGAATCACTACCAACTGCTTATGATACAGTCCAAATAGCTTCACATGCTAGAGTCCAAAAAGTTTATTTAGGAGCAAATGAACCTTTGATTGAGTATAATACTACATCAAATAGATTTGAGATAAGTAATTTACATACAGCAGAAAGAGTTCAGAATAGATGGTGTGCTGGTGCTATTTTACAAGATGATACTGCTATTCCAAGCACAGCATCAGCAGGACAAAAAGTTTATAAAGTAAATAAAAGATTATTTAATAATTCTTGGAATCCTGATATGATTCCTTATGGAGCAAACAATCATACAATAAAAGTTAATAATAAAGATTTAAATGTTGATTTCTTAAATCCAAATTTAAGTGGTTGGACTATATATGACCAATATTCAGGAATAATTATAAATGATTTTGGTTATGATCAAGATAGTTGGGAAAAATCTTTTTGGTATAATTTAGGCTTTGATTATTTACAATTTAATTCACCTGAAAATGCTTCTAATGATATAACAACTAGAGTTGGAAATGAAAATGTAAATGCTCTTCCGTATGCTTTTACAAATGCTGATGTTACACAACAAGCAACAATGGATTTTGTAACTAATGTTTATGGTGAAGGTATGTACAATCTACAAGTGCCTTGTGTTGTTTCTTTTAATGATCAAAATGATGGTGTTGATAAATCTAATTTTTTTAGAGAAGATATGTTGTTTGAACAATACCCAGCAATCACAGAATCAGCTACATCAGTTAAATTACAAGCACCAAGATTACCAAGAAAATTAAGATCACCTTATTTTTGTATTAGATCAGATATATTAGATCATTCATTATATTTAGGTGGTTATGATAGTGGAACAAATCACCCTATTATTGCAACTGTTCCAAAATCGAATGATTATGGTGATTATTTTGTTTCTCTAGATTCTACATTAGAATTTGTATTTACAAAATCAAAAATAATTACTGAAATAAAAACATCAATACATAATCCTGATATGACATTAGCAAATGTAGGTGAAGCCAGTTCCGTAATTTATAAAATTACAAAACAAATCCCTGATACTAGATTTAATATAATTGATCAAGTTTTATCACAAAATAAAAAATCTGCTAAAATATAAATGAATTGTGATATTGCTGATCTTGCTAGTAATATAACTAATTTTTGTGATGTAGATGTTTTGGGTATTGTTGTAAGAACTCCGTGTGCTGTTAATTGTTTAAAATGTATTTCTTATGGTTTAATGTATTGTACTGATTTTTTTATTCATAATGATATGATTTATAAATTAACATCAATATATGATTTTTGTAATTCTGATTGATTAGTCATTATTTTTTTGTTTTATAATATAAATGGATTTACAACAAAGAGTTGATAATTATCATAAAACATTTCCTAAATATTCTAAATTAATTATTAACAATAATTGTATTGAAGGAATATGGGTGATGGGAAATAATTATACAACTAAAACAGATTTATATGGTGCTTATCCTTATGGATATTTAAATAGAATACATTCATTATTTCCAAAAACAAATAAAATGTTACATTTATTTTCAGGTTCTCTTCCTGATTCAGATGAATATGATAAAGTAGATTATAATACTGGTATTGATGCTCATACAATGTCCGAAATAATACCTAATAATTTTTATAGTTTAATTTTAGCTGACCCACCTTATTCTGTAGAAGATTGTGATCATTATGGGTGTTGTATGGTAAAAAGAAATATTGTTTTTAAAGAATGTTATAAAGTTTTAGAAAAAGATGGAATATTAATTTGGTTAGATCAAGTCCTTCCAAATTATAAAAAAACTGAATTTGATATTATTGCAAGGATTGGAATGGTTAAATCTACAAATCACAGATTTAGAGTTATAACAATTTTTAAAAAAAAATAATAATTATTATAAATGGTTGAGAAAACAAAAATAACTTACAAAGGAGAAACTAAAATGGTTCCTAAAACTTATGTAGAAGGTTTAAGAGGCTATGAAAGAAGAAAGCAAATAAAAAGTATTTTTGAGGGTAAAGAAAGACCAAAGGTTAAAGGTTTTAAATCTGAAAGAAGTTCATGGGTTAAAAAGTTTGAAGATAAATATGGAACTAAAATCACAGATAAAGAATTTATAACAAAAAATATTATTTCTGAAACAGGTAGAGAAATGATAATTAAAAAAGGTAAAGGAGCATTCTACTCATCAGGATCAAGACCAAATCAAACACCCTTTAGTTGGGGGTTAGCCCGTTTAGCAAGTGTAATCATGGGAGGCAATGCAAGAAAAGTAGATAAAGATATTTGGGAAAAATATCGTATAAAAAAAAAAAATTAAAAAGAAAAGAATGAACTAATCCAAACCTAGTTCCTCAAGTAAATCATTAATATTTTCTTCTGTTGGTGTCCAAGCTTTTACAACGAGTTCTTCGTGTAATTTAGATTTATTCATGTGTCCAGTTCTAATCATAAGCCTATTAATCATCCATTCATCTATGTGGTCTTTAATCCAATAATCATCATAGTTTTCAGTATCATTTCCATGATGTTTATAGGCTTCTGAAATATAATGACTTAATTTATTATCATGGTCATCTTTAAATGAAAATAGAACTTTCATATCCCAAAGGACTGAATTAAAATCTTTTTTATATTGTTCATTTTGTTTATTTATAATTATATTATTTCTAATGGTCTCAAGGAGATCATCAGCAAGGTTAAGAATGTTGGTTGGCTTGATGGTTGACATTTTGTTCTCTTTACTACATAATTTAATTTAATTAAATAATTTTAAATAGTTTTAGGGGGTATTTTTCGTAAAAATTTTTTACAAATGAAAATTTAAATTCTTAATATCTTCTAAATCTTCATAACCTAATTTAGCTGGTAAGTTTTTATTTGTTGTTTCATAACAAGCTGACATCTTAAATATCCATTTGGCTTCTTGTTTTTCTAATTCTTTTTTACATGTACAAGGATAATCTTGTAATAATATCATTTCATAATCATCTTGGATTAATATATCAAATGATCCACGATAATTTCTATGGGCTTTTAATTCACCCATATAACCTTTAAAATCCGTTAAATGTTTTCCTAATCTAATCTTTAATGGTTCTACTGTATGTCCAACATAACATAAATTATTTGATTTAGAAATTATTGCATAAATTTTCCCATTGTTATACTTTGTCATTTTTACTATAACAAATATTTTTTTTTTGGGAATTTAAACTAATTAAATGAAACTTTAAAAGTTCCTTTTTTAAATGAAATTGTTTGAATAGAATTTTTTTTTATTTCTTCTTTATGTTTTAATTTTTCATAAATATCATTCGATAATTTAGGTTTTATTTTTTCATTATAATGTTCATTTACAAATCTTATAGCTCTTCTTACTGATGATATATCTCCGTATTTAGAAATAAATTTTGCTTCATCAATAACTTCTTCATCTGTAGTATAAATTGATTTATTTAAAATAAATCCATTTTTATGTAAAGCAATTAATTGTTGAGCTTTTAAAATAATTTCATTTTTATCTTTTATACTTAAAGCCTTGTTTTTATTTTCTTGTTCAAGAAAATCTAAATTATATTCATTCCAAGTTTCTGTATCACATAATAATTTAACAATTTCATATCTAGTTAATTTCAGATCTATATTTGGAATATTATATTTATTTATAACTTTGACTAAATCTTTTTTAGAATAAGATTCATGTATTTTCATTTATATTTATATAGAAAAAAAAAAATTTAATTATACTAAATGGATCAAACGAAAGATAAACCCTTGTACAAGCCTTTTGTTTCTAAAGCTAAAAATAAAAAATATTCTGTATATGTTATGAAGAATGGTAAAAAAAGATTAATACATTTTGGAGATAAAAGATATCAGCAATTTAAGGATAAATTAGGACATTATAAATCATTAGATCATGGTGATCCAGTTCGGAAAAAAGCATATTATTCTAGACACGGACAAACAAACGATAAAAATTCAGCTAAATATTGGTCTCATAAAATTCTTTGGTAAAAATAATTATTAATTTATTTTTGATTTTTTATTATTTATAATTATAAAATGGATTACAATGCACAAGTTGGTAATTTAAACAGACAAATAGAACAACTTAATTTACAGAGTAGATTAGCACAACAGGCAAAAGTAGCAAAAGCACAAGCTGATGTGGAAGCTTTGAAAAAAGGTGAGCCAGTTAGAGAATTAGAATCAACGGCACAATCTACTTTTGGTGTTGTTGCTGGTAAAGGTAAACCTATAGAAGCAGTAGGAAAAGTAATAAAAGGAGCACCTAAAGCAATTGATGAAGGATTAAATATTGCTTCAGATCTTATAGATCCTAGTGATTCAGTTTTTAGTAAATTAAAAAGTTCATATCCAACTAGTACAATTGATGACATTACAGCATCATTAAAAGGTGATGTTGCTGTTGGAAAAACTATTGCTGAAAGAGGTGCTAAATATGGTAAATTAGGTGTAGCAGGAACAGTTGCTTCATTAGGTCAAGGTTTATATGATGCTTATGAAGATATAGATGCTGGAAAAATTGTTGGAAAAGATGCTGATGAAAGAAGAGCAAATATTCTGAATATGGCTAGTGGAGCATTAGAAGGTATTGGAACTGCTCTTGATGTTACTGGTGTTGGTGCTCCAGTAGGAGTAGCATTTAATATTTTAGGTGGTTTAGCTGGTATTGCTGGGGGTGTAGAATCAGTTATTGGTGAAGCAAAAGAACCTAAACTTGCAGAACAAAAATTAAAAACAGAACAACAAACAAAAGCACCACAGCAAAAATTACAAGCATTACAAGATATCGGATCAACTGGACAAATTGTTAAACAAGCTCAATAAATATCATTTACGAAAATTGACCAAGCAAAACACCTCAAAAAATTCATTTAGAAAAAAAAAATTTAATTGGATTTTTTGACCCAATCTGCTTGGTCAATTTCCGTAAAATAAAATCTTTTTTATAATAAATGGAAAAAAATATTTATGTTGTTGGAAATGGTCGTTCTTTAAAAGATTTTGATTTTAATTTTTTAAAGGATAAAGAATGGATAGGTATGTGTTTAGCTTTTAGACATTGGGACGAAATAAATATGTATCCAACTCATTATGTTTGTGTTGATTCTGTTGTATGTCATAAACATCATGAAAAAATTAAAGATATGATTATCAATAATAAATGTAAATCATTTTTATTAACTGGAACTATTTTACAAGATATTCCTGAAATCCAAAAATATAAGAATGTTGTATTTATTGAACAATTAAAATGTGTTCCGAAAAATCCATTTAGAAATTTAATTGATTGGTGTTCAGGAACATCAGCAGTATGTTATGCTTATTTTTTAACAGCTGATAAAATACACATGCTTGGAATGGATTGTAATTATGTAGAATTTATTCCTGAATGTGTTAAACAAAAAGATGGAACATTAAAGATTATAAAAACACCTGAAACAAACCCAAATTATTATTTTGATAGTTACCAAAGAAAAGGTGATATTTATAATAAACCAAATGCTCAAAGGGTTCATAAAGAATCTTGGTTTGATTTAAGAAACATCATAATATTATATAATATTTTAAGACAGAAAGAAGTTAGAGTTTTTCATTATAATACTTCTGATGCTTTAGATGATTATTTTGAAAAGATAGAATTATCAGAATTAAAATAAATTATAATATAAATGATTGGTGAAATATGTTATTCAGAACATTTAAATAGAATGAAAGTTTTAAAGGATCAGATGGGTGATAAATGTAAAGTATATTGTGAGACAGGAGTTTTATATGGTGGCTCATTAATTTTACAAATGCAAAGTTGTTTGCCTTGTCATTTTATTGGAATTGATTTATTCACAGGCTATTACGGGAAAAATTATGATCCATTTAGAAAAGTAGATTTAACAAATCATATTGATATTGTAAAGGAAAATATAAATAATAATAATCCTCATAATCATACTTATGAATTAATTAAAGGAGATAGTAAAGATAAAAAAATATGTGATATCATCGATAAAAAAATAGATTTTTTATTTATAGATGGAGACCATAGTGAAGCAGGAGTTAAAATGGATTTTTTAAATCTAAAAGATAAAGTAAATAAAAATGGTTTAATATTATTTGATAATTATGGAGATCCAAATTGGAGAGAAGTAAAACCAACAGCAGATAAATTAGTCCAAGAATATAAAGATGAATTTATAGTTAAAGAAGTAGTTGGACATTGTTTAGTTTTAGAGAAAATTAAATAATTTTTTTATTTATTTTTTTAATGTTATTTTTTATATTTAATATAATAAAATGACTGAAATAGAATCACAAGATTATTTTAGGGCAATGTCCAAAGAACCAGTGATGCAAAAATCTATTCGTATCCCAGCTCAAAATGGTGTTGATTATATTGCTGGACAAGAAATTATAATTAGGATTGATCCAAACTTAAAGTATTTTGATCCTTCACAGACTTATCTAGAAGGTAAGGTTAAGATTAATGCTCCAACCTATGTAGATCAGCCACATGATGGAGTTTCTGTTGCTGGTGCTACACCAACTAGATTACAACTTGATGCCGAGACGGGAATTCAGTGTTTATGCCGAACTATTAGGATAATGGACTCAAATGGGGTTGAGTTAGAAGCAATTGAGAATTACAACACTATGGTGGCTTTTATGTATGATTATCAAACCAATGATAGTATGAAAAATAAGAGAGCTTTAACTGAATGTAGTGGTTTTAACAATACTAATCACAGAGGAACTGAAGGCAATTCCAAAACTTGTGGTAATAATTTAGAAATGAATCCTTTTTATGAAAATGAAGAAGGAGCAACCACAAATGCTTCATGGACTGATGCTAATTTTGTTGATGCTAAATTTTGTATTCCATTACAAACAGGAATTTTTTCAGCAGAAAGTAAGGCTTTCCCAAATGCTATGCTCGGTGGTATCCAGATATCTATTTTACTTGAAGACACAAATAGAGTCTTTCGTCAAGTAGATTCAGCACAAAGATTTAAAAGATTAACTCTTAATCCAGTATTTTTAGATGCTAAAGAGTTTGGTGCTGGAACTTATGCTTCTGTTGCTAATAATGGCTCTTTTAATACTTTTAGGTTACAATCTGCTAATAGTCAGCACACAGAACCACAACAATGTCCATTTGTAATTGGTGAAAAATTAGGCTTCCAAAGATATATTAATAATAATGCTTCTGTTGTAGCATTTACATCTGCAAGTGGTGTTCCAGTTGTTAAAGAAATAAGCATGAATGATGATTTTATCCAAATAGAATTAAATGCTTCTGTAGAAATAGATGGAAAGGGTATGGATGGTTCAGCACAAACTATTTTTGTATATTCTCAATCTGTTTCTGATGCTACTTCTTATGAACCAACATACACAGTTTCAGATGTCAATTTAATTGTACAAGAAATTTCACCATCGGCAAAAGTAGAATCTCAAATGATGTCAGCATTAAAGAGTGGTGGAAAAATGGTATATGATTTTATGAGTGTAAGAAATTACAAGAGTTCTCAATTATCAACTGACCGTGTATTTAATATGAGACTTCCATTGATGGAAAGCAAAGCCAAATCAATTTTTTCAATCCCAACAGATGGAACGGTTTACACATCTCAACAAAATATTAATGCTTCTGAAACATATAAAGTTGCTGTAAATGAATTAAGCTATGCTAATCCTGATTATTATTTAAGATCTGATCGTAGTGGATTAGTTGGTATTGTAGACCATTTATCTGATTATCAATGGATTTACAACGGAAGACTTCAGCCAAACAGAAAAGTAGAAACATCTAAAATATCCAATAGTAGATCAATTAATGGTCAATTTATTCATGAATTGGATAAAGCCCTTTCTAGTGCTAGAATCTTTGGTCATTCCCTTGCTAATTTTAATAAGAACTTTTGTGTTCCTAGATCACTAGCACTCGGAAATGGAGCTTATGATGCTCGTGGTAAGGATTTTGTTTTACAATTAAATTATAATGAAACAACTGCTCCAACTAAAAATCATTTATGGATGAATTTTGTTTATCATATCAGAACCATAGAAATTGAGGCAAACGGAAATGTCCGAGTAATTGTCTAAATTAAATAATTTTTATTTATTTTATTTTTTTAATTTTATATATAATAAATATAAAATGAATAATCTTGAGGGATCTAAATCACATGTTCTCATTCAGCCAAGTAATCACCCAAGTGGAGCAAGAATATCTTACAAAGACGGTAACCCCGTGATAAGTTTTGTACTAGGAGAACAGCAAAGATATTTAATTGGTAGTTCTCTCCGTTTTACAGGAAATATAAGTTTTTATTCAGCACCTGATGGAAACTTTGGAACACCAGTAGAATTTACTGATGATATTAATGTATCACCAAAATTATCAACTTATTCTATTCTTGACCAGATTGTTATATCCAGTCAAAAGACTAATAATGTTATTGAACATGTGAGGCACTATTCGAGGTATTTAGCAAGTTTTCTTCCAGTATCTCACAGCTCTAACGAAATGAACTCTGCTCTTGGTAACACAGCAAATATTACAACCAATTATCGTGCTAATCAAAATCAGCTTGTTGCTTATGCAAATGGTTCATCGGCAACTAATCGTGAATTCAGAGGAAATAGTTTTTGTTTAAGTCTTCCAACAGGCTTTCTTTCAAGTGGTCAGGAGATTGGATTGAGTGGAGAAGGCTGGGGAGTTGGGGGGCTCCAGCTAGATCTTCATTTGAGTAGTGATGCCCAAATTTTCAATGCTTCCAAAACTCAATTCCCAAATGTATTTTATCAGCTCACAGATGTACAACTCATTGCTGAATTAAGAAATCCAAGTGTTGATGAATTATCAAGATTAATGAGCCAAAAATCAGCAGTAATGGAATACAATGCTATTTCATCTTATTTCTCACAGATAGCAAGTTCTAATGCTGTTCTGAATTTCCGTTTGGGATTATCAAGGGTTCTTGGTGGATTTATTAATTTTATTCCAGCTCAATATTTAAATAATTTAGAATATGATTCTACCCAAACAACTCCTTTGATTAATGATTTAGCTACTTCTGAACTAGCACCAATCAAACAAGTTATATTTACAAAAGGAGGTGAAAGACTGCCCTTGATGTGGAACTTAAATGCTAATGTTAAAGATAATGCTGATAGCCACATTTCTGATCCTCAAATTGTAAGGAATTATATGAATTCATTCAGCAAATTTATGGACATTGATGCTACTATGCAATCACCACTTACAAATAATCGTATTGGTTTCAGTGATCAAGCTGACTTTGTTGATGCTGGACTTCAGTTTGGTCTTGGTTTTACTTATGATGATTTAAGTGGAAATGGTATTGATATGAGAACTGAAAATTTTGGATTACAAATGGATACTGGACTTACTAGTGGATTATCTCATGGTGTTTTCCTTTTCATTAGATCAAAACAGACATTGGTAATGAATGCTAATGGTTTGCAAGTGATATCGTAATTATAAAAAAAAACATTAATATTTTATTTTATTTTATTTTTTTAATTTTATATATAATAAATATAAAATGCCTGAAATGATGAATGATGTATCTGAACCTGAAACAGCAGTTCCTAATCTTATGAAAGTTGGAGAAATTCCTATAAATATGGATGTTGATAATGATACAGAAGTTCTTGATCCAGTTGTATCTAATGATAATTTTGTTAGATTTGTTCTATCTAATAAAGGCTTCCTTCATTCAGGATCAAGAATTCAGTTAAGTTTAAATAATCCTGGTGAAAAAACTGCTCTTCCAGCTGGTGTGGGGATTTACTCACTGATCCAACGATGCCGTTTATCTATTGGAACTCATACTGTATCTGAAACTGATGATCTTAACCATTTGATGGGTTACAGATCTATGTTTATTGAACAAGATAAAAATAAAGAAAGAGAAAGTTATTTAACTTCTAGGGTTCATGCTTTACAAATAAATTTGGATAATTCTTCTCGTGGTCAATCTAATACTAATGGTTCTGATTATTGTATGGATACTGCTTTAGAACCAGTTATGGAAGCAAATGGGATTGATGGTGATATTGATATTCTCCAAATCCAAAATTTAGAAAATACTCCTGAATTTACTGTTGCTCTTGAAGAATTATTCCCAATATTAAAAAATGAATCACTACCCTTGTATATGATTGATGAACAAGTTTCCATAGAATTACATTTTACACCAAGCACAAATAATTCTCGTGCTATCATAGAACCAGGTGGAACTAATAATTTACCTTTCTCTATCAATACAGCAAAAACCAAACTAATTTCCGATCACATTTATTACCCCAATGATGTCATGGAGGCATACAGAAATAGAAACAGCAGAATTGATTTTACTTACAAGGAATACAGATTAAATAAAAGATCTTTCACAGATGCACAAATTGCTTCAGAACAGATTTTTGACATTGGTGGGGCTGGTCGTGTATGTACAAAGGTTATTACTGCTGTAGAAACTATTGTAACTGCTCCTGATGAAACTTTGTTATGTAAGTATCGTTCTGAAGCACCAGGAATACAAGATCAAAATAATGGTCGTTTCATTACTAATTTATATGTTAATGATCATAGATTATATCCAGTTGATCGTCAAAATATTGCCGTTCATTATCATGATGTAGAACAAGCTGAAAGATTCCCTCCACAGGTTCACAGACAAGAATTTGCTAAACAAGGAGCTTCCTTGAGTGATGTTCTAACTTATTTTAATTATGATTTAAGCCAAACTGAAGGAGGTCTTAACGGAAAATATTTCTATCCTGTTTATGCTCTCAACAGAAATGAAAGGATTAATTCCAAAGGATTACAAATCCAATTACAATACACTAAATCTGTTCCTGGAAATAAAACCCACAGAGCTTATTTGGAATTAATTAAAACTGCAACATTAGAAGGAGGCAAATTCCGAACAGATTTTGCTTAATTTTTTAAAAAAAAAATCTAAATAAATATAAATGAGTGAAGAAAATCCAATGACTTTGATTGACAACATATGTGAATTGATATTTCATTACGGAAATTTTGATAATGAAAATCAACTAAAACAATTTATCAGTGAATTAAAGCATCAATTATTGGATTTATATGACCCTGATTATGAAACTGAAGATTCTGTGTCATCTGATGAATTTTCAGATGATCAAGTAGAAGAAGAAGAAATTAAAATAAAAAAGGATAAAGAAGAATTTTATGAAAT
>JAAHTH010001777.1_pt2 | contig 16256 bp, 22 predicted proteins | sample 6116091 | NCBI WGS metagenome assembly JAAHTH01 (sample SAMN13939990, study PRJNA603662) | sponge metagenome | isolation source: marine sponge | host: Mycale hentscheli | place: New Zealand | collected 2006 | reverse complement strand
TACTTGTTGATGACTGGTCAAGAGCTGATCAAAGATTTATTCAAGCTATGATGGAAGTTTGTGATAGACAGACTTATATCTCATGGAAGCTTCCTAAAGATTGGCACATCATTCTAACAGCTAACCCTGACAATGGTGAGTACCAAGTAACTTCTATGGATGTTGCGCAGAAGACAAGGTTTGCTTCTATAGAGATGAAATTCTCTGAAGAAAGATGGGCTGAGTGGGCTGAGCAAGCTAAGATTGACGGCAGATGTATTAACTTTATTCTTATGAATCCTGAAGTTGTTCAAGGAGCTTGTAATCCAAGAGCCCTTACTACATTCTTTAACACTATTAGTTCATTCAAAAGCTTTGAAGAAAATTTAGCTATGGTTCAAATGTTAGGTGAAGGTACTATTGGTTCTACTGCAGCTACTTTATTCACACAGTTTATCCACAATAAGTTAGATCAAATCATCTCTCCTAAAGAGGTATTTACCAAGAGTGATGCTGATGTTAAGAAAGCATTGAGAGATGCTATGTATGAGAATGGAGAACTTAGAGCGGATTTAGCTTCAGTGATACACACTAGGATCATTAACTATATCGTAAACTACTCTTTAGAAAATAAAATTGAAGACAAGCATCTAAACAGGATTAAGTTACTTCTTAATGAAGAAGATTTATTTACTAATGACTACAAGTTTAACATAGCTAAAAAAGTAGTAGCAGGTAATAAAGTTAAATTTGCCAAGCTTATAAGGGATAAGAGTATTCAGCAAATGGTATTAGTATAATTATTTAACGGGCTGGGAAACCGGCCCAAAAATTTATTTAAATGAAATTAAAAAGAGCACTTATAATAGATATTCCTGAATATGAAAGCGTTGCTAATTTTAAAGTTGTTACAGGCTTATCAGGATTTGACCTTAATGACATAGCAAAAGATATAAATCACAGTGATTTTCCTACAACTAATACTTCTGATACTAAACTTTATTTTACACCCGGATGTGTTGTACCTAGAGTAAAGGTTAGAGAAGCTTATAAATGTACAAACAAAATGTCTGCTGCAGATTATACTTTTATAAATGAGGGTATGATTGAATCTTCAGAAGCTAATGGTTTGATACAACATAAATATTTGCAACGTATTGAACCTCAATTATTAACTCATGAACCTGGTGGTAAATTAAACATAGGTTCTATATTCACATTAGAAGGATTAATAACTGAGCAAAATGCTCATCTTAAACCTTTATATCAATCTTTAATTCATAATGTAGATTATGTTTACGTTACTAGGGGCATTTATGAATACACTCATAGTACTCAACTTGTTAAAAGTAGATATAACGGTGAAAGAGTTTATTTAAGTAATATGGGTATTTCTAGTAGTTATTCCCATGACTGGAAAGAAGATGTACAAAGATTTGTACAAATAGATCCTAAAGGTGATTTTGCAAAGTTAGTAGATGAAGAAAAGTTATACTTTGATTCTTCAATATTACCTTATGTAAATAAAGATAATGTCACTATTGATGAAGATCTTTATGAGAGTTATAGAGCTATGGCATTATCAGATGATGAGACTTTAGATCTTACTATGGAAATGTTAAGCAATTGTAATTATGCTGAATCTGTACATTACATGGTATTTTTACTAAAAGAGTTTGGATATAAAATGTCTCAGCGTAAATCAGCAGATCATGTTAACTTTAAAAGTTTATTAAACTTTGTAGGTTTAACTAAGCAACGTTTGCATAATGGTTTAGAACTAATAGATGCTACTAACATTCTTAAAGAGCATAAAAAGTTTACTAAATCAAATGCTTTTATTCTGTCTAAGCTTTATGTAAATGTTAGTGAGCATGAAAGAAATTTAGCAGGTTGGGATCAAGGTCCTGTCTACACTGGAGAGCTATGAACTTTAATTCAAAATTTTAAAAACTATATAAAACATTATTGGTATTATGTTAAAAACAAAAACAGAAGTAAGCATTAAAGAAAATGCTTTTTATAACACACGTTTTAAATTTAGTTATTCAGGATTAAACACTTTGTTAACAAGCCCTAGAACTTTCTATAATGATTATGTTATGGACAATAGAACTAAATCTTTTGGTAAGCATCTTTTAGAAGGAACTCTAATACACTTTCTTATATTAGAAGATGAAAACTTTAAAGATTCTTTTATTGTAACCCCAGGGCTTTTACCAGGTTCTACAAACTTAGAATTAGCAGAACACATCTATGCAATGGCCTTACGTGAAGTAAATGAAAAATTAGATGAAAGTCTATATGCTGAAGTTAACACAGATCTTTCTCATTATAGAAGTGAAATTCTTCAGTACCTTATTGATATTGATAAACACCAGTCTTTAAAAGATACTAAAGATGGAAAAGGTGATGACAAAAGAATGGCTAAAGTTTGTGACCAAAGAACTTTAGATTACTTTGAATTTTTATGTGAAGCAGAAGGTAAAACTATAATTGACTCAGAATTACTAGCAAGATGTAAAGAAAGAGCTGATATAGTTAAAAATGACTCTAACATAAGAGCTTTATTAGGTTTAGATATAATATCAGATCAGACTAAAACTATGGTTTACAATGAGCTTCATGTTATATGCCCTATGCCTAACTTACCATTTGATTTTCATGGTACTATAGACAATATGGTTGTTGATTTAGATGCAAAAAAAGTGTATATTAATGACTTGAAGACGTCAGGTAAAAGTTTAGTTAATTTTGAAGATTCAGTTGAATATTACAATTATTGGTTGCAAGCAACTATGTATATTAGACTAGCTAAACATTTCTTAAAAGATGTGATTGATCACAGTTGGGAAATAGAGTTTAGATTTGTAGTGTTTGATAAATACAATCAGCTATATCCATTTAAAGTTAGAAACTCTACCTTGGAATCTTGGAAAGAAAAAACTAATGATACTATAGCTAAAGCTATCTGGCATTATGAGAACAGAGATTTTACATTACCTTATGATTATGCTAATGGGAATGTAAAGTTATAACATATAAAACTATGCAGATAAAAACTTTACAAGAAAAGTATATTCAAAAAAGTAAATTATTTTTATATCCGTTTTTAGAAATTAGAAAAGGAAGTATTATTAAACCTAAAGAAACATATTTAGCATGGGATAATAAATACCAATTTTCTGATAACAGGCTTATAGCAGTCTATGAGCTTTTACAAACAGAAGCATTTGTAAAATTTGAAGAAGAAAAACTTTTTGGAAATGAAAGGTTTTGTGATTTTTATGAATTAGAAGATGGCACAGGTGCCTATATTTTTGACTTTACTAAAAATAAATTAGATTTTCAGAATATTGTCAAAGGTAAATACTCACTTCTAAGTGAAGAACATAAGAATAAAGTTTTAAGCTTTTTTCAAAGTGTGAAATCACAGCAGGTAAGAATACGGAGCTATCTAAAACCTAAAAATTACATTGATAATTATGCTGAATTGTTGCTTGTAAACCGTGCAATAATAGAAGAGGTAGGAGAACTTTGTAATCCTCCGGATCTTAAAAAAGAAAAGCTTATGGTTAAGCAAAAAATAATTACTTTTACAAACAAATAAATCTTTAAACCAAAATTTATGAAAACCAACTTTGGAAAAAACATGATGATGTTTACCACTCATTGGGGTGAACAACAAACATTTAAACTAATGCCTGTTTCAAATGACTGTCCATACAGTGAAGTTATCTATGACCCTTCTACAACGTTATTAGTAGTAATAGGTAAAACTAAAAAAGAAAATTTTCAAAACGTTCCAAGACTTGATAATGATGGCAATGCCGTTAGAGCTAAAGGAAAAAAGACAAATGGTAAACCTTATCAAGAAGAAAGAGTTTTAATGGATGTTCTTCAAGAATATTACATTACTGAATACAGTGAGCAATTAGCATTCTTAGAAAACTTTGCTGTAAACTTTAATGAGTTTGATTACGGTAAATTTTTAAGAGATTTAAAAACAGAACCTACTATAGTAAGCAGTGTGGAAAAGCAAGGTTTAGTAGATGAAAAAGGATTAGCAATTAATAAATAAAAAAATAACAATTTAAAATTAAAATTATGAACAAGAAGTCAAGAGTAACAGCAGCAGTATTAGCATTTTTATTAGGTGGATTAGGTATTCACAGATTTTATTTAGGTCAAACTATGAAAGCTATTTTATATTTGGTTTTCTGCTGGACTTTTATTCCTGGGATAATTGCTTTTGTAGATTTTATAGTTTGGATTATACAATCAGATGAAGAATTTGATGCTAAGTACAACAACTTAAATTATAACAAGCCTGCTTACTAAACAAAACTTGTTAAATACATTAAGCCTCTGTTGTTTCAGGGGCTTTTTTAATTTTAAAATCTAAAATATGAAGACAAATTTTTTCTTAGGAGAAACTAAAGAGTATGATAAATTTAATTTCAGAGAAGCTAACCGTGATTTAAACACCTCTAATGTAAATAAAATTGTTAAATCCATAGAAGAAATAGGTCTACAATGCCCTATTATAGTTAATGAAGAATATGAAATCATTGACGGTCAGCATAGATTTGTAGCACTAAGACAACTAAGCCGTGTTGTACCTTATGTTATTTCTAAAAGATGGCAAGGGGATGATACCATTGCTCAATTGCAAGAAAGTAGAAAGTGGACAGCTTTAGATTTTGCTGAAAGTTTAGCAAAACGTGGAGACATTTCATGTAAAACCGCTTTAGAGCTAGCTGATGATTGGTATGAATACACTAATAAAAAACTTACTAAAATTAGAAGTTTGGAACTTCTTATGGATGGTAGGCGTTATACAGGAGTTCAAAACTATTTAAAAAAGAAAGAGTATGTTATTAACAGTGACATTGCTTCTGAAATAGTAAATGTTCTTTCAGAAATGGTTATATCAAATGATGATAATGAATCTTCTATTTTTGCAGTTAGAATGGTAAGAGCAATTAAATTGTTTTATTATGATAACAAGAAGTTTGATGTAGATGTTTTTAAAGAAATGAGTAAGCAAAAGATGCTAAAAGTTTATGGTTCAGAAAGTGAACAGTTGGATTATTTAACCAAGCTTTATAATAGATTTCAAACTATAGTTAATAAACGTAAGAGATCTAAAGCTTTAAAATAAGCTTATGAAACAGTTATTAAAATCAGATATGTTTTGGGGAGTTATTGCATACATTGCAGCTATAGTTCTTATTGCTTTAAACTATAAAAACAAGCAAGAAAGCTATGAGCATAAGATAAAAAGCAATATTCCTGTAAAAGAATACATTCATAAATAAACTTGTAAATTATGGCGCAACACTGGGTCTATGATTATGAGACAAATAAAAATTGCTTTATAGCAGTCTTTACAGATCTCATGTCAGATGAAACTAAAACCTTTGGGTTAGGTCCTGTAAGGAATGATATAAATGAAATTATAGATTTCTTTATAGCCAATTATAAAGGTAGTCAGTGGCACATAGGTTTTAATAATCTTGATTTTGATGCTCAGATAACTCACCATATAATTAAGAATCAGAAAGCATTCAGAAAATTAGATGGTGATACTCTGGGCAGAAAGATCTATGAGTATGCGCAATCTGTAATTATTAAAAGTAGGAACCGTGAATGGCATGAATACAATGAACGTAATTTTAAAATTAAACAAGTAGATGTATTCAAAGTTAATCACTGGGATAGTGGGGCTAAATCAGCTTCTCTAAAGTGGGTTCAAGGTAGTATGCGCTGGCACAATGTTCAAGACATGCCCATAGAACACACAGAAGAAATAAACACTCAAGAAGATTATGACTTAGTATTAGGTTATTGTATTAATGATGTACTCAGTACTAAAGAGATTGCTTTAAGAAGTATGAAAGAGATAAAGCTTAGAGCTGGATTATCTAAAACATACAATCTTAAACTTCACAGTGCTTCAGAACCAAGGATATCTAAAGAACTTTTTATGCACTTTATGTGTGAAGAGTTAGGCGTTAAGAAGTGGGACCTAAAAGATCTCAGGACTCACCGTAGATTACTTGTAGTAAAGGAGCTTATTCTTCCATTAGTTAAATTTAATACTAAAACTTTCCAGGATTTATACAACACGTTTGCTAAATTAAATCTAGATCCTTATGCATTAAAGGGTCAGTTTAAAGCACACATTAAGTATAAAGGTTGTGAGACACACTTTGGTCTAGGTGGTGTACACGGCGCCAAAAGAGGTATATGGGAATCAACAGAGGATATCATTATAATGTCTTCAGATGTTACATCCTTCTACCCCAATCTTATTATTAGAAATAACTGGCACCCTGAACACATTGATCAAGAAATATTCTGTAGAAAGTATGAGTGGTTCTTTGATGAAAGAGTTTTAATACCCAAGTCAAATCCTACAAATTATGTATATAAAATTGTATTAAACTCTACATATGGTTTAAGCAATGATCAGAACTCATTCTTATATGATCCTCAATTGACAATGCAGGTTACCGTGAATGGTCAGCTTACATTGATGATGTTGTATGAGATGTTGAGTGAAGGTATTCCAGGTTGTATACCTATTATGCAAAACACTGATGGTGTAGAAATGACTATACCTAGAAAGTATGAACAAAAGTATTATGAAATCTGTAAAGAGTGGGAGGATTTAACAATGCTCAAACTGGAACATGATACTTATCAAAAGCTAATTGTTGCTGATGTAAATAATTACATTGGTGTATTTAGCAACCAAGAAGTTAGTAAGGAAAAGTTCTTTGCAATGCAGAACAGCAATCCTGAGTTCATTTATAAGATGAAGGATGGTAAGTACTATGCAGGCAAAACAAAATGCAAAGGACGCTTTGAAATAGAGAAGGCCTTACATAAGAACCATAGTTTTATGGTGGTTCCTAAAGCTTTGTATTATTATTTTGTACACGGAATTAAACCAGAAAAGTATTTAGAAAGCAACAATGATGTTTTTGATTACTGTGGTTTAGCTAGAGTCAAGTCCGGATGGAGATTTGATGAGATCTTTGTTAAAGACGGAGAGGTTTGTAAAAATAAACTTCAGAAAACTTTAAGATATCTTATCACAGAAACAGGCTCTAAACTAGTAAAAACAAATCTTACTGACGGTAGAGAGATGAAGCTGGAGGCTGGCCCATGGTCACAGACAGTGTTCAATACTTATGTTGAAAAAGAATTTAAAGATTACAACATAAAGAAAAGCTACTACCAAGTACAAATAAACAAAGAGTTAAACAACATGCAAGCTGATATATTTGCTAATCAGATGCAATTAAAATTTTAAATTATGCCAACAAAAATAGGATTAACAGATTATAACACATTAGTAAGCGCTCCTTTACCACCTGCAACAGCAACGTATACGGTAATATCACACCAGTTTGTTATTGATACAGTAAGAAAAGAATTAGCTGCTAATGGATTTGAAATCCAATCTGAGGAGTACAGAGCTACTTCTGGAGCAAACGTTGCAGTAGGTACATTCAAAATCATTTACGGTAATGATCCGGATTTAAATCTTATGTATACTTTTAGTAATTCATATGACAAGAGTTTAAGGTTTAGAGCTGCAATAGGAGCTTGTATAAACAACAATAACTCTTTTATCATTTCTCAAACTGACAATTGGTTAAGAAAACATACAGGGACCGCAGACACAGAGACTGAAGAGTTAGTAAAAGGTCACATAGAAAAAGCTTCTGAGTATTTTGATAGTCTTGTGATAGACAAAGATGCTATGAAAGAAGTTACGGTTAGTAAGACAGAGTTTGGTTCCCTTATAGGAGAGTTGTTTATCAACGGATTCTTGGGCCTAGATCAGATGAGTGTTATCAAAAAAGAATATGATAAGCCTTCATTTGCCTACACTACTCCTGCTGATAACTTGTGGACATTGTACAACCATATCCTGTTTGCTTTAAGCACTACTCACCCATCTAAATGGATGGCAAATCATGTTGCTGCCCATATGTATTTAGTTGCTAAGTTTCATTTAAACATCATCCAATTTGATGATGAAGAGGCGGTAGAGGAATCTCCTAAAAATCAGATTGATTATTTAGAGGGAGAGCAACCTGAAAACAATAATACAGAGAATGAGCAGACTGATATGTTTGCTGAATTAGATCCGGTTGAAGAGGCTCCAGTAACAGAAGAAGTAACTGAAGAGGCGCCTGCAACTGAAGAACATGAAGCTCCTAACATGGAAGAGCTTGGACAAAACGTGTTTGCTTTTGATGAAGCTAATGAAGAAGAAAATGAAGAAGTAACAGAAGAAGTTTCTGAAGAAGTTCAAGAGATTGTAAACAATGCTGTAGAAAATCCTAGCAATGATACTGGAGAAGAAATTGTAGAAGGTGCTGATGAGTTAATTGGAGAAGCTGAAGAAGTATACTTTGATTGCGCGGACTATGAAGGTGTTAACGTTGGAGACACTATAGAGGAAGAGAATGTTTATTATGATTTAATCCGTAAAGAAAACATAGAAGGAGATGACTACTTCATAGGTGTAGCAATTGCTGCTAATGATGAAGAAACTTTAGATGATCATCAAGTAGAAGACGCTTTAGAAGAAGTTACTGAGGAAACTTTTGAATCTTTCTCACCAGTAGATCACGCTAGACAAGCAAGAGCTGCAGTTTCAATAGAAGAATTAAGTGATGAAGATTTATTAGACCAGTATGGACATATGAATGCTGAGGAAATTAATTCTGCTATAAATGAAGAGGCTGCCGTATATCATTCTGAAGGGGTTGCTACTCCGGATACTGAGGAGGTAAATGAAGACGTTGTCAATGAAGAATATAATGATGATGTAGACGCAGTTCTAGAACAGTTAGACGCAAAGTCAGATCCTCTTATCCCAGCTATTAAGAGTCAGTTAAATGATCTTTATGGTTATGAGCCTGAATTTACATATGAGGTTTCAGGTATGCAGTTAAACATCACTCTTGAGACAGGAGAGTCAGTGTGTTTATCTAAAGCCTATATTGAATCATTAATCTAATGCTCTATAGAGTACAAGTAACCTATAGCAACAACCCTAATAGGATACTTAAGAAAACTTATTATACTGATGAAGGAGCCTCACTGAAGGCTCTTTCTCATTATATAAAGAAGTGGGGGTCTGAAAATGTACAATATCATAAAACAGAAGTAAAATGGCTTTAGATAAAAATAATAAAGAATTAAAGGTAGGAGATTTAGTAGCTCATAGTAAAAGTATCGTAGATAATGTAGTTTATGTTAGTTATGTTTATGGCATTTCTAAAACAGGAAATAAAATAAAACTTTCTAAAGATAATAAGTATGTGGATACAGGATGGAGAGATCCATCTAGAGTTATAAAGCTTATAGAACTTCCGTCTGTAACCTTGATGTTATTAGATATGGCAAAAAACATATTAGGAAAATCCCCTGAAGAGATAGATTCTCTTAAAGAAATGCTTAAGTCAAATGACCCAGAAGCAGTAGATTTATCACTATTAATAGTAAACGGAAAATGATGGATTACATAAATTCAATATACAAATTAGATACTAAAGGTAAGGTTAGAGTTCTTACAGTATCTGCAAACAACGGAATTCTTACTCAAGAGAGTGGATTACTTAATGGAAAATTAGTTGCAAAAAACACACAGTGTAAACCTAAAAATATAGGTAAGGCAAATGCTACTACAGCCGTAGAGCAGGCCATATTAGAAGCTAAAGCTAAGATAGAAACTAAGATGTCAGAAGGATATTTTGAAACAATCTTAGAAGCTGAAAATACAAAAGTTGTATTACCAATGCTAGCAAAAGAATTTGGTAAGGAGTCTCACAAGATTGACTGGTCAGGACATGTTTATGTACAACCTAAACTGGACGGTATGAGAATGCTACGTACTGATAAATTCATATCTAGAAAAGGTAAAACTATTGACACTTTAGATCACATCTTTAATGAGCTTGGTGGTTTATGGGGAGCTGATGGACACATCTTTGATGGTGAGGCTTATGCTCACGGTAAAACTTTTCAAGAAAACATGAAGCTTATCAAGAAGTATAGGCCCGGTGAGACAGAGCAAGTATGCTATTACATCTATGATGTTGCTATAGAAGGAAAGACTTACACAGAAAGGATTGAAATTTTAAGAGATATCTTTTCTACAAATCCTGCTGAACATGTTAAGTTAGTTCCTACTTATAGAATTAATTCTATAAATGAGCTTATGAAATTTCATCAAGGGTTTATAAAAGACGGCTATGAAGGTTCTATTGTAAGACATGGTAATGATGAATACAAGATTAATGGTAGAAGCAGTTCTCTTCTGAAGGTTAAAAATTTTATTGACATTGACGCAGAGACTATAGATATCATTCCTAATGAGAAAGATCCTACTCACGGTACTCCTGTTTTAAAATACAACGGTAAAACATTTAAGTCTGGAGTAAGGATGAGTCATGATGAAAGAAAAGAAATGTTAACTAATAAAGAAGACTATATAGGAAAGAAAGCTAATGTTAGATTTTTTGAGTACACTGATGCAGGTTTGCCAAGATTCCCCGTATGTATAGGATTTCATGAAGACAGATAATTATGTATAGACCCTTACCAACTGGATTAAAAATAAAAAATTCTGACATAGAAGGTCAAGGATTATTTACAGATATAAGGCTGCCTAAAGGTTTAGATTTAGGACCTTCTCATATAAAATTAAACAAAAGATCTTGGATAAGACTCCCACTAGGAGGATTTGTAAATCATTCTGACAAACCTAATTGTAAATTTAAAAAAAGAAAAGGTGTACGTTATCTCAAGACTCTTAGATATATAAAACCTGGTGAAGAATTAACAGTAACTTATAAATGGTATAAAGTATGAATCATTATGATTATGTAAACCCTTCTCACTATAAAGATGAAGATGGTAAAGAAACTTGGCAGAAAATGTTAGAAATTTGGGGCCCTGAAAAATTTATAGCTCATTGTGAAATGTGTGCTTTTAAATATAAACAGAGATTAGGTAAGAAACCTAATGAACCTAAAGAAAGAGATTTAGCTAAGATAAAATGGTATGAAGATAAAGCTAAAGAAATAAAAGAGTTAAACAATTAAAATTAGTGTGATGTATAAAAAAGGACAAGTAATTAATATTAATGTAAAAGGAGATAGAAGAACTGCAACTGTAGTTAAAGACGGAGTTGACTCTCAAGGCAAAGTAAGAGTTAGACCAACAGGTATTCCTCTTGACATGTCTATCAAAGAATCTGAGATAGAAAAATAAAATTAAATTTCTTATATTTATTAATAAATTAAAACCAACAGTCATGGCTAAGAAAAAAACAGAAAGTAAAAAAGTAGAAACTCCAACACCTGAAGTTGCAGAACAAACATTAAACAATGTAGAAAACCCTAAAAAAGTTGAAGATCAAAATGCTTTTATAACATTTACAGATGGAAACGGAAATGCTATTAAGTTTCATTTAAACCTTACAGATGGTCAAAATTTACAAATTCAAAGTGATTTTGGAGGTGTTGAACCTGAATCTCATAAAGGGTTTTATTCTCATTTAGCTCACAAATTTTTTGTATCAATTGTAGGTCAAGATAAAATTGATGAGTTGGCAGCTCAAGAAAATTCAAATCAAGAAAAGTAATTAATAACACTACTCAGTCCAAACCTTTAGTAATTTTTAGGGGCGGGCTGTTTTATTTTTTTTACTATGAGTGGATTCAAAGATTTAATGGTTGACATTGAAACATTAGGAGTAAGTAATAACTCAGTAATATTAAGTTTAGCCGCTGTAGAATTTAATAAATCTACTGGTGAGACTGGTAAAAAATTTTATAAAAAAATATCTATAGAGAGCTGTTTAGAAGCAGGTTTAGTTATAGATGCAGATACTTTACAATGGTGGATGGAAAAACCTAATGAAGTTAGAGCTGAATTATTTAAAGGAAGTATATATTTACAAAGAGTTTTAGAATTATTTAATTCATTTATGGCTGGAAAAAACTATAAAGTTTGGGCCAACTCTCCTGCTTTTGATTTAGTATTATTAAAAAGTGCTTATAAGTCTTGTAAAATGAAAGAGCCCTGGCACTTCAGAGATGAGATGGACGTTAGAACTTTAGATAATCTTCTTCCTAAAGTGAGAAAAAATACCTCATTTAAAGGTGATAAACATAATGCTTTAGATGATTGTTATCATCAGATTAAATATCTAAGTTCTATTTTTAGAGAACTATTATGGATAAAATAATTAATGAAAAAAGAAAATCATTTCTTATAAGAGAATCAGGAAGGAGTACAGATTTTATTACTCCTTCTTTTGGTTTTGGATGTTTGCTAGACTGTAGTTACTGCTACATGAAAAGACATCTACCTGAGAAGAAAGTTAAGATTGCAGAAAATACAGTTGACATACTTACTGAAGTTAACACTCACGCTTACTGGCTGGAGTCCAAAGAACCTAACCAAACTGATGATAAATACTGGACGTATGATATAGCTTGTAATGAAGACTTTGCTTTGCATTCTAAACATCACAAGTGGAAACTTATATTCAAATTCTTCAGAGATCACCCTACCATAAAGGGAAGCCTTGCTACCAAGATTATACCTAAAGAATTTTTAAAGTTTGACCCTGAAGGTAAAATCAGAATAAGATTCAGCCTGATGCCTCAAGAGTATAGTACACTGTTAGAACCAAACACCCCTCCCATAGTTGAACGTATAAAAGCTATAGATAAGTTTATAGCTGCAGGCTATGATGTACACATTAACTTTAGTCCCATAATAGTGACAGAAGGTTGGTGTGATAAATACAGAGAGCTGTTTGAATTAGTAGACAAACACGTAACTAATAAGGATGTAGTTAAATCAGAATGTATCTTCCTCACTCACAATCATAAAAAACATCTTGATAATATTAGCAAAGGCAGAGATGGAGAGGAACTTTTGTGGACACCAGAAAACCAGGAAGGAAAAACTAGTCAGTATGGAGGCGCTAACATTAGGTATAAGAGAACTCTTAAAAGTAAGTATATAGAACAGTTTAAACAATTACATCAGGATGTTATTCCGTGGTGTACAATTAGATATATATTTTAAAATGGAAGTAAAATTAGTAGCAAAGACAAAAGGTCTTGGAGAGTATGAAGGTTTGGGGGACAATGCAATAATAGCTGCAGTGGCTAGGCATGGTACATTGAAGGATGATGTTAATGGTCTTATAAGATATCTTGTAAAGAATAAACACTGGAGTCCTTTAGAGCATATTTATTATACTTTTAAGATTGAAACTAGAAGGAGTATTTCTGCTCAAATATTTAGACATAAAAGTATGACGTTCCAAGAATGGTCATTAAGATATTCTGAACCTTTAGGATTTGAAGAGATAGATATTAGAAAAGAGCATCCTACTAACAGACAAAGTAGTACAGAAAGTTTTAATCCTGAAATTTATGGCAACAACACCCCTGCTAGTATGGCTATAGAAGAGCTTTTAAGAAATGTAGAAGTGGTATATCAAGAGTTAATAAAAGCAGGTGTAGCTAAAGAGTGTGCTAGAGATATTTTACCTTTATGTACTAAAACTACAATACACGTAACGGGTAATCTAAGAAGCATGTTAGCTTTTATTAATATCAGAAATGATCATCATAGTCAAAAGGAAGTAAGAGATATCTCTACTGCTATGGGTGAAGAATTAGAAAAACAAGTTCCAGAAATCTTTAGTAAGATAAACTGGAGAGAAGGAATGTTTATGTAATATTAAAATGCAAAGTTATGAATGATGTTATTGAAGTAGCAGAAAAATTATATTATGAATCAAACCCAAATACAAAAATGGATGTACCTTCATTTGCTTATGAAAAAGTTGAATTGGCAAACATACGTAGAATAAAAGCCCAGAGTAAACTTTCTTTATATGATTGGTGCAAAAAAGAGATGACTCAGTCTTAGCTAACTTTTTATTTATATAATATTAAAATTTAAATTATGAGTACAGGATTTCAGCCATTAGGCAACAGAGTATTAATAAAAGAAGATAAGGCTGCAGAAAAAACAGCAGGTGGATTAATCATCCCTGATGCAGATCAGACAAAATCTTTAACAGGAGAGATCCTGGAAGTAGGAGAAGACTCAACTTTAAAAGTTGGGCAAAAGGTAATGTTTACAGAACATGCCGGCCTAGAAGTAAAAGTTAATTTCAAAAAGTATTTGCTTATTAGGCAAACAGAACTTCTTGGTGTATTAACAGAAAAATAATAAAAATAACCGTGTAGTCCTTAATTGGATTGCACGGTTATTTTTTTTTGCAGATGACATTATCTATTGAATGTATCTAAATTTTTAATTGATTTAACAGCACTTAAGTTATTACCTGTGATACCAAATATATTAGCTAAGTGTGTCCAAACTTTATTACTACCTTTTTGATTCCAATTATAAATACCAACATCTCTAGAATAATAAGCTGACTTATCACCAGTAAGAGTGTTCTTAATATCTTGTAATATTTTAATAGAACCTTCTACCGTTGGGCCCATTGATATAGACTTGGGTTTAAGAAGATATAAATATAAATCTAAATCTCCAGCAGTTATAATATTAAACTGTTCATTTTCAGAACGCACTGACATTAACATATGTAATGTATGCACTTCTGCCCATCCCAATAAATCAAAATCTACATCACTTTCAGTTAAACCAAATAGCGGTAGAGGGCCTGATTTTTTCTGAAGTTTTTTAAACCTGTCTTCATCATCAGCATCCCATCCTAATGCTGCCATTGCAATACTAGAAAGCATAAACAATACAAACTCTGCTACAAATTTTCTCATAGCTATTTTTTCTTCTTGATCCATATAAGGAATGTTTTTACCACGCTCCCTAAGAGTTTCTATAATAGTCTCAACAGCTTGTATGTAGTATCCTTTTGTAAACTGACCCAATCCAGGATTTAATCTTTCTTTAGGATTTTTTATACTACCCGCAAATGCAAACCTATCAACAAACATAGGTGTAAAGAACTTACGCATGAATGCATAAAATCTATAAGCTAAGTATCTTCCTGCTTCAGGCTGATCAAATTTAGCATAAGCACCACCTAGATTATTTTGAACTTGCTGCATTCTATTTTTAGTTTGTTTAAATAGACTGTTATTAATTACTAATTTATTATCTGCAAGTTGTCTGTCATATTTTTGATTAACATTTTGTATATCAAACAGTAGTTTTTCTTTAGCCAACTGAGAGCCCACAGGATCTCCCTGATAATTTAAATTATCTATTTTAGCTTTTATATTGTTTATTTCAGAAGACCTGTTTCCTTCTATAGTGGAAACTCTAAGTTGCATTGCTCTTAATGAGTTAGATCCTAAAGCTTTTTCTATAACTTCTTCTGTAGTATTATACATTTTAGCAATACTTTCTACAGTGTCATTTTGATCTATAAAATGTTCAGTTTTTAAGTTTGAATATCTAACATCAATGCCTGGCTTCAATATTAAATTCCCATCTTCTCCTAATGTAAACGCCTCTAAGTAAGGAATTCTTCTTACTACGCCATCTTCACCTATCTGGTCAATTTTTTTATGCTGCATCATTCCTGCAGAAATTTCAATACCTGCTTGAAGCTCAACCCACTTACGGGGACTGTTTAACCAACTCATACTAGCAGTATCTCCAGTAAAAGATCTAGACATGTTTTTACCAAGCTCTTGTATAAATCTATCTTGCACAAAATCAAATGCATCAACCATTTGTTGGTCTAAACTTTTAGAACCTTTTACAGTCAACTGCCCACCAAAACTTAATTCAACCATTGCTTTATAGGCCCACTCTTTACCTCTCATTAAAGACTTCATATTAAGGTCTCCTCCTCCAGCTGCTAGCATAAGTGATTGCCACTTCATACCCAAACTGTTTTTTAATGCGGAAGGAATGTTTAAAGCAAAGAATGATGTAGATGACATCTTGAACATTGTATTTACTACGTTATTTAAACCGGCCCAGTCTTTAGTTTTACCGGCTTGAGTCTTACCGTAATATTCTCTTTCTATTAAGTTATTTATAGCTCTTTCTCTAACCTTTTCTTGATCTTTAGTAAACTTAGTTATGTTTTTTACTTTATATAAAAATCCATCTATGTCCTTTAAAGATTCAACTGCATTGTTTTCATTATTAACTGTAGACTGGATGGCTTTCACTATAGGAGATGATTTAATCGTTTCATTCTCCTGAATTAC
>JAAHTH010000373.1_pt2 | contig 16256 bp, 27 predicted proteins | sample 6116091 | NCBI WGS metagenome assembly JAAHTH01 (sample SAMN13939990, study PRJNA603662) | sponge metagenome | isolation source: marine sponge | host: Mycale hentscheli | place: New Zealand | collected 2006 | reverse complement strand
GCTCGATAACATGTTCAATCATGTGATCCTTGCCCTCGCCAACTGAGGATACGATACCGATGTGCATCATGTCCTGCTTGGTTTGCGGACTTAGGCAAAATAGCATGATTGCCTTCTTGAGGTAATCCTTGGCATACAAACGACCCCAAAGGGTGTCATCACGAATCATCAGATCAAGAGGAGTCAGTGCTCGAGCTACCACGGGGTAGCCATCAAACTCCCAACGTCCTGGTGCGGTTCGATATTTGCCGAGGTCATTCTCATGGACGATAGCCAGAGTGCGACGGTCGTAATCGACGGGCATCCCGTTAGCATCAAGACGAGCCTCTTCACGAACCAGACAGGTGTGTTCGCGACAAAGATTGACAAATCCATTGAGTTGATCAGGGGTCATCTGTGTCCGACTGGTCTCCGAGTATGGTGCGAGAGAATCTACAATGAACACACGTTCCTTGCCACGGTTGCGGAATGCACCCGCTACGAAGACCTTAGACCCGCGCTGGACGCTCTCGGTGAGATCGACCAGGATTTGGGTCAGCCATTCGTTGGGATCGCTGTGTTCAGAAGAGTCTCCACCAGGGAGAACCGATCGGTCGGCATTGTCAGCAGAACATTCGATGGAATAAGAACCGTCTGAGATCACGAAACGCAATTCAGTCCTGTCAGCACCGATCTTAGGTGAGAGTGGGCTATCCTCAAGTTTGAGGCAGACTCCGCTGCCCCATGAGTATGAGCCCGTTACCTTGGATCGATAGAGTGATTCCAATGTGATGTTGTGGTCGTCAAAGGAATCGACGCAGGTCTGGACGTAATCGTTGATCGCATCTGGGATCCTGTTGTCAGCATTTGCAGTCATATTCACCCTCCTCGCTGACCCATGGGGCCGGCTTGAGGGTTTCGACCACTCGTCCGACGTTCATCAATGTTGCTTTTGGCCGAGATCTGGCCGGATAGACGCCCAGGGCAAGCCCTAAGAAGGTGTCAGCACCGACCAAGCCTGATGGCCTGGATAGCTCGATGTGGATCGGGTCGTGCGAGACGCGACTCAGTCCTGGAATTGATCTTCTGGAACAGGTGGGACAACAAGGCTGTCGTTCTTGCCAGCAGAGTCAGTGACCTTGATGCTGAATCGGTTGTAGGTTCGACCAGTCTTGGATTGATCTTGATGACGAAGGAATGTGACTACCATAGGGTATGCGTGTCCGCCTTCGAGTGCCTTGGAAACAGCTGTTGCCAAGTGTTCTTGCTCATATCCAGAAAGCCAGAAAGTCTGACGTCGTCCTGCAGCAGGTTCGATCACACGGACCGCAGTGTTGTAGGTGGTGTCGTCGCCTTCGACGGTGTAGTTTCCGCTGATGCCCGATGTGAATCCTTCAAGAAGGTAGTCCTTGTGAAGTGCGTCACGATCCACCTTGAGGGTGTCTCGAACAGGCCACTTCTGAGTGGTTTCAGTTCCTTTGTCAGTTTCCAGGTCGGCCAAGAAGTTTTCGATTTCATTGCTCATGTTTTTCATCTCCATTTTTTTGTTTGTTTTGGTTGGTGTCCGTCTCGTTGTTTTGGTTCGGGACAAATTAACGTTGTGCTATCACCCCTATAAAGGAGGCGGTTGGGGTGTCACCGCTTCTGATCCAGATAGTATGACGCGCGCGCGAGTGCATCGTTTTTGGAGGTGGAGCCTTGAAATAGCGTCGACACCCACATGATAGTATGACGCACCGATGGATCGACCCTCGTAATGGTAGTGAGCGAGTCTCCGATAGTAGCCCAGGAGCTGGCTGGCTGGCTATTGTCACCATCTCTATGCCCGATGGAACTGAGATCGATAGCACTATCTCGGGAGTTTATGGCTACCTCTCCGACCAAGACATTGGCGGTAGCAAATCCCTAAACTCTGTCCGTAATATGATCGACATGGACTTCCCCGATCGCTCTGCTTATGACAATTTTACTGCTGGCGCCATCTGCAAAACCATACTGGCATGCCCATATTTCGTTATCGACATTGAGGAAGAAGACGAGGACGGAGTTTTGGCTACGCTAACTATGGATCCTAATGCTAATAGCCTACCTCCTGAGGATGACACATTCCAAAAGATGAACCGTGCCACCAAGTTGATTCGACCGGGTCCCGGTCCGGGCAAACCCGTTCCTGTCGGACCACCCCCAGTCCCATGGGATCCTAATCTACCATTCCCAGGCGATCCCAACAGAGAAGCCCCGATGCCAGATATGCCGGATGAAATCCCCGATTCCGATGAATTACCCGATACGGGTGACCTCGATCTGGAACAGGCTGCTCGTGATCAAGCTGATGAGGACGTTGATGGTGTCGGCGTAGACCCAGACAAACCTGGCGACATTCCACACCCCGATGCCAAACACCCTGGCGAATGTGATGCGTGCGGAGGCACGGGTCAGGATCCTGGTGATGATGGCGATGGTGGAGATGACCAAGGCGACGATGACGGAGCCGGTGGTGACGAGGAGGACGATCTTCTCAAAGGATTTTTTGATGACGATGATGGCGACGCCAATAGCGACGATGACCAAGAATCAGATAATGAGGGTGGCTCTGGAGGAGACCAACCCGGTGATTCTGGCGATGGCGATGGCGATCCTGGGGGCGAGGGTGAACCGGCTGAATGTAAAGAGTGCGGTGGATCAGGAGAAAGTGCTGACGACGGAGACGACGGAGACGATGGGGATGACGGTGACGACGGCGAAGACGAAGACGAAGGCGATGAAGAGGGCGAAGATGAGTCTGAGGACGATAACCTCCCTGAGTTGATCGATGTCGCTAACGCGGCCATTGACGAAGCCAACGCGGCCATAGCAGCATATTCTGCCAACGAATCTCCCGAAATTATTCGAGGACATGTCAATGCGTGCATGGATTTGGTCGACGCCTGCCACAAGATGGCGAAGAGTCGTTCAGTATTACAACGTTCTATCCTGCGTAAAGCCGTAGACGCGGCACGCAGAGCATTGGATCTTGAGGATAAACTTGAACCGGTGGTTATTGAAGTGGAAGGTGAGATTGATGAGTGAGCAACGTAGAGCAATTCTTGATGAGTATGTCAGCGGAGAGGCTGTATCTAATTTTATTTCACAGATCGGAGATAGGCTGGCGGACATTCGCACCATTACCGATCCTCAACAGCGTTCAGAGGCTACGGATCAATTGGTTGAGGATCTTCCCAATATGCTTCGTGACGTCGATGTTTTTGATCGTGTCAATGTGGCCCAGGTTTCTGGTCAACTCAAGAACATTTACGATCAGGACATGGGCTTTGCCAATATGAACAAGAGTATCATGAATGATGCCAACCGCCGTGCCATTGCTCTCATGCAGATGCGAAGAGATGTCAATGAGGCCAACAAGATGTTCGGAGTCCTGGAATTGGCTACCCGTGAATATGTCACCCCACTTGTCCCTATGCCGCAAGAGGCCGAGTTGCTTAGGACTGCTGGCAACCTTGACGAAGACGATTATGTTGTCATGGAACATTACGGTGATGGCTGGGAATCTTTCCTTAAGCTCAATCGTCCTCTTGATGAGTGGCAAGAATACATTGCTGCCTATTACGATCAGATCTTGTCCAAGTTACACCCATTGGATGACATCCCGATGTCCCCTCAATCCCTTGTAACCATGCCGGATCAGATTCCACCCCCTCCTGTCATCATCACCAAAGAGCGTTCAATCGCTGTCCCCAGTGCCATCAAGGTGGGAACGGGCGGTATCAACGATTATTTGGTTGCAGCGACCGGTTTGCAGAGTAGGTTAGAGGGCGCTCCTCCTGGTGGCGTAGTAGCCGCTCCCGATGTCCGAACTGGCGATCGCGATGCCCGAAGACGTTCTCTCACAGTTCCGGCCAATCTTAATGGTCTGGCTCAGTGGGTAGAGGCCACCTATCGAACACAGGGCGACATCGTGCAGGCTACTAAGAGTCCTGAGGGTGGAGTCATATCCTTGGTGATTACTGGCGACGTTTCCCATTGGACTCGTTGTCTTGATAGTATGAGGATTCCAGTTCCATTGGTGCGATCCGTCGATGATAACAACAACACACTGACCGTATCATACGTTTGACGACTGTGCAGGCCAAAGGCGGGGTTCTTGGGGTCGTTAGGGCGGGGTAGGATCAGGTAGTCGTGCTACTAATCAGTCATTATGGATACGCGTGCGGCTATCAATCGTCACTTTGGAAGTGCTCGAAAGATTTCTATCCCCGGTCTTCAGGCCAAAGTCGCCGCAGCCTTACGTCATGCCGGAAAGGATAAGGAAGCCCTTGAGATTCTACTGAGGGATCCCTTGGTCATGGATAACGGCTCTATCAAGTCTAATCTTGATCTACACGACATATCTGGCCCTCAACCACCTTTAATCTCATTTAATGAGGGCGAAAACCTACAAGGCCAAGACGGTGTCCTATTTGCGGATTCCAGTCGATCGTTTAGTCGGATGGACGATGACGAGATTGCGGATCTCTCCGAATACTGGATGGGTGGACTTTGGGATGCTTGGCATGAGTATGTGGATCTAAATCCTGGTTCCAAACCCGATTGGATGAATGATAACTCCTTGGAATCTGATATTCAATCGAAAACAGGCTATGCAGGGGAGGATGGCGATTTGTCACTTTGGATGATCCAGGAGTATATCGAGAACCACACGCCGTTCTTCACCACCTACGTCGGCGATGAGTGGGCTGACATGGTGATATTATCACCTAAGTTCTTTGATGACTGGGCAAACCGCGTCCTTGGTTCTGATGACGACGACTGGATGGTAGTGTGAGCCACGCTTAGGTAGTCGTTCGGCACAGGTATCTCTATGGAACCATGGATGTCCGAGTGGATCAAGTTTGATTCCCAGTCTATCAAGGACATGAAAAGGCACTCCGATAACACCCACACCCATCGTGAATGGATGTGCTATGTCTACGAACAAGACTACGGTGTCCTGGTTCCCTCCAATGGTCAACTTCCCGTCCTCATGACTGAGGATGGTAGTGAAGATACTGCCGTGTTCAAGGATCCCTCTGCCGCTGAGGCCGCTGCCAACAGCGTTGGGGGAACTGTAACTACTGTCTATCGGCTCGGCGAACCATCATACGGATCGGAGAGTCGTATTGAGGTCAATCCCGATGCTAAAGCTAATGAAGACAGATTGACTGAAGGTCTTCGCAAGGAAAACCGCAAATGGACGATCCATGGTCATCCGCTTAAAGACGGCAAGATCTATACTGGTCGCCAATACTTCTCCTCCACAGACCTCGTCAACGAGTTCTGCCACGCCCGCGATACTGGCGAACGTGTGGTGCAATATCTGGTCTATCCTCATCAGCAAGTGGATACCAAAAGCGGTGCTAAGGTCATCCATAATCGTTGCAGAATCGTGATATTCCCTGATCCTGAGACTATGCGTTCCGCTATGGCTGAATCCAACCCTGGTGTCAATTTTGATGCTATCAGCCCCCAGAGTGGTCAGAACAAACAAGTTCCAGACGGCAACGGTGGTATGACACTCCGAAACGATGCTGGCGTTAATTGGTTTGAGTTCCAAGAGGCTCTGGGTCGACGTGGCCAAATGGGCATCATTGACATTGAAGGGCCGACCGGTGGTTTAGTCTACCATTCCGAAGGATTCCTAAGTGGCATTCGAAATACCTCTCCTGTTCGTTTAGTGGGTATGATTGCAGCAGTAGGACTAACATTTGTTCTCGGTCGTCGCCTGTTCAATCAGATCCGACCCAATGGTTCTGTGGCTGGTGTCACTACCGTATCCGGTGCTGAAGGATTCTCAGTAGAGGGTGGCAAGCACGGTTGGCAACGGTGAGACCCCTCAAGTAGTCGGTCGCACCAACCAAAGACATGGCACAGATAGTTACTCGCACGGTCGACGGTCGTCGACTTGAGGCTTATCCGGTGCTGGATGGAGATTTATTCCTCGTCATTGTAGATGATGAACGTCTTGATGACCTATTCTCCAGGGAAGATGTCATAAGGATGATCTCCGGACGGGTAACTATGGATGCGGAGGAGGAGTTCACCGGTCTGGAGGACACCGATCGCTATCTTGATTCTGGACAACAAGGGGTAGTGTTTTCACGCGCAGATCCAGACATAGTCACTAAGCTGGTATTTCTCCCCGGCAGTCTCTCGATCGGGGATCAGAGACGTGCCGAGAGGCGCAGAGGACTTGATCCATGGGGTTCTATGGTAGGTTCTACTATTCTGGCTGCCAACCGACACCAAGCCGACCTTTTCCGTTCTCTTGCCGAGCAATCAGGTCCACCATCACTTCCCCGCGTCTACGAATACCGTGAGGGCAAGATGGATGCCCCCACCCGTCGCCGACTTATCTCTGCCGGCGTTCCTGATAATCGTCTACCGCCTACTGGTTGGCCAGTAGCCGCTTGGGTCATGGAACGTGTGCAACCAGTTCAACCCAATGATTCTAACACCGACACTCCTCGAAGGCAGGCTCTTGATTACCTGTGGAAAGAACACGGAATGGTTGCCAGGGATCTGGCAGGAGATTCTGGCAATTGGGGTCTGCGCGAGGACGGAAGTTACGTTATCATCGATCCGTTAGTGGTTAGAATCCCCCAGTCTGTTATTGCTAAACCACCATTATCCCTTAATGGCGCTATTAGAGCACTATCGGCAATCAAGCGTCAAGACGAAAACTCCTACATCTCAACAGTAGCTCCATTTGGAGCCACCATGACTCGTGGTCAAGAATCGCTGGCTATGATATTGCTATCTCTCAATCTGGCTTACGTTAAGCCCGATCCGGCTTTCGCAGATCTGGTAGTGGATATGAGGGGTGGTAGCAAACCATCATTCCCAATCAGTTATTTGGGCTACCCGCATTCGCAGATACCATTTATGTGAGCAACCAAAGGTGCTCGGCCAGAGTTAGCCAATTAACATCGCCATCTTCAACCGTCATCTCCAGATCCACCATCTCAGATGGTATGGCCATAATCTCGGTTTCAGAAATGTCGTTGCGAGCATCCCAATGTCGTTCCCAATCTTCTGGGTAGGCAGTCATTAACCGTTTCATTTGAGTCTCGTCATTAGGAAAATTAAGTCGTATGATCATGAATCCATGCTCGGCCAGTGCCATGGCCTCGTTGACAAATCGTAGATCGTCTACTACTACATGGGTATGCGCCTCAGCACACCTAATGGTATCGTTAATCCACACCATCGGATCAATCTCTCGTCCGACCGCACCTATGGTCTGCAACATTCGACGTTGCTTAATCTGCCGCTGCTCGGCATCTACCAAGCCACTATCGATTAGAGATTCCAGGATCCTGTCACCCATCAGCTTGACCCCGCGTGCAAGAGACACTTTTGAGAAGTCGTGCTGTCCGATCAACTGTTCCGCTAAACGTGATTTTCCAGAGGCCATAGGGCCGCAAATCGCTACTCTCATGATTCCACGACGCACCATCACCCTCATAAGCCTCAGGTAGTCGGGCGTTCTATTGACTACTATGCGATTCCAAGTTGAGGCTATGGAGAAGGTCGGTTCTGGCCACGATCAGACACAGGATGCCTGGTCATACTCCATGGATACCATGGTGCTGGCAGATGGCGTTGGTGGCTGGGTTTCCCGAGGTATCGATCCGGCTTTATGGTCGCATGTCATGGTTTGGGAGGTTTCCTCGGCATTCCAGAAGATGCGTGATCCCCTGCTGGCTGTCCGAACCGGCTTGGCTCGTTGCCGTTTGGCTGGATCTTGCACTCTTGCCTGTTTAGCTCTCCAAGAGGACGGTCGCGTCATTGCCTACAACATCGGGGATTCTGCTTGGCTTCACGTCCGTGACGGACGAATCCTCTCCAGATCCACCCGAACCCTTCGCGAGGGATCGAAAACCCCGCGCCAACTGGGTCGCAATCTTGATGGCAATTTACACGGTTCCGACATCCCAGAGGATGGAACCATTGACGAATTAGAGGTCGAATCTGGCGATCTGCTGGTGCTAACCTCCGATGGAGTGCTATCTCTTATTGATGCAGTCACTTTGGCCGATACGCTGGACATCGACGAACAACCCGCTATTGGATTGGAGACGTTAGAGGCTCTATTGATACCACTTATCCACAGTTCACCCTATGATGACCTCACCGTGCTTTCGGGAAGAGTCATCTAATCAGAAATCTGGCATTTCGAGGAAGTCCTCAATCTCAGGGTTGCGGATCAATCCCGCATCATAGAGTCGTCCCAATGCCTGTTGTTCAGTCATGCTACCGTTCTCCACCATGGTCGTTAGGGTGAGTTGCGGGTAGCAAAGGTCGCGGAAGTCGCAGTAGTTGCATTCAAAATCGCCAACGCTGGCGAGATCGTTCTTTTCCCACTTCTTGATTTGGGCAGTTAGATTCCCAGATCCTGTATATGCGATTCCTGTGTTCTTGAGCTTCTGCACCGTCTCTGGCGAATAACGCAACTCAAAGTCGCGATCGGGAATCTCCTTGTTGGCCAAGGCATTGGTCACATCGGCGTATGACTGCAGAATGCCATTGATGTTGAAGTTTTGACGTGGGCTGACAGTTAGATCTGGATCATCTGCTTTGCCGAACAGGTATCGCTGACTGGGTGTGCACTCTCTTCCGAACTTGTCGAACACTTGGATGTTGCCTTCTGCGTCCAGACGAACGCGGAATGTTGAGAACACCATAGGCTTGAGACCAGCATAGCAGATCTGACCTTCTTCAACCGTGACACCAAACTCGGCCTCAATGACTCCTTTCATGTGAAGGTAGCAGGCTACTTGCATAATGTATGCCATCTTGGGTTGGCCATCGGGATAGAGTCGCATCTCCCAGTTAGGATACTTGACCAGATTGGGCATGGTTTGTTCGATAGACATCCCACGTGCAGTTTTGAACTCCATAATGGTAGCCAGATCCTGGCTGATGTCGAGAATCTTTCCACCGTCCATGGCGTTATGTGGATCTTCTTGCGTAAAGTTGCGTAGCAGACCGTCCATTTCACCGGAGATGGTAACCTTGGTGCCATCTGGCGCTTCGGTTTCGCCGCGGAAACGGTATCCCTGGGTGATTAACACACCTGCTTCCTCCCACATGTCGCAGAAGTAGTCTTCCATGGCATTACCTGTGGCGAAAATCAGTTGGGTGTTGTCGGTCTTTTCACCAGATTCGGCTCCAGTCAGTCGGTAGTAGATGGCACGTCGGCACTTGCCCACGCGCTTCGGGTTTCCGAACTCGTCGATAATCTCGCACGAGGCTTCTGTTGGTCGGAAGTTACCGGAGGAGACGTAGCCGTCCCTGCGGTGTCGGTATGTGTAGAGCGCCGCTCTCATCGGATCGGCGATGCTCTCAATTTTTTCTTGGTTTTGGTTATCGTTGTCCATCAGGATTCACTCTCGGTTGCACCTTACCGGCGCTGGTATATCAACGCACCTATGGCATTCAATGATTATCGCAATCTGGATTAGCGCAACAATCGTCTTTTTCATCGACATCTTCTATTTTGTTTGCCGAGGCCAGGAAACCGATATTGAGCCCTACCTTAGGTGTGTCGTTGCCTTCATCGTCGGGATTATCCAAAGGATGCTGATCCAGAATCTCGTTGAGTGATGTATCGAAGTCAAGCATGTTTTCCTCCAGATCCTCTTGGGGGCACAGACGGTAGCCATCAAAGACAGCGAAAACGCCCTTTTCAGCTACGTCAATTACTTCAAAACGGGAATCATCAAAACAAGTTTCAAAGAGTTTGCCACACTGTTCGTGCAATTCGTGACTTGGGTTTCGGAAACGGTCATCTGCACAAGTCATGCGGACTGTGAAACCTCCGATTTCTACCCCCGAGTCAATTGTCTGTTTGATGGCTGATTTTAGATCGAGTATTTGCGTCATGATGTCCACTCTCCAATGTCGAAGTTCTCCCAGTCCTTGACGATGTCCAGCATCACTTTAAGGTTGGGGATCAGTTCCTCAGTCGGAACCTCCTGAGCCTTCTCAATAATCTCGGGATCCCCACCAGGGATTTTGTATCGTGTCACTTGGAGGTAGCATTTGTTTTCAATCAGTGAAGCTAGAACCGCTCGGGCTTTGGTAGCATTACCATCTGTATCAAGAGGAATAGCCACCTTTTCTTGGCCAGTAGTTACCAATGCACCATAATGCTGTGCTACCAAGCCGAGGTATTTCTGGGGATCGTTATTGACCAGATGCTTGGCCTCCCCTGGCTGAATTAGTTTCAGGGATTCCATATTCCTGGCGAAGTCGCTGACGGTTCCAATGGATAGGCGCAATGGCTTATCCTCATCCGGTGCCATGATGTTGAACATTACAAAATAGAGATCATCCTTATCGGCAGGATTTTCCATGAGCACGTTGGATCGCACCACTACCCGCGCCTTATCATCAAGACCTAATGTCACACTACCAATGGATTTCACGAGGAGACCCCCGATCGGTATAGGAAACCGCATTGGGTGATGTCAAATGTATCTCCCGTATCTTCACAGATTCGGTTGCGCCACCTTAGCATCCAGAGTGATGATTTTTGATTAGCTTCCTGTCTGGTAATGGCTTCTGTGTTTTGGATCAGACCATCCTCGAGCACGAGATCTCTCTCGTCAGCCCATTTCTGGAGTTCTTGGAGATCCGCCATGACTCATACCACCTTGCAGGACCTACTTAACTGTGCTCACATTGAGCGACCGGCTCTTTTGAAGTCGTCGCGTTCGGCTAAACCGAGAGTGATGGATGAATCGCTGGTGGCATCCATAACAGAAACCTTGACCAGTTTTTTATTATCCATCCAATCCTCAATGACCAGATACTTGGATTCACCGAGAGGGATTTTGATCTGCATACTAATCGTTAGGGGGGTTCACCTACCTGAAACTACGCTCATTCAAACATGACGTCCCAGGGCTGTCGATTGTAGTCATCGGTATCCCGATCGTAGTGCGCGATGTCCAAGAGAGGCATTGTATGTGATGAACAAGCCCAAGTCCACATCTTTAGAAAAGAGGTCACTGCTGAACCGAGTCCAGTGATGTAGATGATGAGGTGATCCAGTTCGGTGTCGATGACATTGTCGTGCAGCCATTCCCTAATGCGCCTTTCAATATCAGAATAGGCATGAACATCCTCAACCGCATCAAGAACATTGATTTCAACGGGTAATGGGTGTCGGGTGTGGATCAAACCCGCTCGTAAAACATTAGGTTCCATATCACATCGTGTGGCCAGGTCCCTGATAAAGCTGCTTATGAGTTCCAAACCTAACGAATATGACATCGCCGGTGTCCTTGTCATAGTAATAGAGGATGCGGAACTTGCCGACGTTTTTCCCATAGATGGTGTTGGTGCCGTATGCCCTGATCAGGCCAGCCAGAACTGACGATCTCGATCCGCGACTGATTGACTTGACTTCGCCATTGGAGGGGTCATCGATGACTTCTCTTTCAGCACTCTCGACTTTGCGCCCCAGACCTTTGTCCTTTTTCGTGGATTTGCGGACATCACGTTCGTAGTGTTTGGTTTTGCTCAATTCCCCTCGGGTCATGTCATGAGACGGTCCTCTAAAGCTTAAGAAGATTCCTACGACAATCGTTGCGATCGCACCCACGTCTTGACGGGATATGTCGATCATGCCTAAGCATGCTTTGAACGACTATCTGAACTTCACACGTAGCGATCGAACAGAGTCTGAGCCAAATTGACCATCAAATCGGCTACATCCGCATCGGACTTGCCAGCAAGATCGTGCATGTGAGGAAGCAGACGGCCGGCATTGTTCATGCACATACCCATAGTGATCTGCTCCTCTCGAGAGAGGACTTTTCCGCTTTGGTCAGTTCGACCAGTTGGTCCGAGAAGGATCGTATGTCCGCCAGCAGACGAGATAGTGACTTTGGCTTTGGCAGCATCAGTTTGGATACCAAACTCAGTAGATGCGTTGCGGTCTGGAACGAACTTGCCTTGATTGCGAGAACCAGGGCTCAATTCAAGGTGTCCAAGGGATCCGTTAGCATCCTCTACATAGACACGCAAGAAGTCCTTGCCGTCTTTGCTCTTGTTCCATTCATTGGCTTTGTAGCCGCTTTCTACTTTGATATTCATCGTGCCCATTTAGATTCGCTCCATTTTAACGGAGATGCTTCACCTATATCAACTCGCCGTTAGGGGTGCATTGAGGTAGCTGAAGGGTGCAATCAACATCATGCCCTCACGTCCATTCCGAATGTTGAATCGAGACATTGAGAAGCCACCGCCCCCGGATCGCGAAGATTTTGGTATCCAATACCTAACTGCTATGCCGTCGCCTATGACTGGGGGGACGGGATTCTCGTTCTCCGAATACAACATCTTCCGTTCTGATGCCGAGAACCTCATGATGATTCTTGATGAAGTATTCGGCGATGATGGACTCATGGTTAGGGTTCTAAATGGACAGCAATTCGGACAGATGGGTGGCGGAACCGGTAGCCTGGACTCTCTCAATTATATCAACGTCGGAAGCCAGATCTATTTTGATTGGGGCGATGGAACGCCTCCTGCATACTCGCGTAAAGAGGATGTTGGAACCCGCGGGCTGCAGGATCAGATAGAAGAACTCCGCGTCATGGCAGGTCGCTCACCTCCCAAGAGGGAGATCTCTCGTCTTACGTGGACGATTGAAGCCTACGGTCAGGGAACCGACATGGTTCGGATCGGTTTCAAGATTGGTTCGGGTGCATCCCCACGGAATCTGGAGTGGGTCTGATGGTTCACCGTCATTGGGACGACGAACCCGATGGGACACCGCTGTTCCTGCTAATCCTGGTCACCATATTTCTTATCATCACAGTAGGTGTTTGATGTGGCTCCCCGTCCGTTCGTCATCAATCGCGATGTCGAGGGTGGTGGTTCCGACCGACGCGAGGTTATTCTCCACGTGACCGAATACGACGGCCTGGTGGAGAATCCCACGGTGGAACCACTCAATCGCATCACCGCCGCGGAGACCATCAAGCAGTGGAGTCTGGAGTGCGATGTGGATTACTTTGATGGTAACGAATACAACATCCGTTTCGTGATGGCGTATGACCGAAGCGATGGCATCCCCGTTACCATTGTCCTCTCTCTTGAGGAGGGGGAGGCAACCCGCGACGACTACCGCAAGATCCAGCGGTCCGTGTCAGCCGCTCTCGTCCATCTTCAACAGGAGGGAGCCGTTGTCCGCGAATTGTGGATCTACGGGAATACCGCTCACAAGACGTGGTTCAACATCCAGACCCAGACCATTGATTTCACTCCAGTCTGACTTCACGCCACTCTACACGGCCTGCTTTGATTAGATCACGAATCCGACGCTGCTTGGTGCTCAACGACGAACCCGCCGACTTGATCTCCGCGAACACGATGACACCCTCGCTCATGTTGGTCTCGTTGTCCCGATGCCAATCGAACACCAGGTAGTCGATGGGATTGCCCATAAACGTCCAGTCCTCGGGTCGCCAGTGCTCCTCTATCTGCGGGTGATCCACGAAGGGTGCCCACTTCTCGAGTAGTTGCCCTTTGGAAACATTGGCGGAGTTGGCTCTGCCCTTCTGGTTCTTGGCCTCCAGCCTCATACTCTCCAGATCTGTCTGCAGAACGGCTACCATACGAGACAACTCTGTTTCCGATCCTTCCAGCAATGCAATTCTTGCTACCGCATCTTCACGATCCTGGCTGTGTTTCAACCGTATCTCTTCCAAACGTTCATTGGCAGCATTTTCGGCCACTTCTGCGGCCAACAACCTACCCTGGGAAGATGAACTTTCCAATTGAATAATCGAAATCCTTTCACGATATTCGGATACTTCGGACAATAATGTCCGAAATCTTGAACGAGCTATGTGAGCCACGACAAATCCGAAAATAAGCACGATTGTCAATAACACCCAAGCCTGTGTAGCGGTCGTCATGGTGTGAACTGTGGCTACCACCCGTTTAATACTGCTCGGCTGCCGCTGCAGGGCCGACATCCCTAACAAAAACATAATGGGGAAGTGTGGGAGGATCCTGAAAATAATTGATGAGGAATCGAGGGGTGACTCGCTTGTTAATTATTCGTCCACGTGGATCTGCATAACGCCTTTTCAAATGCTCACGCCCATGTTGGATTATCGTAGTATCGATTCATCAGACAACCCGAACCTTTGACGCCACCGGCTAGTTGGGAATCTATGATTGCTACCCTTAGAGCCAATTGAGCGTTGATAGCATTGGTCTGAGAACGAAAAGCCTTCATAAAATCCATTTGTTCATAGATAGTCGATAACATTCGCCACCCTTGTTTGCGAGTTCTCATGACGGGAACGCTGTTGATAATGCTGGTGAAACGCTGGTAGTAGGTCGATTTACGAGCCTTGCGGATCGCCCTCTCCTCCAAAGGAGCTCCAGAACGTGGATCTATCATCCAGTCAGGAATGTCTTCTTTCAAGATCTATCCCTCCTGGCCATCAAAGCGATTCCCAGCCCAATGGCTGTGGCCGCCCAGAACCATTCAGAACGTAGAATATCTCCCAGCCTCATGTCCAGCAGGCTTGCCCCACCGCCCTCAGCTCGAAAACCACTGGGTCTTAGACCTGCCAAATGACCGATTGTCGAATTGGGTGCGGCATAGATAACGGTTGATCCCTCTGCAGCATTGATGACGGGTGATGACGGATGACCGCCACTTTCTACTCCTGCTACCTTCATTCCGACTTCTGGTCCATTAAGTCTTGATTTGGAGTATATGTGTGCCGGTGTGTGGTTCAATCTCCCCCACCACCTGGTATCTTGAATAACGCGATAGCAAGACCTGCCAGCCCGAGCATGATGAGTCCGCCCATCAAATCAGTAGAGCCCAGAACCGATCGCATTGCTTCTGCTTTGAGTTCTTTGACAGGATCCTCGGATTTCTTCTCCTCGGTCTTCTCTGGCATCTTGTTGACCACCGTCACCTTGACCGGCTTACCATCCTCCGATCCGCGACTTGGATTCTGAGCCACATGGTGATTGTTCGACCAGGACTGATTAAAAATCCTAGTTGACTTATGATTCATGCTTATGCCTCATCATCACGACTACCTAAACTGACCGAGATTCGGTTGATGAGGAACGGCGTCCTCATCTCTTTGGATCGGACCGAGGGATTCGCCCTCATGCTGACGGCTCCCACCGCCCGAGTTCCGTCCCTGATGCCCTCGATTGAGTTCATGGGCACCACGGCAAACATGCTGTGTCCGTAGTTGTTGGGTGCCATGTATCCCAGGATGCTATCGACGTTCAAGGAGACCTTGAGATTCTTGCGATCGTTGGTGGCACGGATGTATCCCACCAGTTCCATCTCGTCCTCGTCGGTGTTCGCTTCGGCGTATCCCATCTCCGTTTCCCTGGTTCCCAGATCGAGGAACTCTTGCATGGGTATTATCAAAGGCATGAATACCTGACCGTCGGATGTCCGATATGTGTCATATTCGTGCATGCGATCGCGGTAGATGTCGATCCTCATGGTCATCTGCCTACGACGCTTCCAGGCGGAACCCACTTTGATCCTTCGAAGGCCATTGGCTTCGTTGACGTAGTGATAGATGGGCACGACGTTGTTCATCGCACCCTTCGGAAGGAATTGCATTGTTGATGATTGTCCACCACGACTACTTGATGGTGGACTTGCCGAGATTTGAACTCGGGGCCTCTTCCATGCCAAGGAAGCGATCTTCCAGCTGATCTACAAGCCCGTTCAAAAGAGCCAGGTGAGGGTGTGGTCACGACGCAGAGGTGGACGCCGCGGGCAAGTTCACAGAGGAAGTAAAACTTTGACCACAGATCGTTCGTCACGGAGTTCAACCCGCTCGTTTTCGATTCGCCCGACCCTCGGGGCTCTTGGTGCCGGTTGGGGGTGTTGTCGACTTGATTCATCGCAATGGGTAATCGCAATGAGAGTCCAGGTTCGCATCATCATTCCAGACACTCTCCTGCTCCGACGCACCGTTCGGGGACAACCTTACGTTGTGCGATGACCTATTTTAATCAAGGGGTCTTGGAAGTATCTTTCAAGTAGATGTAGCTCCACCCATCATCGGTTTGGAACTCAATCTCGTATCCTGTCCCGGGGTTTGGCCCTGCAGGGTCGTTTTGGTATCGGTGTGCGGAGATGTAGAACTCATTAGTCTGAGTATTGTCGTTCGAGTAATTGCCAAAGATTAGGGTCGGATCATACCACATGGGAACATTGGAATCGG
>JAAHTH010002033.1_pt1 | contig 16267 bp, 12 predicted proteins | sample 6116091 | NCBI WGS metagenome assembly JAAHTH01 (sample SAMN13939990, study PRJNA603662) | sponge metagenome | isolation source: marine sponge | host: Mycale hentscheli | place: New Zealand | collected 2006 | reverse complement strand
AAAAAAAAAAAAAAAAAAAAAAAAAAAAAAAAACACAACCCCACCCCTCCCCCCGACCCCGCGTTCCCCCCCCCCCCCCTCACTCGCCGAAGAAAAACTGGTATTCGTGGGGTTGGCATTATCAGCGGTGACAGACTGTGAAGTCACGGAGTAATCATCAATCAAAACGGCTTGAGTACCATCAGCATCGTCCGCAGTGACGTCAACGGTAAGCGAACCTTGCGTGTTCAATCCGGGGACCGTTTGCTGCTGTAGAAAGTAACGGTCTTCGATCAAATTATCGAATCGATAGTTTCCACTCAGGTCTGTGATATCAGTGCCCACCAGCGTATCGGTACCGCTATCAAAGACGAGGTTCGCATTGGAATCCCGAAACAGCTGCACCTGCACTCCCTGAGCTCCCGGGGTCCCCGGGGCGACCAGGTTTCCCACGCCGTCCACGAGCACGGGTGGTTCACCCGCCGAACTTCCGTCATTGTTCTCGTCGACAAACGCAACGCCGGCAATGGAGCCAAGATCACTTGCAAGCAATTCCCGTCGTTCCATGCGTTCAAGACGCAAGCGACGACGCTGCCGATTTTTCAAACCTTTCGCAGAAGATCGATTCAACCCGCGGAAAACTTTTCGCCAAACCATGCTCATTATCCGTAAAAGCCGGAGTGAATTGCGAGGCGACCATGTGTAAATGGTCGCGAAAACAATGTTGAGAATGCAACAGCCAATGCTGCGTGCCCTGCCGTTTAGAGCAACATCCTGCATACTCGTTATTTATCGGACAGATTGCCCATTCAGCTTGACCCCGGCTTGTGCCACAAGCCGTCTCTTAAGAACATTTCCTACCAGCGATACTCGCCACCGAAGCTTAACCCTTGGACCCAGTAGTCCGTGGTATCAAAAGCGAACGTCGGGTGAGTGCCTTGTGAGAAAGTAGGATTGGGAGGCAGCAGATCAGGATGCACATCCAGATCCATCTGATCTCCAGGTCGTACTACGTTCGACCAGTAGATAGCCGTATAACCCAGTGTGATCTTACACTGTTTGGTCATCTGGTAGCCAATTTTCAAATCCAATTCTGGAACCACTGCGAACTCGTCTTGAGTATAGGTTCCAATATTGGAACTCTGAGCTAGCAAGCCACCCTCATTCACAGTTGGTGAGCTTCCAGACTCGGTGATGATCGACTGACCTGCAATGCTCACAGTCTGTCGAGTATTTCCAACAGCAAGGCGAATGCCTGTTTCCAAGCTCCAGAATCCTCGTGTTCTTCGCGTTATATATCCAATATCAACACCGTTGAACTGGTTCTTCGTTCGAAAGCGGTCGTAGATATCAAAGGTGCCCGGCGCGGCCTGACTTGACACTGCTTGCAGATTTTCTTTGATAGTCACGCCATCACTGAGTTGTAGAAACCTGTAACCAAAAGCCAATTCTGTTCTGCTGCAAAAGTGCTCGGGGCAACCGCACAAGAACCAATTGCTACATCCCTCATCAGCGTGCCGCAGTTTTCTGAACCGAAAACCACCACCAACAAAATCTGATTCACTGCTTACTGAAACAGTTCCCCTAAGCAGGTCTCCGCCATTTGCCGTATTGTCGTAAGCGATCAATTGTGAGTTTGGCCCTTGACCTGAAACATCGTAAAATGGTCGAGCCAAGATGGGACTGCCTTCGCTGGTTGCCGAGAACAGATCATTAGAGCTTGATAGACTGAAATACTCTGCACCAACGCCCCAGGTGTGGCAACTATCTAACCAAAGGCCAAATCGCAAGCGACCACCGTCCAGTGCCTCGTCGTGGTAGGCATCGGAGCCTGCCAGGATGCGTGTACTTGGAACCCCAAGAACACCCGCTTGACTCTGACCGATACCTGGATCAAGACTGGTCGTGACCAAGGGTGGCAAATACATGCCGTCTTGCCACCAGCCGAGGAATTCAAAGGATGCCCAGCCGTCTTGTGGCATGCAAAGAGTCAGGCATGGTCGCCAAGCATTTCCGTCACAGAATTCACCGCAACAGCTTGCACCACAGCCCCCATCACAGCCGATCGTATCGCAGCCAACGCAACCTGGGTCGTCACAACCGCAGTCACTTGAGAAATGTTCCCCAATGATCTCACCCTCATAGACTGGGGCAAGTGTGATCTGACCGTCAAGCGATCCAGAATCAGAAGGCTTGACAATCGAAATTGCGGATTCAGGCGGAGGGCTTGGGATCCCCTCAGCTTGAACTTGCTGAATATTCCTGACGTCTTCACGCGGCTGAAGTTCAGGCACAGCGATGCGAGTTTTTTGAACTCGTGAGCGTGTGGGTTGCCAGCTGGCTCGGGCAGTTTGCTCGCTTCTGCGAACACTGCGACTGCGGGCAGATTCCTGAGCGTGAAGATTGTTGACCAGCAAAGCGGCAACAATAAGAGTTGTATTTATGGACAGGCGGAGGATGGACACTGGCTTCACCAATGGAAAGCTAGGATGGCGTGTTGTGAAACATCACCGAAACAGGTTTCCCCCCCTGTTTAATGACCCAGCAACAAGAAACAAAACGGTTCCAGCTGCCGGCTCAAAAGGAGTATCGGCAGGCCCATGATCGGACATTGCCCAAAAATCGGAAAAATCGGAATTTTCGGCAAACTCAGCCTCAATGGATAAAACTCTCATTCCCGAACGCATCGCTGCTCGGCCGAATCTGAGTGCAAGCGTACCTTCCCAGTCATTCTGCCAGGCTCTGCCGCCCTAAGCCATTCAGCGAGAGGACTCAATGAATCAAGTAAAAAAGGCATGCGGAAGCAACAACGAGGCTAGCCAATCGCCCCGCTTTGCAAGCAATCCGTGTTTTGATTTAGAAAAACAACGGCTCTCTCGGGCGTTTGCACGGATTTTTCTATTGCGAGCGTGCAGATGCAGCGTGGCTGCCTAATGCTGGACTCTTCTCAATCAAACTCCCCACGAAAATCGACCACGCCAACAAGTTCCGCGGCGTAACGAGCGAGCACCTTAAAAAACATTCAGTCCTTACCAAACCCAGGAACGCAATGCTGGCAGTAATCGAAAGCCTCGCTGATCGATGCTTATCCACACTGTTGGGTGTCCCGACAAAATCGAGCCTGATCGGTTATCATGACGTCTTCCGAGTTTTATCAATAGAAGAGACCCACCCAATGATTTATCGACACCTGAGTATCGGACTTTTGTTCTTCTCTGTTGCTGCGTTATGCGGCAAATCAACAGCTGCAGATTTTTCAATGGAAAAACCACGTGCTGACTGGATTTGGGATGCACAGGGTACGTCTAGCTCGCAGCCGATCTACCTTCAAAAGCAGTTCAGCGTGGCAGGCAAGGTAAGTTCTGGTTCCCTGTTTACGGTTTGTGATAACACAATGAAGGTGTGGGTAAATGGCAAGCTTGTAGGCGAAAGCAACGAGTGGTCGTCACCAATCCAAAAAGACGTTGCCAAACAATTGATCACGGGTGCCAACACGATCACGGTTCAAGCGGCGAACCAGGGTGGCCCGGCAGGCTTCACACTCAAGCTTGTCGTCAAACAGAAGGGTGCAGAGGACCTGATCATTCTGTCGGACAAGCAATGGAAGATGAGTCCCACGCAGCCGAAAGGAGCTTGGACTGCGAAAGACTATGACGCCGCGGAATGGACGGGCAAACTAGTCAAAGTCGGAACGATGGGTGACTCACCTTGGGGAGTGCCTGGCAAACAGGGTGGCTCGAAATCAGTGGTCAACACTGCGCCACAGACCCTCGATGACTTTGCTGTCGAACTCGTCTACGAAGTTTCGAAAGATCAAGAGGGTTCATGGGTCTCGTTGACCACTGGCCCGGATGGAAAACTGATTGCGTGTGACCAAGGTGGCAAAGGTGCATTTTGGATTCAGGTAAACGAATCTGATGATGGCCCGAGTGCTACAGTTTCCCCCTTGGCAGTGAACCGTCCTGGAACCAACAGTCCTCTCAGCGGAGCTCAAGGCCTGCTATGGGCTTATGACGCTTTGTGGTTTCACCAGAACGGCGGGCACCTTTACCGTGTGACGGATTCAAATGGAGACGGACGTTTAGATCAGGCGGAACAGGTCCCAAGCCAGCGTGGTGGTGGTGAACATGGAAACCACGCGGTGATCAAAACAGAAGACAACCAAGGTATCTACATGGCAGGTGGTAACCACGCGCCTTTGGCAGAGTTGTCCCGACGTCGTGTGCGATCGTGGGAAGAAGACCTGCTACTGACACGTATGTGGGATGCAAACGGTCACGCCCGAGGAAAGCTCGCTCCCGGTGGCTGGGTCACTCGACTTAATCCTGAAACTCTGCAACAGGAACTGGTTTGCATTGGTTTCCGCAACCAATACGACATCTCGCTCAACCGCTTTGGTGATATGTTCACTTATGATGCAGACATGGAATGGGACATGGGATCACCTTGGTACCGCCCAACTCGCATATGCCAAGTCGTCAGTGGCGGAGATTACGGATGGCGAAGCGGAACCGGCAAGTGGCCCACTTATTTCGAAGACAGTTTGCCGCCGGTTGTCGAAATCGGGCCGGGTTCACCCACTGGCGTTGTTTCGGGTGTAGGAGCAGCATTCCCAGCCAAATACCAAGACGCCCTGTTTGCCTTGGATTGGACCTTTGGAACGATTTACGCAATTCACATGACTCCTAAGGGCGCAGGCTACACCGGCAACAGCGAACCATTCGTAACCGGATCACCTCTGCCCGTGACCGATGCAGTGATTGGGCAGGATGGCTTGCTTTACTTCACCGTTGGAGGACGAGGTGCCGCGTCAGCGTTGTACCGTGTTCGATATACCGGTAAAGGGTCAACTGCTACAGCGGACTCGAAGTTACCACCGTCAGTGGTCAATGCCCGAACGATTCGAAAACGCCTCGAGAATTACCATGGTGCCAGCTTAACTGAAAAGGCGTCTAAAGCAGCCTTAGACGACGCTTGGCCTTACCTCTCAAGTGAAGACCGATTCCTGCGTGCAGCGGCAAGAGTGGCCGTTGAATCACAGCCTGCAAAGTATTGGGCTGGCCGTGTGCTCAAAGAGCAAGATCCGCAGGCATTCATCACCGGCGCGATCGCTTTGGCCCGCGTAGGGGCTGAATCTGAAATCAATCTATCGCTACAAGTATTACTGATGAACGCTCTGATGAACGCCAAGGTTGAGAATGACGCTCAACTGCTTGGCCTGCTGCGTGCAGTTGCATTGACCAGTATGCGATTAGGAGCCCCCGATCGTGACCAGCGTGCCGCTTTATTAGAGCGTTTCGATTCCATGCTGCCGGATTCGAATCCAGACATCAACACTGAACTCGTGCGTTTACTGGTGTATCTGCGTTCTCCTACCGTCGCAGCGAAAACGGTAAAATTGATCGTCAATCGTGATCCGCCGGCAATTCCAAACTGGACTGAATTGGCAAGCCGCAATGCGGGCTACGGCGGCACGGTCAAACGCATTCTTGATAACCATCCCCCTAGTCGAGAAATCGGTTACGCCCTCGCACTACGTAATCTTCGAACTGGATGGACCATCGAAGATCGGCGTGCGTTCTTTGAATTCCTCAACGAAGCTGCCAAGGCATCTGGCGGATCCAGTTTCCCTGGCTTCATGCGTAACATCCGCGATGAAGCCTTGGCAAACTGCTTGGATGCTGAGCGAGTCGCATTGCAGGATTTGACCGGCGAAAATTATGATCCCGTTCCAGATTTTGAAGTAAAAAAAATCATTGGTCCGGGACGCGAATGGACGCTTGCAGAAGCAAGATCCAAAGCCACCCGTTTCAAAGAAGCCGATTTTGAAAATGGACGTAGCGTTTACTTTGCCGCCAATTGTGGCAAGTGCCATCGGCATAACGGACTGGGTGGCAATGTTGGGCCTGACCTGACAAGTATTCCAAACAAGTTCGATGTCAATTATGTGATCGAGCATATCATTGACCCAAGCAAAGTCATTTCAGATCAGTACCAAGCCTCTACGGTCCTAACAGCGGACGGACGAACCGTAAGCGGATTAGTGTCAGAAGCCGATGAAACACTCGTCGTCTACCCCTCTGATACAAAAGCTAAACCGATCACGCTTGCGATCGAAGATATTGAAGCGGTTCGTCCTTCTGACGTTTCACAAATGCCTAAAGGGTTGATCGACGGCCTGAACGCAGAAGAATTACGTGACTTACTTGCTTATTTGATGAGTGGTGGAAATGCCGGGAATAAAAAGATCTATGGAAACTAAACCACACAAAAGGACTTGTTCAGCCGTGCCTCAGCACCTTGCCTTGTTGTCATTCTGTTTTTTTGCAATCGCCAGTCAGGCTTCCGCGCAGATGGAACGTGGATCCTCGTTGATCGACGAAGATAGTATCCGCGGACATGTGCGATTTCTGGCAGATGACTTGTTGGAAGGCCGTGGCCCCGGATCACGTGGTGATGAACTGACGCAGCTTTACATCGCAACCCAGTTCGAAACACTTGGTCTGCAACCCGCAGCAGGGAATGACAAGTGGCTTCAACCTTTCCCGCTAGTGGGTGTTCGAACCATTGCACCGCCCAATGTCGTTTTCAAGAAGGGTGGCAAGACTGTCTCACTGAAATCAGTTGAGGATTTCATGTCAACCATCGGTAGGCCTGCCGAAAAAGCGCGACTGGAAGATGCCGAACTGGTTTTCGTGGGATACGGTATCGATGCCCCCGAGTACAACTGGAATGACTACAAGGACGTCGATCTGACCGGCAAGGTCCTGGTCATGATGAATAATGATCCGGCGTCGGACCCTGATTTGTTCGAAGGTCGCCGGCGACTGTACTACGGGCGCTGGGACTACAAGTATGAAATCGCTGCTCAGAAAGGGGCCGCAGGCGCCATTATCATTCACACCACACCCTCAGCCGGCTACCCTTGGCAAGTGATCCAGACTTCATGGAGCGGTGAGGAATTCGAACTGCTTGGCAATCCGGGCAAACGCCTGGAATTGAAGGGTTGGGGCACAGAGAAAGGGCTCCGTGACGTGTTTAAGATGAGTGGATTTGATTTGGACGACCTCCGGACACAAGCTGAATCACGCGACTTTCGGCCAGTCTCCTTGGGAACAACCCTGTCCATCGAACTAGAAGGCATCGTCCGAAAGCAAAATACTGCCAACGTGCTTGGAATGCTGCCCGGAAGTGACCCGATACTAAGTGACGAAGTCCTGATTTACATGGCACACCACGACCATCTAGGCATGGGTGCTGAACGGGATCTAAGAGGTGACAACATCTACAACGGGGCTGTTGATAATGCGACAGGAGTTGCCGCCTTACTGACGATGGCAAAAGCCTACAGTGAAATGGAGCCTCCACCCAAGCGATCGATTCTATTTGCCGCTGTCGGTGCTGAAGAACAAGGGCTGCTGGGATCCAGATTTTTCGCTGAGAACCCAACGCTGAAACCTGGCAAGATGGCTGCAGTCATCAACATGGATGGAACCAACATCATTGGCCGAACACATGATGTGAACGTCATCGGTTACGGAAAGTCAAACCTCGATTCCATTGTGGTGGCCGTTGCCAAAAGCCAGAAACGAATTGTTACCCCTGACCACTTTCCTGACCGTGGCTACTACTACCGATCTGACCAATTTAGCCTCGCTAAAATCGGCGTTCCCGGTGTTTATCTTCACTCCGGGATCGAAGTGGTCGGTAAACCGGCGGGCTGGGGAAAGCAGCAACTGGACGAGTGGGTCGAGAAAACTTACCACCAGCCCAGTGACGAGTATAGCGAGGACTGGAATTTGTCTGGAGCTCTGGAAGATACGCGACTGCTCTACGAAGTTGGGCGAAGAATCGCAAATCAAGCGACGCTACCGGCGTGGACTCCGGGAGATGAGTTCGAGGCAGCTCGCAAAGCAGCGATCATATCAGCCTCAAAACCAAACTGAATGCAACGCGTTGATTTTGTTCCCGCCCTTCTCGACCTAGATCGAAACCACCGCAGCTCTAAAATTGATCACGACGCTATAGCGGGCGTGACAGACTTGCCTAGTTCAACCGCTGACCACAGCGGCTTGGTCGACCGGTTCGCCGCTTTCCCATTGCGTAAAGTCGTTCTCGTCACGATGAATCCGGTGGTAAACCGTATCCCGCTCGACTGGGTCTCGCCCCGCTTCAACAATCAGTTCCTTGATGTTATCCACCGAGAGACATTCCGGCGTGGTTGCTCCGGCGTCGTGATAAATCAACTCGTGCCGAACGGTCCCGTCGATGTCATCGGCGCCGTAGGCAAGTGCGGTCTGCGCGGTCTCAATCCCCAGCATGATCCAGTAAGCCTTGATGTGCTGAACATTGTCGAGCATCAAGCGGCTAATCGCCATCGTACGGAGATCCATCAGGGCCGACGGCTTCTTCAAGTCAGATAACTTGGTGTTCTCGGGGTGAAACGCAAGTGGAATAAACACTTGAAAACCACTGGTCTGATCCTGCAACTCACGCAACCGCAACAAGTGGTCTACCCGATGGAAAGCGTTTTCGACGTGGCCATACAGCATGGTGCAGTTGGTCCGTAGCCCAATCTCGTGAGCCGTGCGATGTATGTCCAGCCATGCGTGGGTGTTTGCCTTGTGCTCACAAAGCTGGTCACGTACCTCCGGATGAAAGATCTCCGCTCCACCACCAGGCATGCTACCCAGTCCAGCTTCCCGCAGATCCTCCAGAACCCAGCGGACCGACTTTTTCGTCTGGAACTCAAACCAGTTGATTTCAACGGCAGTCCATCCTTTGAGATGTATCTTCGGATAATTCTCGCTCAGCAGTTCGATGATGTGCCGGTACCATTCATAAGGACGTTGGTGGTGCAAACCGCCGACGATATGCATTTCCGTGCAGCCATTGTCGGTTGCCTCCTGCCCTCTGGCGAGGATCTGCTCATCGCTCATCGCGTAGCCCTTGGGGTCCCGCAAGTCGCTCCGGAACGCGCAGAACCGACACCGATATACGCAAACGTTCGTAGGGTTCAAATGAGTATTGATGTTGAAGTAGGCAACGTTGCCGTTCATGCGTTCCCGAACAAAATTGGCAAGTTCGCCAACCGCTTGTAGAGGCACTTGGGAATCATACAGAAAGATCCCGTCATCCAGGCTCAGGCGTTCCTGTGCCTCAACCTTGTCACGAATCTCTCGGAAGCGGGCATCACGTTCAGTCACGTTCATGATCGGCGATTGTGTTACGGAGGTAAAAACGGGCGTTGGCATCGTGAGTCCTCGGACCTTTTACGAACCGAAAACCACGCTACCCCACAACTTTAAGAGGTCGCGAGCGATGGGAAAACCGGTGATACCAACGCGTTGGTCGAGCCTGTACCCGAAAAATCGACCCAAACAGATCATGATCTTTGGTAAATCAGTCAATTGACCCAGTAACAATCGATCACACCAACTACCAACAAAAGCACACTGATCGCGGCATTCATATCAAAAAACGCTTGATTCACGCGATCCAGATCTCCTGGTTTGACCAAGGCATGCTGGCGAATCACAAGCACTGCAATGAGCCCTAATGCAGCCCAGAACAACCATCCAAAACCAATGGACTTGGCAAAAAGTGGTAAGCAGGCCAGCAAAACCAACATCAACACATGGCAACCAGCCGAAATCCTCAGTGCTCCAGCGACACCAAACTTGGCCGGAATACTGTTCAAACCAACATTCGTGTCGTACTCGGCATCTTGGCAGGCATAGATGATGTCGAAGCCAGTGACCCAAGCCGCAACCGATGCGGCAAGGATCAGAGGAGCAACCAAGTCGGCCGGGTTCAAAATCGAGTCAAGACCGCGAATTGCAACCCAAGCGCACAGCGGTGAGAGGCTCAACGCAAACCCAAGCCAAAGATGGGCTGCTGAGGTGAATCGTTTAGCCAAGCTATATCCACACAGAAAAGCAAGCACCGGCACCGACGCCACCAGGGGCACAATGTTGGGCAGGAAAAACGCCGTGGATCCAATGAATGCCAAGCTGCAAAGAAAGGTGAAGCTCCAAACCGCTCGCCGACTCAGTATGCCAGCGGGAACATGCCTGTTGGCCGTACGTGGGTTATCGGCATCGATATCAGCATCGACGAGACGATTGAATGCCATAGCTGCACTGCGAGCGAAGACCATGCACAGCAAAATACCCACTAAGTCCCGAATTCGAAAAGTAGGAGAGCCGCCATCGGGTAATGGACCGCTGAAAGCCATTGCTGTCGCCAGTGCGGCAAACGGTAAAGCGAAAATAGTATGACTGAAACGAATCAATCCCAACCAATCACTAAGACCACTGCGTGTCTTGTCCTTCGAATCCATCTACGTTCCCTATCCCATGTTTTCGCGATCCAATGTTTTCGCGATTATTTGTCTGCTGATTCAATTACCTTGAATGCGTCAATCAGAACACCACCATCTGCTCGCTTTCTTAAATTTCCCGGGACAACCTTCTCAACAATGCCGTCAGAATTAATCACATAGCTGTCGAAAGTCATTGGCTTGGGGCTGTATGAGGCAGATTTCGTTTTCTCATGGTCCAACGCCAGCGTATAAGTGGTACCATCCTCCGCCTTGACCTTGTTTAAACCGTTGATACCAAGTGATTCTTCACGAAAGACGAATACGAGTTCGGCGTTCAGGCGTTTGTAGGTTTCCGCATGCTGCTGAAACTCGACCAGTTGCTGCATGCAAAACCGTCACCAATGAGCGCGACTGAAAACAAAGACAACATTCTTGCCTCGGTCGGTCAACTCAGATAGCCGAAAAGTCTTGCCACTTAGCCCGACAAAAGAAACATCGGGAGCCGCATCACCCTCTGCCAACACTTTGGACTGAGACTGGTTGGCTCGCCTGAAGGAAGGATTGCGAGTCTCAGAAGACGTCTTAGCAATGCCCTGCCCGCGACACACAGACAGAAAACATGAACTGAGAAATAATCCGATCCAACAACTTTTCTGGCTGATTAAGAACCTCACTGAACGCTCCTCGTTTCCCCTCGAATGCCACAGATCACATTACCGGTGATCAACTAAATGAAAGCTGCTGCAACCACAACTCATTGCCAAGCAGGCGTTCTGGCCGCTAAGCTAGCAGCAGTTTAGCCGCTAGCAGACATTGCGGGCAGGCTATTCGGAAGCGTTTGCTGGTCTGGTGACCGCCCTAGTCTTCAAAACTGGTGAAGCGTCCGAAAAGGCGCTTGGTGGGTTCGATTCCCATCCGCTTCCGCTTCTGAAGGACTTCCGTGTCCATTGAAAGGCAACAGATCCATCAAATCGCGGCCCATCCATTCATCACCTGCCGCAGGCTGATCTCCTCGCCGACGCCAGAAAAAGCTTCGCTGCTTATGGGCGAGGAAAATTACAGATAGCACTCGCGAATTCGAATGTTCACGGACAAAAACGGAAGCACAAGTAGAGAAGCTTGCCTTCGGTGACTCAACTTCGCGGGCTCATTCTGACGATTCAAATCCTGCCCAGCGTCACAGTTTCCCCCAACTCTCCAGAAGCCCGACTCACCAGAATCCTGATTCTCCAAAACCTTGCGGCTTTGAAAAAATTGGGGGTTGGCTAATGCTAGCCTTGACTCTCTCTCAACAAGTCACTGCTGCCATTCGTACCGAAATGACACCCAGAAGACGAAGCAAGTGAAAAGGAAAAGTTGCGCTGGCTCAGTGAAGAGGCCCGTATGACTGGCAAGCGTGCCGGGCCAACACCTGATCACAATGACAGCCTGCTGTCGCCCGAGTACCTGCCGACTTTGAAACTACCCGATCTGGCAGCTCGCAAAACAGCGGGGGAAATGGCTCAAATGGCGGTTACGACAGTCACTTACCCCAAAAACCTGAGCATCGGAGGCAGCTAAACAACGCGGGCCCCCGAGTTCATCAACCTGCACTCAGGATGCGTCGAGTTCCACTAATTGAACTTCACCGGCCATGGCACGTAGTTTATCCATCGCACGACGCTCTAGCTGACGTACACGCTCCTTTGAAATTCCCAATCGGTCTGCGAGTGATTGCAGCGTGTGCACTTTACGATGGGATCCAAGCGAAAAGCGAGCACGCACAATAAACTTTTCGCGGCGATCGAGATCGTCGAGCATCACAGCCAAACGGCTTCGGAGCTCGTGCCATCGCTTCTCACTGATCGCCGAGCTTCTGCCTTCGTCGCTGATTTCGAGGTCCATGTCCTGCAGGCCGCTTGCCACCTTTTGACGATCCTGCTGGTTGACCACGACAGTCCTGTACGAGTTGCGGCGAACGACCTGAGTTGCGTAGGTGCTGAATCTGAACCCGCGATCGTAGTCGAACTTTTCCACTGCCCTGATTAAACCTACGATACCGTCGCTTAACAGATCGTCGAAAGTGTTGTTCGGATTTACAAACTTCTTAACGATCGAGAATACTAGACGGAGGTTTGCCTCAACGATGCGATCTCGATGCCACTCGGCCAGTGCCACCAATTTCTCGATCAAATTAAGCCGCACTCTCGAGGGACGATCAACGCTGAGCAAGCTGCGGTGCACCGACGCTTGATGCATCAAAAAGTTCATACGCTGAAACAACAACTGTTCCTGTTCCTGACTCAACAAAGGAGCCTCGCAGAGTCGGCTCAAGTGAATGGGCAGGTCGACACCACTCTTTCGTAAAGCAGCGATACCGAGCTCGCTGCGACGCGGTGCCAAACCCAACTCTGCTGAAAAGATAGCACGTCCCGCACGTGGTTCGGAAAACTCCGGATTGCCAATGAATCCCAATTCTCGACGCAGCCATTTCTTCGTATGTGCCTTCAAAGCCACGGGGTCTGAACTGGCGACCACGAGCTCTTGGAGGATATCGGCGTTGGCCTCGGCAAGCTCCTTGGACGAAATCCATGCTCCGACGCGAGGGGGAACGGCACTCGCGGTGAGTCGAGTACCCTGAGTGCTGTCGTTTTCCTTCGCGGTGGCTTGCTTTGTTCGACTCGACATAAGACTGGCGTCTCCGTTTGAAATTCTCGGCGGGACATGTGGGGCTGAACGTTTCCAGCTCCCGTGTGAACGTTTTGAACGGTTTAAACATCCAAAACGTTCATCTAGGTATATCGCCGCTTGAATTGCTCGGCAACGGGTTTTTACTCAAAACGGGAAAAAATAATCTAATTTATTGAAAAACACGGCATTCGAGGCCAGTTTCTCTCCGAAAACATTGACTGAGCCGGTATACTTCGTAAGAATTAAAAACGTTCAAATCGACCCCAACACTGAAAATACATGCCTGCACAGCAACCTCAGTACTCGCCGAAGCAAGTCGCTGTCGCGTTAAGCGCCAGTGAATCTTCCGTGAAGCGTTGGTGTGATCAGGGGGCAATACCGACGATCCGAACGGTTGGCGGCCATCGGAAGATCACACTTGAAGGACTCCAGGATTTTCTGAGGAGAACCGATCGAAACCTTGAGTCTCCTCAGGCTCTCGGTCTTCCGTCACAGCAGACCCGCCGCGGAGGCCCCGTTCCCGGAGGCGATGACCCAGATCAGCGACTGTTTCGAAACGCGTTGGCAAGTGGCGACGAGGACACATGCCGTCGGGTGGTTTGGAAACGCGTTCGCAGCGGAGAACTACGTAGTGAAGTTGCCGGATATCTGGTTACGGATGCGATGCACGGATTCGGGCAAGCATGGGACTGCGACCAGCTAGATGCTTATCAAGAGCGGCGAGGATGTGACATCTGCATTCGCCTTATCAATGAACTTCGCGGTGATTTACCTCCAATCGCAGACAACGCGGCAGTAGCCATTGGGGGTGCTCCGGAAGGAGATCCTTATCAGCTCCCAACTGCTCTTGTAGAACTCTCTTTAAGAGAGGCTGGCTGGAATGCGGTCAGCTTGGGGAGCAACCTGCCCACCGATAGTTTCTTACAGGCGATTCTCGACTACCAGCCGCAACTTGTCTGGCTGAGCGTTTCTACGATCTCAGACACCTCTTCATTCGTTTCTGAGCAGAACCGATTAGCCGAGCACATCAGCGATGACGTTTCGCTACTGGTAGGCGGGCGAGCCCTATCTTCAGAGTTACGCCCGCAACTCAGGTACACAGCACACTGCGACGGCTTGCGAAATCTCGTCGATCTTGCCTCCATGATCCGGCCGGTCGGCGGACTTTAAAGGATTGCATGCCAGCGAGTAGGTATCGCTTGTCGCAGCCTGACGGTTGCGGGCTTTAACATCCGCGTGCCGACCTTCTTCGAACACTCCCACAGACCGGGAAGCTCTGTGTTTTCTCAAAGACAGTCCTGCATGACACCAACCTTATGCAGTCCTGCAAATCGTTCCTGAGAGAACGGCCGTCGAGACATGCTTTCCGATATTCCTGACGAATCCACCGAAAGCAAAAACGCCGTGCGCCAGTCAAATCAACACTATGTTTTCTCGATCACACTTGTACTTGCGGCTCTGTCCACCATGGAACAACATTCCATCAAAAATGCACACGGAGCGAGCCCCACCAAACCCGGTATCAGCTACGCTGAACCGAACCAAAAGCCGCAGTTGCTAGACCTTTACATCCCAGAAGGTCAGACGGATCCTAGCCCGCTTGTAGTTTGGGTACACGGTGGTGCCTGGAGAGCCGGAACAAGAACCCATGTTCCGATCACTCAACTCCTTAAGCACGGACTAGCGATCGCTAGCGTAGACTATCGACTCAGCGGCGATGCTCCGTTTCCAGCGCAGGTTCACGACATCAACCTTGCGATTGATTACCTGCATCTACATGCTAAAGAACTTGAACTCGACCCCAACCGCTTTGCAATTGCCGGCTCTTCGGCAGGCGGACACCTGGCAGCTCTGGTAGGTGTCTCCCACGGTGTGCCCGCGTTGTCAGCACGAAGCCGCCCGGGACAAGTGACGAACTCAAAGTCTCCGAACGCAAATAATCGAAAACTGAAAGCGATCGTATCGTTTTTTGGTGCATCCAACCTGCAAACGATATTGCAACAGTCAACGCCACATGGCTTGAGTGTGCGGATACCCGCTTTGCAGTTACTGCTACGCGGCCAGCCAGACCAAAAGCCGGAACTTGCGGCACTCGCGAGCCCCGTCTCTCATGTTGATTCCGACGATCCCCCGCTGTTGTTACTTCACGGTGACCAAGACCCACAAATGCCGATTAATCAATCCCACGAGCTCGAAGGTGCGTACAGAAAAGCTGGTTGCTCGGTTGACTTCGTCGTGGTCCATGGCGGCACACACGGCGGAGGGGAATTCTTCACAGAGGCGCAGTTGAATCGCGTAGCTGAATTTATCAATGCCTCATTTTCTGACTGATGTTGTTCGCATTGACTCCGAACGCGAAACCGCGCACACGAGACGCTCGAGCTGAAACCTTAAAAACTCGAGCCAAGACAGCACCTACTGTCAGTTAAGTTCTCACACAACGAAGTCCGCTCAAAGCCGCACACCAACCACGAGTAGAACATAAAAAAAGCCGACACGAAATCTCGCGTCGGCCTCTCAAGACTGGCACCGGCAGACACCCTGTGCTGCCGGACTCATTTAGATTCGAATTCAACGGCATCGGTTGGGACGCCATTGAATTGGGCTCAGTCGCGGCTACGACCACCGCCACCGCCGTCGCGACGTCCACCGCCGCGACCACCACGGCCGCCACCGCCACCGCGTCGGCGACGAGGCCGATCGTCATCGCGGTCACGATCGCCACCTCGTTCTCGATCTTCTCCGCCACCATCAGCTTCAGCCGCTGCTGCCATCGGATCCTCTTCACCAAGCTCTTCAAGGGCACGGCGACGACTCAACTTGACGCGATCATGCTCATCCACGTCGATCACGAGGACTTTCATGGCATCTCCAACGTTCACGACATTGTCGATGCTGCTGATATACCCGCTGCTGAGTTCACTGATGTGACACAATCCGTCACGCCCAGGAAGAATCTCAACAAACGCACCAAACTCTTTGATGCTGCTTACGGTTCCATCGTAAATTTTGCCAATCTGGACAGTCGCCGTGCAAGCTTCCACCGACCGAAGAGCTTCTTCGGCGGCATCCTTGCTGGAACTTGCGATCAGGACTGTTCCGTCATCATCAACCTCGATGACAGCTCCGGTCGTCTCCTGAATCCCACGGATATTCTTACCGCCGGGACCAATCAGTGCTCCGCTCTTATCTGGGGCGATCTTGGTACGGAGCCGTCTAGGAGCAGTGGCAGAAATTTCACGACGGGGACGCGAAATCGTCGTAAGCCTTTTACGCAAGATCTCACTACGAGCT
>JAAHTH010002031.1_pt1 | contig 16279 bp, 4 predicted proteins | sample 6116091 | NCBI WGS metagenome assembly JAAHTH01 (sample SAMN13939990, study PRJNA603662) | sponge metagenome | isolation source: marine sponge | host: Mycale hentscheli | place: New Zealand | collected 2006 | reverse complement strand
TAGCTGGAAACTTTCTTAACTTTTCTAAAACACATCAAATAATAAACGTAAGCTTGCTTGAAAATTTACTTTTTTGGACTGATAATAGAAATCAACCAAGAAAAATAAATATACAAAGAGCTTTTGACAATAGCTACGAGTTTTCTGGAACTAATAATCCTTATTACTACAGTGAAGACCATATTTCAGTTGCTAAATTTGCACCTGTAGAGCCTTTTGGTTTTTTAGATTCTTCTGATAACAGTACATTAATATCTAACTCTGAAGAATATTTACCAGCACACATAGTAACAACTGGAACGTATAACCAAGCTACTGGAGTCATAACGTTAAGCGGCACTTACACAGACTCTGGCGATAATCCAGATTTATTTGGAAATGTTAATAATGGTGATTTAGTAACTGTTAATAATGAAAATGGAGGTTACATAGCTGAGACAGTAACTACTCAATCTGTAAGATTAAAAGCCCCTTATCCAACTCTTCCAGTAAGTCCTATAATAATTAAAGTAGATATACAAAGACGTAACCCAGATTACGATGCTAACTATAAAGGAGATACTAGATTATTAAAAGATAAGTTTTCTAAGTTTAGCTATAGATTTAAATATGATGATGGAGAATATTCTTTAATGGCTCCATTTACTCAAGCTGCTTTTGTGCCTAAACAATTTGGTTATTTTATAGATGATGACGAAGAGATAACATTACAATCAGGTAATGTTAAGTTTATGGAAAACAGAGTTGATCAAGTAAAACTTAATACTACTTTACCTTACAGAGGAGATCTACTTAAAGATAAGTTAAAAATAGAAGAAATACAAATATTAGTAAAAAATTCTGACGAGCAAGCTGTTAGAGTTATAGAAGATGTTGATATTTCAAATTTAACCAATACAACTAATTACGAATACAACTACTTATCTACTAAAGCAATTAAAACTTTACCAGAAGCAGAACTAATCAGAGTACATGATAGAGTACCTGTTAGAGCTTTAACTCAAGAAGTTGTAAGTAATAGAGTTATATATGGTAATTTTCTAGATAAGCACAGCTCCCCAGACAACCTGCAATACGATTTAATATACAATGAAAAAACTTATCCATCTGGACCTTCTGATAATGATGAAGCTAATAGAGATTTAACTGTTGAGTTTCCAACGCATACCTTAAAGCAGAATAGAAGTTACCAAGTTGGTGTAGTGCTAGTTGATAGATATGGTAGAGCTTCTAATGTTATATTAAATAGTGAAGAAAGTGTAGACTCAGGTTTTAAAAATTCAACAATATATGCTCCATATACTAATTTTGGATCAGATAGCGTAAGTTTTTGGGGTAACTATATAGAGTTTTCATTAAGAGGTGAAGTACCTAGCAGCTTATCAAAAGAAGGTTATCCAGGTTTATACTCTGAAACAAATCCTTTAGGTTATTATAGCTATAGAATAGTCGTTAAACAACAAGAGCAAGATTATTATAATGTTTACACTCCAGGTGCTTTAGCTGGTGAGTTGATATGGGATACCGCTGTAAAACCAGGAACAAGTAATATAACTATAGACCCTTTAGATTCTTTACCGTCTTTTCATAGCGAGAGCAGAATAACATTATTAAACTTATTTGGAGATAATATAAATAAAATTCCTAGAGAACTTTCTGAGGTAAATGGTAATGATACTACTTTTGATAGTAGAGTATTATTGTACAATAGAGTTAATCCAATATATTCTAGCGCAAATGGATCTTACAATACTCAATCAAACGTTAGTAAGCAAGGTGAAAAAGTTGTGTCTATAGAACCTTTTAAAGGTATTGGCCAGTGGACTACAACTAAAGGTGTTTTATTTCCAAGTGGCATAGATCCAGCCCATGACAATCCACAACCTTGGTACCCTTACTACAAGTCAACAGTAAGTGGTGATGTTGTTTATAATTTTCATGATATATTTTTTAACGCTCAAGCTAACCCATTTATAGCTAAAATAGAAACAGACTTTAAAATAGGTGCAACGCCTGACTACTTAGTTTCAAGCCCAAACCAAAAATTAGGTATTGAAAGAGCCTGGCAAGATTTAGGTGTTTTTGAAACTGAACCTAATAAATCAGTTTTAGATATATACTGGGAGACGTCGACATCTGGATTAATATCAGATTTAAACAATGAAGTTGTAACTACTACACCAACAGGAGTAAAAGACTCTACTGGAAATAACACTGCTTTAGGTCAAAATATACAGTATATACACACCGAAGCTACTGCTAGTGGCTCTGATGCAACTTTGTTTTTTGAATTAGTTGATGCGGGTGGGATTGAGCTAGCTACTGACTCTACTTTAGTTATTGATAAAGTAATAGATGGTACTGGAGCTGATAGATCAAGTGAGTTTCAAATATTAACTGATAACTCTGGTAGTGTTACAAAATATAAAATACAAACCAACTCTGAATTTGTGTTTAATTCTAATGCTAGTGTAAATGAAAACTATACTTTTAATTTACTAGCTACAGACACTTCAGCATCTCCAGATCCTTTATATACTAATGCTCCTATACAATTAAGGAATTGTCAATTACAAAACGTAGCACCTATTTTTGTTAACCAACCTCCAGTAGTTGTTAAAAAAGATAAAGGAGGAGAATTATTTACAATGACAGCTAGTAGCTTTTTAAATGGTTCAGCTGATACTAATAGAAATAAAGAACAGCTTTTTATAACTGTAGTAGACGCTATCACAGGTGTTTTGTATCCAGAGATATATGTAACCCCGAATACAGGTTCTGGACAAGATAGAATAATACAATCTACAGCACAAGCAGTTGATGGTGCTTATAAGCTAAAACTAACAGATGCTAACGGAAACGGCTTAAGTACTTTATCTAATGATTTTGATGTAATATTCAACTAATAACAAGTGACTATATAAATATGGCTAAAATAAAATTCTTCAATGCTTTTGTACTTAAAAAGAATATTAATGCTACTACTAGTGGTTTAGCTGAATATGCACCTGTATTTCCTGGTTTACCTAATAATCCTACCGGAGCTACTTTTGATTATCCTTTGTTTCCTCCTTTAACAACTAACGCAACAGGTAGAGTTACAACTACTAATGAAAGAAACTGGATTATAGAAGAAGCTAGAATTAGAGGCGGCTATAATAATACAGAAACAGGTTATGGCGTAAGAGCTTATTTAAGAGAAGATTCTAGTAAACAAACTAGAAGAAGTAATGCTTTAATATATTCAGGGTTGTATAACTCTGTTACAGATGTTAACGAAACAAATGTATTTCCAATAGGTGAAGAAATAACAAAAGCTGTTGATCCAGTAAATGGATCTATACAGAAAATACATGCTTTAGACAGTAACTTAGCTATATTCCAAGAGAATAAAGTAAGTAATGCCTTGATAGATAAAGATGCTATCTACTCTGCTGAAGGTGTTGGAACTCCAGTAAGTTCAACTGAGTTAGTTATAGGGCAAATAACTCCTTATGTAGGAGAATATGGTATTAGTAAAAACCCTGAAACCTTTGCTAACTTTGGTTATAGAAGATATTTTACAGATAAATATAGAAATGCTGTAATGAGGTTATCAAGAGATGGTTTAACTGAAATATCTCAATATGGTATGTCATCTTTTTTTAGAGATGAGCTTGCTAAAATAAATGATGAATTTAAAACTATATCATTTACATGTACATATGTTAGTACAGGTGGTAGTGTGAATAGAATAACTGTTTCTGGAGCAAATATTGGTAAAATAGAAAAAGGCATGCAAGTTATCATACCTCAAACTAGTGGCGGTGATATTGTAGCTTTAGTAGTTGGTGTTTTCGATGAAAATAAAATATACTTAGATAGATCTCCAGTAACTCCCGCGGTTGGTGAAATAACTTTTAATAAGTATACAAAAGATAGAATAGTAGGCGGATGGGATGTTCATGATAAAAACTATGTATTATCTATACAAGAAAAAAGTACAGATATAAACGGTCAAGATACTTATAATACTTTAACTTTCGAAGATGACATTAACGGTTGGACAAGCTTTCATGATTATGAGCCTAAGTTTGCTGGTAGTTTAAAAAGTAAATACTATAGCTTTTTTGGTGCTGATATATACAAGCACCATGATTCTAACTCTCCTAGAACTACATACTATGGAGTTTCTTATGGATCTAGTATAGAGTTTATATTTAACGCAAGTCCAAGTATAATAAAGAATTTTAAAACCGTAAACTATGAAGGTAGTAACGGATGGCAAGTTGAAAATTTCTTATCAGATGCAGAAGGTTTTGACATACAATCAAATGCTCAAACTCAATTTAATGATTCTGCTAAATTAATAAGAAGTTACGACGAAGGCTTATACAACGAAGGTGGAGTGCCTTATAGAGCAGGTTTTAATAGAAAAGAAAATAAATATTTTGCTAACTTAATAAATAATAGCGCAGCTAGACCAGGAGAAGTATTCTTCGGTGATGCTACAACAGGTATTAAAGGTTATTTAGCAACAGTAAAAGTATCGACAGATACAGCTACAGATCCAGGCGGATTAAAAGAGTTGTTTGCTGTCTCAACAGAATTTGTAGTATCATCAAGATAAAATTATAATTATGCCATTAGATAAAGTATTAGGATTTTTTGCGGATAACAAGGAAGTGACTCAATTAATAGCAAAGTCAGTTCCAGCTATAATGGGGTTTCACCAAGCTAATAAATCTAAAAACGCAATAGAAGATTATCAAACAAAGTTAGATGATATTGAAAAAAACAGACAGCAAATAGTTAATCCATATGCTAATGTAACAAATCCTTTTGCCAATATGCAAGTAGCTACAAAGGCTGCTGAAATGCAAGCTGAGCAAGCAGATATTTCTTTAGCTAACACTTTAGATAATTTAAGACAAACTGGAGCTGGCGGAGCAACTGCTTTAGCTCAAGCTGCTTTAAGATCTAAACAAGGTGTATCAGCTGATATACAAAAACAAGAAACTCAAAATCAAAAACTATATGCTCAAGGCCAGCAACAAATGGAAATAGCTAAAGCACAAGGAAAACAAGCTGCGTTTAACATGCAAGAAAACAGAGATGTTAGAGACACTTATAGATTACAAATGCAAATGGATATGGCACAACAACAAAGAGCAGCTGGGTTAGCTACAGGTGCAGCAGCTTTAGCCTCTGGAATAGGTGGTTTATCTACTTTTATAAATCCTGAAGCTAGAAATACTGAAACTACTAACTCTGCAAATCAAAGAGCTGCTTCAAATGCTCAAACAAATCTTTTAAATTTACAAAACCAACAAGGTATAGTTCAACAACTTCCAACAACTGCACCACCTACTGTTATGGTACCAGGAGCTACAACGTTAGGTCAGTACTACCAAGGATTAGGTCAAAGCTTGCCTTCGCAACAAGATAGAGCCCCTTTATATGAACAGTTTGGATTAGGGTCTGCTAGCAGTTATGAAGGAAATGAGGATCAAAATATAGAATTATTAGAATATTTACAAAACCAATAAGTTATGGAAGATTTTAGCAAACCAGTAAGTCCTTATAAGGGTCGAGGAAGAGGAAATTATGTACCTAGAACAATTTTCAATCCAGCAGCTGATGTTTTAGCTGGTATTGAGTATGTAGAAGGAACTTTTAAAGAAAGAAGAGATAAAGTAAATTTGTTCCAACAACAAGCTGAGCAAAGACGTATAGATATGCAGAAGCTGGTTAATGATACTCAAAGAATTGACCAGACCGATACTATGGCTAAAATGACAGATCAGTTTTCTAACATGGTAACTGATATATACAAAGCAGATATAGCTAGTTTTGACGGTGACAGAAGTGATTACTTAGTTAAAGCTAATAATGCTCAAAAAGTAATTGGTGATTTTGGAAAAGTAATAGGTACTGTAAATGAACTATCTAATAAGTATTTAGATATGAATCCAGCTGAGCAAAAAAAGATGGTTTTAAGAAACCAATTTTTAGGTAAAGATGGAGATAAAAGAAAAGCTTATATGGAGTTTTTAAATGATCCATCTAAAATGAATATTAGAATACAGGGTGAAGATATAATTATAACTAATAACGGTCAAGACTTATTTAATGGTACTCAGCTTTTAAACTCTGTTAAAGATGGAAACAATTTAATAGAATATGCTAATGATTATACAGAACAAATTGGAGCAGCTTCTAAAGACGCTATGTCTGGTATTAAAAACCTAGTTGTTGCTAAACAGTATGAAGGAATGTCTGATGATGGATCTAGAGTATACACTACAGCTAAAAATGATTACTTAGGAGCTGTTGATCAATATAGAAAAAATTTAGAAAATAGTGATAAAATAGATGCTTTATTAAATGAATCTACTTTTCAAAGGTATATTGACGGTGATGAAAACTACAATAGCCAAAAGCATGATGCAGCTACTAAAGACGCCATTATAGAACAGTTGATTGTAAAAGAGTTTCCTATGTATAAGGAAGAGCTTAAAAAAGGTAAGATTATTAGAACAGCTACTGGTGATAAAAAAGTTGTAACAAAACTAACTAAACAACCTTCACAGTTAGAATTGCAAAAACTAGCTTTAGAAAGAGCTAAATTAAATCAAAAAATTAAAGAATTTGAAGAAGAACAAAAAGGTCCAGACATTTCAAAAACCCCTACTGGTTATGTTGATAGGCAAAACACTGCTTTATCAACAGCAATAAATTCAAATAATAAAGAAGCTGTAAAAAATATTATTAATACTGAAATAAGCAGTGCTTCAGGTGTTGACCCAAAAAGTATAACTTTTGATGGCGACAAGCTTACTATAATTACCGGTAAGTCAACAGGTGAAAAAGCTTACACGGCTGAACAAGCTAAATTAATAAATGACGCAGCTGGAACTATTATCATAGGTAGAAATGGTACTATTATTGATGAAGATGGTTTTAAGACTCTTAATGAGTCTAATCCTATTGAAGAACCAGAAGGAAAGCCTATAGAAAAACCTGGTCAAACTATAGTTATTGATAACTATAAGTCTGCAAATGGAGAAGCTCAGCTGCTTAATATATTGGCTAGAAATAGGTTTTCAACTGCTAAAGATATTAACGAATCTTTAACACACATCGAAGAGTTAACTGGTGTTAAGCTACAAAAAGAAGTATCTGAACAAAGAAGTGCTGAACAACTTAAAATACAAAAAGCTAATTTAAAAGCATTAAAAAGCGATGCTAGCAAGCAATCTAACAATGAACAATTGGTTAGTTTTAATAATCCAGGAAGTGAATTTAGTAAAAATGCTATAAACTTTTTTAAATCCTTACCTAGTGACTTTATAGTAGATACATATGACTACGGAAAAATTACAGTTAAAGAATACTTATCTAAACCTTCTATAAAATTAGGTGATTTATATAACCACTACGCCTCAGCTTATGAAGAAGTAATAAAAAATGCTTCTAAATATCCAGATACTATATTGAGTTATACTTCTTTAGAAAATATAAAACAAGACAATAAAAAAACAGCTTACACTAAGAAGTCTTAACATATGAATGAAGAGATATTAAAAGAACTACACAGCAGCGGTTCACAAGTTTTTGATTTACCAGATTTTGAAACTTTTAAAGCTGATATGCAGGACGAGTCTATGCTTTCTGAATTTAGAGACAGCATGATTAATGAAAACTTCGACATACCAGATCTTGAAACTTTCAAATCTGATATAGGTTTTGAAGTTTTAGATACTACTGAAAAAGAAAAAGAAGAAGAAGAAAAAGATGATGTAGTTAAATATAAGTCTGATATAGATGTTACTGAGTTTTTCTCTAAAGATCCAAAAACACAAAAACAAAAAGACTTTTCTTATTTTGATAAAGACTTTGACAAATTAAATGAAGACATAGGCGGATTTTTTGGAAATCTAGAAGAAACTATAGTTAAAGATTTAGATACTAAGTTTAAAAAATGGGGTTTTTCCTTCGAAGAAGCCGAAGCCGGATCTGACGCTATAAAAGTAATAAGCACTAAAGATCCTAACATAAACAAGACTTTTAGTTTAGATAATCCTAATCAAGGTATGTATGCAATTAAGTCTTTTATAGATAAAAATAAAAGAGATAATGCTGTTTATGCAGACGAAATAACAGATATAGATGTTAGCGATGATTATATACAAGACTTGTTTAAAGCTACAGCAGATAGAGACGAAGATAAAAAGAATAAACTACTAACGGGCATTAGTAGAAAAATATTTGCATCTGAAGGAATAAACTATGATGAAGTAAAAAATTTAGAATCTAAAGGCAAAACAAATCAAGACGAAATAAATTTTATAGAAAATAAATTAATCAACACTAGTGGCTTAATGACATCACAGTTCATAGGAAGTGACGCAAGTGACACTGATAGATATACAAAAGAATACAAACCCACAGAACAAGAAATCGTTAAATATTCTAACATATTTAATGATGATGGAAGCTTGAAAGTAGTACCTTACGACTACAGTTCTAAATTAAAATTAGAAAACGAAAGACTAGCTGATATAACAACCAACGAAGCTGTTTATCAAGTTAGAGTTAAAGAAAAATTATTATTTGACAAGTTTAAAAATAAAGAGACTTCTAATATAACTGAGCAAGTGGACGAGATAGCCAAAGTGTCTAGTGATCTTTCTCAAAAATTTAAAAGCATTACTGGTAGCGACGTTTCAGATTTTACTACAGTTAATAAAAATATAGAAAATAATTTAAACACTTTTGAGCAAGAGTTAATAAATGTTACTGGAAAAGGTTTTGATGACTTAGATAAGTTTGAACCTACTACTCAAGAAGAATTAGACCAAGTACAAGACATTGTTAATAGATATAACATATATTATCAACAAACAATAACACCTGTAAATAATCTGTATTCTCAGTTTAGCTCTTTAGGTGATAAGCAAAAACAACTAAGTGATGTAGGTAATACTATTAATTCTATGTTAAGCTTTGATGATCTGTACAAATATAGAGGACAATATGAAGATAGTAAATTTCAAAGCATATTAAACAATGCTAAACTAGGTTGGAGTCAAGGTGAGGGGGTTAATGCAGAGTTTTTAAAAGCAGCTTATAATGTTGGAGACCCTTTAAATGATGAAGAAATAGCAGATATAGCAAAAAATGTTGCAGAAGAAATATCTTACCAAAAAGGTTTACTAACTTCTGATACTTGGGAAAGGTACCAAGCCGCTGGAACAGTAGCTGAACAATTGAAAATATTAGGAACAGATCCAGGTGAAATTTTATTAAGTTTGTTTGCTAATTCTATGGGCATGTTCGCTGGTACTGGTAAAAATATTGCTTTACCCATAATAGGTGGATCTACGGCTGCTGGCGCTGTTATTGGCGGTGCAACTAGCTTAGGCGCGGGTGTTTTGCCTGGTGCTTTCACTGGTTTTGGTCGAGGACTAATTGCTTGGCAAACTATAACAGGTTTCAACATGGAGCTAGGTAGCGCTTATTCTGAAGAGTTAACTAAAGCTGGTTATGATTTATCAGATGCTGATCAAGTTGTTGCTGGTTTAAGAAACCCTGAAGTAGTTGCTAAAGCTAATAAAAGAGGTATTGAAAGAGGCGTGCCGATAGCAGTTGCAAATTTTATAGGTGCTAGAGCCGCTGGCGCTCTAGTAAACCCTTTAGCAACAACAGGTAAACAAATAGGGCAACAATTTCTAAAAGGCCTTGCTGTTGAGCCGTTGTTTGAAGGTGGTGGTGAGCTTTTTGCTCAGGTAGCTTCTGACGGAAATATTGTTGGAACTGAAATATTAAACGAGATGATAGGTGGTATGCCTGGAACTCAAAGTAACATAGCTGTTAATTTAGCTAAAAATACTTTTATCGATACTCAGACTAAGTTAGCTGGTAAATTAAAAAATCTTAACTTCATGTCTGATAACAACTATGGTTATGACGACATAAGAGCTTTTACAAATAGACTAGTTGGTAATAAAAAAATTAAACCATCTGAAGCAAAGCAAATTGTTGAAAATGCTAGAATAGTAGATGAAACAAATTCTTTAATGCGTAAAGCACCTAAATTTATTAGTGGAAGAAATAGAACTAATGCTAGAAATAGAATATCTGATTTAATTCAAACTAGAAAGCTTGCAGAAAATGCTCTTGAAAGTGGCTCTAAAACAGGTGAGTTAATAGGTAAAATTGAAAACGAAATAAATGAAATAGCTACTACTGGAAAAACAATTAAATCTAGTGATATAATAACCATGCAAGACTATGGTAAGCTAATATCTAGAACTGCAACGGCTGGAGCTAATTTAATAAATAAAAAACTTGGATCAGATATTGAAGTAATAAACTATAATGAAGAAACTGTCAAATCGTTAATAAAAGATAATCCAGATCTTTATAACGCTATTAAAAAAGACATAAATGATACTACGCCAGGTTTTATAACTCCAGAAATAAACGGAAAGCAATATATAGTAGTAAATGAAAAAGTAGTAACAGGCGCTTACGGCTTAGCTCTAGCAGAAGGAGATGTTACTGGTGGTAATGTAATAGCTCATGAAATACTGCATGCAGTATTAGACGCCTCTTTTGAAGAGGAAGAAGCAAATAAATTAGCAATAGATTTAGAAGAGTATATACTAGATGAAAGTAAAAATGTAATAAGTGAAGGTTCTAGAAATAGAATAAAAAATAAACTAAATACATATGAAAAAGAGTATGGTGGTAAAACAAAAGAGTACTACCAAGAAGTTTTTACTACTCTTAGTGATGAAATGCAAGAAGAAAACATAGACTTTAATAGGCAAGATAGATCTTTCTGGCAGTCAATTGCTGATACTGTTAATGATTTTGTTTATAAAGAAAAAAATACTTTTGACGAAGTATCTAGAGGAAGTTTAAAACTTAAAACAGCTGAAGACGCTTTTAATTTTGTAAAAGACTATAATAAAGTATATAAAAAAGGGCAAAGAATTAAAAAAGGTGCGTTAAGAGCTAAAGCTCCAATTATAGATGATAAAACTAGAAAGTCTATAATAACTAGAGGTGAAGAAATGAATGACTGGATAAATCCTAAAATGTCTAAAACAGATTTTCAAACTAAAAGAACTGTAGATTTTCAAGGAAGAATGATGAGTCCTTTTGATGCTGCTTACGCCGCTGTCAATGGACCTGTTTTTGATAGATTAATAGGTAACAAGCTTAAAGATACTAAAGGTAGAAGTAGGGAAGATTATATACAGGAAGTTAAAGATTACTTAAGTAATCTACTAATAACTTTTAACCCTCAAGAAAATAATAATTTATTTGCTTGGGTTAACTCTCAAGTTATGAATAAAATAGGTACTGTTGGTAAAAAATCAGGACCTAAAACAGTTTCAACTGACAAAACCGTAGGAGACACTGGTAGAACTTTAGCAGATACACTAGCTTCTAAAGATGAAGACATAGAGTCTAGATCAATTGAAGAAGCAAAAGAAGAATATACTTTAGAAGATAAAATAGAGCTATCAGAAAAAACTAATAAAGCTATAACAAACGAAGTGGCTAAAGTTAATTTTACTAAATTGACAAACCCTTATGAAGATATTAGTAAAAATAAAACTGTAACGCCTTTCATATCTGAATTAAAACAAAATTTAGGTAAAACTGCTAGTGGATCACTAAGCCCAGCTTCTAGAGCTGTTGTAGTTGAAATGGGTAAGAAAGGTAAATATGTTCCTTATCTAAGAAAAAACCTACCTTTTATAATTAAAAAATTACCTATAGGTTATTTAGCTAAAAATATGCCAGATGTTGTTTTAAAATCTGTTGATGGTAAATTTACGTTGGATTGGAAAGGTAAAGTTATAGATAAATACACTATGGCTGAAACAGGTATGACCTCGCAGCCTCAAAAAATGAAGCTTAAGCCTAATATTACTAAAGAAGATATTGATAATATTATAAAAAAGTTTGCTAAATCAAATGGTTCACCTGTACAGAGCAAGCAAGAAGGATTAGCTTATCAAATAGCATCGGAATTAGGTTTAGAAAAATTTGCTAAATCTTTTACAGAAGAAAATGAAATATCTAAAAGCTTTAGCAAGGCTCAAGATGTATTAGAAGGACCTGATCCTAGCACTATGGTTGGTAAAATAACCGCAGATGTTGAAAGAGGTATTAAGGGCATTAGAAAAAGTATATTACAAACAAATGCATCAGCGCTTATTGCAGCTAATATTACTCTGCCATCTATAATATCTCAAATATCAAATCCATCTCTAGACATTAAAACAGTTAAAAATATTATAAAAACCAATTTAAAAGATTCAATACAGCAGGCTGTTCAAGAAGATATAATTACAATAGAAGGTAAAATAACAAATATAATTAACAAAATAACTGATGTTGTTTTAAAATCTAGAGAAAAAGCTGTAGATGCTTATAATAAGCAATTTAAAATAGGTCCTAAAGTAAATATTGAAGAAGAGATATTAAAAGGATTAGATTTTGATTTTGACTCTCCAGGGGTTGTAGCTTTTTTTAATTTAGAAGACTCTATGTCTGATATGTTTAAAAACCCAGATTATATTAATAACGGTAGGAGGAGTTACTTAGATCAAGCATTAGAAGAAGTAAAAGCAGGTAAAGATCCTTTAGATGTTATAAAAAATTCCATAAAGTGGGATGGTCAACATTTAAAATCATCTAGCAAGATAGGTGATGGTGGATTTAATATGTCAACACAAAAAAATGACTTAGGTCAATATGTTGTTGTTAGAAAAGACAAGTACCCAAGTAATAAAACTAACAGAGCTCAAGTTTTTGAAAATAATAAAGATTTTGTTGATAACTTATTAAATTTAATATCAGACAAGTACGATGTAGTAGCTGTGCCTGGTAAACCTAATGAAGAAGGTAGTATTAAATATAAAATAAAAGTAATTGAAAAATCTACTGGATTAGAAATAAATTTAGATACTAAAACGCCTGCTCAAAAGTCTTCAAGTGTTATTAGCGAAATAAATAAAAATGGCGAGCAATCTACATATAATAATAGGTTGAACTATGCTAAAGAAGCTAGAGCAAGAATAAAAGCTAGGATGGATTATTTAAAAAAGAAAAATGATCCTATACTCACCGCTATGACTATGGCCAGTTTAAAGTCTAATATGAATGCTATATTAAGAGCCGCTGCTAACGCTGAATATATATTTGTTGGTGATTTAAAAATTGATGATAAACTAGTTTATGAACACATGATGCCAGCTGAGGTTGTTGTAATGGCTTTGCTTGAATCTTATTTTGGAAAAGGAACTATTAACATAGACGACGTATTTGATAACTATCATGTAGCTATAATACCTGAAAGTATGGATAACGCTATTAAAAGATTTGGTTTTCAACAGACTATGCCTAAAGGGTTTTTGCAAGATTTATCTAAGTTCATAGAAAGATACTATAATAGTTTAACATTTGGATCTGTAGAATATGCTTTGAAAAGCTTAAAAGACGGCAAAGTAGACCCAATGAGTGAAGAATGGGCAGAAGCTTACAAGTTGTTAAATAATAAAAAAACTGAAAATAAAAATAGATTAAGTTTGCTTCCATCTGGTGTTATGCCTGATAATGAGAACAACTCTTATATGGTTGATTCTTCTATTAAAATGACAAAAGCATTAGATAACTCTATAAAACCAAATGCTCCAGTTAAAAAAATAAGGGTATTTGATTTTGACGATACATTAGCAACAACTAAGTCAGACGTGTTGTTTACTACACCTGATGGAGTTGAAGGTAGATTAACAGCAGAAGAGTTTGCTGTGGATGGAGCTAGACTATTAAGTGAAGGTTATGTATTTGATTTTTCTGAGTTTAATAAAGTTACTAAAGGTAAACCAGGTCCACTATTAGATATAGCTAAAAAAATACAAGCAGCAAGAGGAACTGAAGATGTTTTTGTGCTAACTGCTAGAGCTCCAGAAGCTCAAGTGGCTATTAAGGAATTTTTAGATAACGTAGGGTTAAATATACCGTTAAAAAATATAACCGGTTTAGGAAACTCTACAGGTGAAGCTAAAGCTCAATGGTTAATAAGCAAAGCTGCTGAAGGTTATAATGATTTTTACTTTGCAGATGATACTTATCAAAATATTAAAGCTGTTAAAGATGCTTTATCCCCTTTAGATGTTAAGTCTAAAATACAACAGGCAAAAGTTAGATATAGTGTATTAAGTAATGAATTCAACGATATTATTGAGAAAAACACTGGTATAGAAGCATTTAAAGAGTATTCAGCTGCTAAAGCTAAAACTGTTGGAGCAAGTAAAGGTAATTTTAAATTTTGGATTCCACCATCTGCTGAGGATTTTTTAGGTTTAATATATCCTATACTTGGAAAAGGAAAAGTTGGTGATAAACAAATGGCTTGGTTTAAGCAAAACACTATAAGACCTTATACTAAAGCAATGGAAAGTCTTTCTAAAGATAGAATAAACTTAATGTCTGACTTTAAACAACTTAAAAAACAACTTAAAGTACCTAAAAGACTAAGAGAAAAGAACAAGAGTGGTTTTACTAACCAGCAAGCGGTTAGAGTTTATTTATGGGATCAAGAAGGCTTTGCTATTCCAGGGCTTTCCAAAACTGATTTAAACGACATTAAAAAAGCTATAGAATCTGATAAAGAGTTAAAAGCTTTTGCCGATCAAATAAAATTAATATTAAAAGGTGATTCATACAGTAAGCCTACTCAAAATTGGTTGTCTGGAACTATAACTACAGATCTTTTAGACGCTTTAAAAAATAATAAAAGACCTAAATATCTTCAGCAATGGCAGAACAATGTGGACACTATATTTAGTGAAGCTAATTTAAATAAGTTAGAAGCTTTACATGGTAGTAAATATAGAGAAGCTTTAGAAAATACTTTAGCAAGAATGAAAGCAGGTTCTAATAGAATAGAATCAGGTTCTAGATTAAGTAATCAAATATTAGACTATATAAATGGATCAGTTGGAGCTATAATGTTTTTTAACACCAGATCAGCAATACTTCAAACAATATCATCTATTAACTTCATAAACTGGAGTTTTAATAATCCTTATAAAGCTGGTAAAGCATTCGCTAACCAGAAACAATATTGGAAAGATTTTTCTAAGTTAATGAACTCAGACTACCTAATTGATAGACGTAATGGTCAAAAAATAGATATAAATGAATCTGAGATAACAAATGCTGCTGCTACAAGTAAAAATAAAGCTAAAGCTGCTATTAGTTACTTATTACAAAAAGGTTTTTTACCTACTCAGATAGCTGATAGTTTTGCTATAGCTTCTGGAGGCGCTACTTTTTTTAGAAATAGAATTAATGATTTAGTTTCTCAAGGAATTTCTTTAAGCGATGCAGAAGCTCAAGCTTTGTTAGAATTTAGAGAGGTTGCTGAAGAGTCTCAGCAGTCGTCTGATCCAAGTAAAATATCTCAACAACAGTCAAGTGTACTAGGTAGGTTAATATTAGCTTTTCAAAATACACCTATGCAATACGGTAGATTAACTAAAAGAGCTTATCAAGATTTAATAAACGGTAGAGGAGACGCAAAGTCTAACATAAGTAAAATAATATATTATACATTTGTACAAAATATGATATTTAACATGCTACAACAAGCTGTGTTTGCTTTAGGATTTGGAGATGATGACGAAGATGATGATAAAAAAGAGGCTAAATATGTTAAAGTAGCTAATGGCATGTTAGATTCTCAACTAAGAGGTTTAGGAGTGGGTGGAGCAGCTGTTTCAGTTGTTAAAAACTTTTTAATGGATATTTATGAAAGATCTGGAAGAGACAGGCCTGAGTACGTAGATTCAGTTTGGAAGTTGATGCAATTTTCTCCACCAATAAGTTCTAAAATATCTAAACTAAAACAAGCTGCATGGGCTTTTGATAGTAAAGCTCGCAGAGAAGAGATTTATGAAAAAGGGTTTAGCGTTGATAATCCAGCTTACAAGTCTTTATCTAAAGTAGTATCTGCTACTACTAACGTACCATTAGATAGGTTATATTCTAAAGGTGAAAATATACAAGCAGCTTTGTCAGATGAATCTGACTGGTGGCAAAAAGTTGCTATGTTATCTGGATGGCCTGAATGGAGTATAATGGATAAATCTAGTAAGACTAAAAAGAAAAGAAAAATAAAAAAGAAAGGTAAACCTATTGGTTAATAAATTTCTTATAAGGAACAATAAAATACTGGGCACCATACCCAAAGTTCCTGTAACCAAAAAGG
>JAAHTH010002030.1_pt1 | contig 16280 bp, 23 predicted proteins | sample 6116091 | NCBI WGS metagenome assembly JAAHTH01 (sample SAMN13939990, study PRJNA603662) | sponge metagenome | isolation source: marine sponge | host: Mycale hentscheli | place: New Zealand | collected 2006 | reverse complement strand
GTAAGTACTCGATATACTATCGAAGGATACTCTGTATCCGTAAGATAGAAGTTAAGTAAGAATATAAGAGATATATAGTATTATACATATATACATATATAGTACATATGAGTATATATTAGTACACATGAGCTATAAAGTTTAAGTTATATGTTGACATACCTAGTAACATGCCCTAGTAGTAGTTCAACACAACACAAACACATAGCGCAAGACACAGAGCTATATACAAAGGAACCAAGAACATGGTAAAACTCATGCAGTACCTGGTAGCGGCAGCTTTGTTCACGATATTCGTCGCATTCAGCATTTACATGACGGTCGTGGTTATTCAGATCCTCTGGCCATTCATCTTGCTCACAGCGTGTGCTAGCATAGCGTTCGTACTGATCTCGGTCCTCACGGACAAGTAACAAGTAACACACAAAGGTAAACACAATGATAAACGTAATGATTGATCTCTATATCCCGGGCGCAGCCGCCGTAGCGGCCTGTTCGTTCGCACAAGGCCGTAACGTATGGAAGGCCATACGTACTGGTGCTATCTGGCCAGTTGCTGTATTCAAGTGGCTTAAGGAGACTATCAAAGGAATACTAAACACGAAATAAAGAACCGACGGATACCTAAACAGTATCCGTCTTATTTTGCCACACACCAGGAGACGTACTATGACAGAGAACACCGCATTCGTAGGACTGATAGGATTCGCCGTAATTGTGCCGCCTCCCGTACAGGAGTTCGTCTTCATAGGAGCGTTCGTCGCGTGGGGCGCGTACACGCTGTATAAAGGCTAAAATAAAACTAAGGTAGTTATTGACAAGTACAGCGGTACGCACTAAGGTCTAAACATCGCAGACAGGCAAGCCCTAGGGTAGCAGCCGGAAGCATCTTAAGAAACCTGCTTAGTCAGGGCCCGTGGAGGATTTGCATTCGTGCATCTCGGAGAGCGGACGGATCGGTAAGTAAATCTCGCTACGAGGTGAAGCAGCCGGTCGCAAGCTTTAGTGCTTGTTAGTCGCGCACTCTGATTCCATCGGGGCGCGCCTTACTAGCACTAAACCGTAACGCAGTATAAACAAGGAGCCACCTCCATGATAGACGACTCACCCGCAGTATTTATCAGGAAGAGAACTGCCCTTAATACGGCAATCCTTTTACAAAACAAGTTCGGCCTAGACGAGACTCCAAAAGTACGCCTGCACGTTGTACAAGGGGAAACGCGGGGCTACGTGCTGTTTGACCGCCAAGTTCTATCAAACGACTACGTTACAAGCGTGCTGGACGCGTGCTTGACGCGTGCCTAGAATAAGGATGGGTTACTCATGGAATCACTACCGTGTATGTCGTACGACTTCCTGGCTTACTTCCTGGCAAAAGGAGACCACGTGGTACTATCGTTCGACCCGAACGTAATCACAACTATTGCGGACAAGGTGTACGTCTTTATGCTCGACACCAGGTTCATGCTGTGGTGCAGCGTTGACATCTCAACGAGTACCTAGTAAACAAGTAAAGGGAACACCATGAACGTCAAAACAATAGCACTCGCGGCTGCTGTATCTGTATCGGCGCTGTTCGCACTGGTACTAACCGTAGCGTGCACTGCACATGATGCACCTGATGCACCTGATGCGCCTGCGACGCAGGCCCAGGGGCCGCGACCGACTGTAGAATACGCGGGGCCGGACACCGTACGTCCAGAACCGCGCCGCTGGAAGACCAGCTTACACCCGAAGCCACGCCCGTTAGTTGGGGCAAACTGTAAAGGAGGACAACTATGATGTGGGAATACATGCGTAACTACATAACGCGGAATTACATGCAGAAGTACATAATGACGGACGATACGGATGTAGTGCACGGTGTGACCGTGCATCGTATCAAAGCCGTACGGGACTTCGGAGATGTGACCAAAGGCGAGATCGGAGGGTTCGTGGAGAACGACAAAAACCTGGATCACGCGGGAATCGCCTGGGTTTACGGAGACGCCGCCGTCTTCGGGAACGCACGTGTCTCCGGACAAGCACGGGTATCTGAATACGCTCGTGTATTTGGGAACGCCCGTGTCTTCGGGAACGCCCGGGTAGCCGACGACGGAGGGGTCTCTGGAGACGCCCGTGTCGCCGGGGACGCTCGGGTCTACGGTAACGCCAGAGTCTCTGGAGGAGCCGTGTTCTTCGGAGACGCCCGGGTGTACGGATGAAGCCGGCATCAGAGTCCGCCGGTAGTAAACCGCTAGCAACCAGCGAGGAATTAGGGGAGAGGAGCGCCGGCAGGGAGCCTCGCTGGGAGCTAGCACTTGAGTTTTACGACGAACGAATGGCCTGTTGTCCCGAGGACGTACTAGAGCAGGCCGATACAATGTCGATCGAAGAACTAAGAGAACCAGAACCACCGTGCCCGCTCACCGCAGCTGGCATTGCGCCTACAACCCCCGTCGATACAGTGTTGTCCCTTCAAGGAACACGCTCATTCGTAACAGCCCTGCAGGGAGAATAACCATGAACATTCAAAAATGCGTTACCGACAAAGCGATCCTGTTCGTTGAAGTCACTGACTCCGACCTGGACGCCCTGGCGTTTCTTACCAAAGCAGATGTAGAATCAACGGCTAAACCCGACGTCTATCAGCTCCGCTTCGACGACGGGGATACTATGCTGGTCGAACTCGGCGAGTACGCGGTACTGGTCGCGGACGACATCCTGATCCACGACGCGGAATACTTCGAAGAGCACTTCCAGGTAGTTTAAACGTCGGCAGTGTACCACTAGGCTCGTAGTTCAACTGGATAGATCAACGACCTTCTAAGTCGTATGTTGGGGGTTCGAGTCCCTCCGGGCCTACCACATGCCGTCGACACGTGGCTAAATTCGGAAGGAAGAATAGACATGGACTGGGCTGAACTTGCCAAATCACTGCCCGTGTCTCACTCCATGCGGGTTAATTGCCTGTCCTGTGGCGGCAAAAATACCTGTTCAATAACAAACAAGGGAAACCGCTACGTCAGCCTGTGCTTCCGGTGCAAGGAAACAGAGTCGGCACGTGCACCCGCAATGACGCCGCAGGAGCGCAGAGAGCTCATCAGGGCTGCTCAGGCCTTCGAGGCCACTGAGCCTACTCTGCCCCAGGACTTCACCCCGAACATAACCGTACCGGGCCTTCTGTGGCTCAGCAAAGCAGGATTAAATTACCATGATATACGAGAGCACAAAATCGGCTGGTCGCCAGAGCTTCGACGAGTGGTTCTCCCAGTCTATAACCGACGAAATATTCTCGCAGCTGTTCAAGCACGAAGTGTCGAGCCGTTCGTCAAGCCCAAGTACCTCAACCAAATCTGGTCGGGGCCCAGGCCTATATTCCGGACAGATCTACAAAGACGAGGGGACAACGGGACTGTAGTTCTCACAGAGGATATTATGAGCGCTTGCCGCATCGCCAAGACGGGCACCGCAGCGTTCAGTTTACTTGGAACGAACTTGATGGACGCACCTATCGCGGAGATAGCCGAATCACCATACGACGACGTTGTCGTATGGATGGACTCGGACGCGGCTGGGAAGGATGCCCGCCGTAAAATGCTAAGACAACTTAGCGCCGTTGGAATTAACGCCCGCTCGGTTTATTCGGAGCTGGACCCGAAACTCCTGGACCTGGAGGCAATCAATGAGCATCTACAGCTTTGACGTTTCGATGCTGAGACTCCTAAAGCACCGTAAGAAGCACTCGAAGTACTTCCGTCAGTTGGACCGGTCCATCGTTACGGAGGGCACGTACAAGATTCTATCCGACTTCGATCGGTACTACACGATGTTCCCGGAGCATGAGTCGATCGACTGGCAGATGTTCATCCCCCGGATGGCATCCTGGAACGCAGCCGTGCAGGAGGAGTCCTTAGCGGCCCGTATGGTAGCCATTAAGGCTGCCGCCCGGGGCGAGGTCACAGAATCAGAAGAGGCCGCCCTAGAGACGGAAATAGCGAATGCTATCATGTCCAACGAGGTGACCAAGATTAACGATAAGTACGCCGACGGCGAAGTTGAAAACATCGGCTTCGAGATGGCGCGCGTATTGGACACGTTCAAAAAGAACGCCGGTAAATCCCAGGCGGATTGGGTCGACGAAGGAGTTGGTACCATCCTAGCGGAAGACGACGACGAGGGCGGCTATAACTGGCGCCTGTCCTGTCTTCGTAAAGCAATGCGCGGACTCCGTGCAGGGGACTTCGGCATCATCGCCGGGCGCCCGGATACTGGTAAAACATCGTTCATCGCCTCAGAGGTTACACACATAGCCACTCAGATACCCGCGCACAGAAATGTCGTGTGGCTCAACAACGAGTCAGTAGGGCGTCGTATCGTGCCCCGTATCTACCAGGCCGCGTTAGACCTTACACGATCTCAGATGGTGTCACTTAACCAGGCGGGAAAGCTTGAGCCTGCGTACGATAAAATTATGGGCCGTAGAGACAAGATCAGGGTGATCGACATACACGGTATGTCCGCACCCCGCGTAGAGAGCATAATCGAGGCGCACGACGCCGAGGTTGTTATTTACGACATGCTTGACAACATCAAAGGCTTTGGCCACCTGGCCAGGCCTGACCTCGCCTTAGAGGAAATGTATAAGTGGGCGCGCGAGTGCGCGGTTAAGCATAACCACATCGGCCTTGCTACTTCTCAAATTTCTGCAGACGGGGAAGGAGAGATGTTCCCCGCACTTGGGATGTTGAAGGATAGTAAATCGGGTAAGCAGGGAACGGCCGACTTCCAGCTAATGATTGGCGTATCTCCAGACCCGACTTTGCAGGCCTTCCGCTACCTGAGCCTACCAAAGAACAAGCTACGCCGGGAAGGCGAGCGCGGTGACCCTCGGGCCACGGTGCAGTTCCGTCCAGAGGTAGCACGCTACATCGACTCAACAGAATTTACACAGGAGTAACACCGGTGGGTAAAAGATCAGAGTGGACCGCCGAGCAGATCGGGGAGTACGTCGACGCCATGGGAGGTAACCTCACGGAGGCGGCCCGCACCATGAGCAAGGAGTTCCCAGAGAACAGCCGCGTAACACGGCAGAACCTACAAACCTGGGTTAACACTGGGGAAGACGAACCTGTGCAGGACTGTATGGATAACTTCGAGGTATCTCGTAAGCTCCGCCTGCAACAGAACAACAACAGCGCGCTTCGACGGGACCTTCGTAACCTGACGGACGCAGCGATCGCGAAGTCGGAAGTTCTGACCAGCATCGCACAAGCCATCAACTCTCTGGAGCTTAACAACAACGCCACCTTCCTGCCTAAGGTAACCGGCGGCAAGAAGCTCACCGTAGAACTACTGTTCTCGGACCTTCAACTTGGTAAGCTCATGGACGGGTACGACAGCCAGATCGCTATACGGCGCGTCGACGAGTGGATTGAAGTAGCGATGAACCGTATCTTCTCTTACCAGCACCAAGGTTACGAGGTCGAGAAGATCATCCTGGCCGTTCTTGGCGACGTTATCGAGAGCGATAAAAAGCACGCGAACTCCGGACGTGGCTGCGACATCGGCACGGCACAGCAGATGGAGATGTCGATAGACATTCTGTTCAACCGCGTCATCAAGCAGCTGGCTAAGTTCGACACAGAGCTGGACGTCGTTATGATCACCGGTAACCACGACCACGACGGCCACGGCCTTAACATGTTTATGCCGGGTCGGGAGCACCTGTCTTGGCCACTGTACCACTCAGTACGTATGCTTACGGAAGCGTCTGGTATACGGGCTAACTTCTTCATCCCCGAAGGATCACACCACGTCCACGACATCTACGGTGCCAGGGTTCTGTACGAACACGGCGTGGGGGTCTCTACCTCTGCTGCAGCTATGCGTAAGCACGTCGCTAGCCGGACCAACCAGGTTAAGGAGTACATCCACCTGTTCCGCATGGGCGACAAACATAACGTGTGCCGATTCAACAACGACCAGCTGGTTGTCAACGGAGCGTTCTTCGGTGACGACCGCGTCGGCTCTGACTACTCCGGTATCGCCGGATACGACGGGTACCCAGCGCAGGTCATGTTCGCATACGTCGAACGCGCTGACGACCGGCGTACGCCTATCTTTGACAGCCTGGTAATACAGCTTGGCCACGTTACATGAGGAAACAAAATGCCACTACCCGCCGATCAATATGAAAGGAAATCGTACCCCATTGATCGGGGTCTTTTCCGGTACTTCCCCGATGCGTTAGCTGCCGTTGCCAACCGTAGCTACGAAGGCGCAAAGCAGTACGGACAGGACGAGATGTTCTGGGACCGTTCAATTAGCAGTGACCACGGTGACAGCATGCTTCGTCACTTCATGGATGCCCTGGAGCACGACAAGGTCGACGACTACGCTGCATTAGCGTGGCGCGCTTTAGCACTGCTGCAGTTACGTATTGAGAAACAAGCGAGTTCAGACGCTCAGAGCGTTGAATTCTCCGAAAGGTAAGCTACATGTACGATATCTACCTCGCTGGTTCTCTACGGAACCCGGACATTCTGAAAATCCACCGGCTTTTAGAGAAGGAGACGGGCCGCCGGGTGTTCTCGGACTGGTACGCCGCTGGGCCGGAGGCTGACGACCACTGGAAGACGTACTACCAGAACATGGGTTTAACTTACAGGCAGGCGCTGGAGGAACCCGCGTCCCGGAATGTCTACGAGTTCGATAAAAAGTACATAGACCAGTGCCCGATTATGGTACTGGCGCTCCCTGCCGGAAAAAGCGGCCACCTTGAACTCGGGTACCATTTAGGTCAATATAAGAAGGGTTACATACTTCTGGATAATACCACGGACCGCTGGGACGTAATGTACCAATTCGCCACCGGCATAACTTCAGACATCGAAGAATTGTCCCGGTGGATAAAGGGGAATACCTGTGACATACATGATCTTCGACCTGGAAACGACCGTAGCTGAACGCTACCGTCGCAAGGCCAACGCCTTCATAGACGACAACTGGTGTGTCGCAGAGGGTTGGAAGGTACAGGGGGACGCGCACGCGTCCTACCGCTACATGGACGAGGCAACGTCCCGGGGTAGCTTCCTGGCGATCCCTGACAACGTCGACGTTCTCGTTGGAGTAAACGTGAAGTTCGACCTCCTTTGGGAACTGTCCCGGACTAATACCGACCTGGAGCGCTTCCTTAAGCGCGGCGGAAAGATTTTCTGCTGCCAGTACGCAGAGTATCTTCTTCGGGCCCAGCACCCTAAATGGCACATGTGCTCTATGAACGACATGATCACTGCCCTGGGCGGTGAGCCAAAGATCGACATCATCAAGGAGCTCTGGAACGACGGTGTTAACACGCCGGATATTCCGAAGGACCTGTTGATCGATTACTTGGTCGGCACAGTGGAAGAAGGCCGCAACGGTGGTGACATCGGGAAGACGGAAGAAATCTATCTAGACCAGATCAAACGTGCAGAAGACACGGGCATGACGCGGGTTATAGAGGACCGCATGGACGGCCTTCTTGGCACCGCGTTCATGGAGTTCTACGGACTCAACGTAGACACGAGGTTCGCCAAAGAATACCTGGCTAAGCAGAAGGCTGCTCTAGAGGTTGCCACGGGTAAGCTGCACAGCTTCATCCCGAAGCTGCCGCCGGAGCTAACGTTCAACTGGAACTCTAACGCACACAAGTCCGCCCTGATCTTCGGTGGCTCCATCAAGTACAAGAAGCAGATGCGCTACAAGGACCAGGACGGGGAATGGGCACGTAAGAACGAGGTAGAGAAATGGCCCCTTTTTTACGGCGTTCCTACGAACCCGAAGGACTGGGTCGACGGCATGGTGCCGGACACCTACAAAGGCGGCAAGCGCCTTGGGGACGTTAAGACCAAGAACGTTACGGTTAAGGGCGAGTACAAAACCCGCTACGAGGACCTCGTCTTCGACTTCAAAGGCTACACCACGCCGGACCCCAAGTGGCAAGGATCCCTGACGGACGCGCGCGGTAACCCCCAGTACGGTACCGGCTCGGACGTCGTGGACGCACTGTCCCGCCGGGGCGGAGTTCCGTTCCTTGAAGTTCTTGGCAGGTTCTCAGCACTGACCAAAGAGATCGGCACGTACCTGGTTGTCCGTGACCCCAAGTCGGGCAAGCTGAAAGGCATGCTTACCTGTGTTGACCCCAATACCACGCTAATACACCACAAGCTTAACCACACCAACACAGTAACTAGCCGGTTGTCTTCCTCAGACCCCAACCTTCAGAACCTTCCTAGGGGAGATAAGTCTGAGGTTAAACAAATGTTTAACAGCCGTTTCCCTGACGGGGCGGTTGTTGAGGCAGACTACAGCCAGCTAGAGGTTGTCGTACAGGGCGTCCTAACGGGCGACAAGAACCTGTGTTCCGACCTTAGGGACCGTGTAGACTTCCACTGTAAACGCGTTGCAACCGCACGTGGTTGCACGTACGAGGAAGCCCTAGAGTGGTGTAAGAACGAAAACAGTCCTAAGTACAAGGAGTGGAAGGTATACCGCCAACAGGCCAAGATCTTCTCGTTCCAACGTGCGTACGGTGCAGGCGCCAAGCTTATCTCTGAATCTGCCGGCATGGACATCGAAGATGTTGAAGCCCTGATAGAGGCCGAAGAGGCCATGTATCCCGCTGTGGAAGCCTACTACAAACGCGTCGAAGAAGACATCGCCGCAACGGCCAAGCCCATCCGGGCCCTACGAGACAACGGCAGTTACGGCGTCTATCGTCGCGGGCACCACACCGTCCCTACCGGGACTAGGTACTCCTGGCGCTCCTACGACGCCCCAGAGTTCCTTAAACGGCGAGGCGTAGTTGATACGTTTAGTCCACCGGAAATTCGTAACTACCCTGTCCAGGGAACAGGTGGTGAGTTCGTACAGTGTGTTGTTGGTCTTGCCATTCGGCAGATGATTGCCAAGGACTTTTACGGTACTGGCATGTACGACCCGCAGGCAGTACTAATAAACACCGTGCACGACAGTATCTGGGCCGACTGTGCCTCTGATGAGTTGGCCGTACAAATGGCCGACGACCTTAAAGCGGTAATGGAGAGCATTCCGCAGTACTACAACGACACTTACGGAATGAACATATCGGTTCCCTTTCCCGTTGACATCGAGATGGGGAAAGACATGAACAACCTTCACCCCGTCAGCTAAATAGGAGACCACAATGGAGTTCGAAATTACTGACTACGTCACAAGGTGGGAGTCCGTCTCAGACGACGCTTACCTCGGCGGGCGCTATGTGGACTTACCAACAGTAACCACTGTTAGTGCTGACGTAGAGTACTACAAGTCGGGAGAAACTCGTTCCGTAGGCCGGGAAGAGCTCTCGGTGCTGTTCGGGCACCAGGCCGTCCAGGACGCAGAAGAAGACATCGAACACGAACTTTACCAAGGATAAACCACATGGCACTGAATACTAACGATATCGCAGCAGCTCTTGACTCAAAAGGCGTTGTTGACCAGTCGGTTCCTGCCTCTAGCGGCGGTTCCTTCACCCCTCGTCGCATCCCTATGGGGCGCCACCCGATCCGCATGATCTCGTACGTAGAGCTCGGCGTGCAAGACGGTGGTATGTACGCCGGTAAGCAAAAGCCGGACGAGCCCCAGGCCCGAATGACCTTCGAATTCCTCGGAAAACGTACTATTACTGAAGGGGAAGACGGAAAGATTTCTGTACCTATGAAGTCCGTCACCAAAAAGCTGTCTTACCACCCCAAGGCAGGCTTCTTTAAACTGTTTAACCAGTTACGCGGCGGGGACAACACTATCACCCACGCCGCTCAGATGATTGGTACTAAAGCATGGTTGGTGTCCGTTGTATGGCGCACTAAAGACGAAAGCGGCCAGTACGTCACCATCAAAAAGTCTGAAGTAGAGAAGTACGAAGATCGCCTTGCGTCTGCAAAAACGGACGCACAGCGAAAAGACTATCGTATCTTTGACAACATTGAGTGGCCCTCGCTTGGCGCGCCTGTTACTCCGGTACTGGACGAAGACGGCGAGGACACCGGTGAAGTCCGCCCGTTGGCCGTACGTGAGTCGGTTAACGACTTCCAACTGTTCTTGTGGGACAACCCTACTCCAGAACTCTGGGGATCGATCTTTATCGAAGGGGAGTACACGCGGGAAGTAAACGGGGAAACGACAACGTTCTCGCGTAACTTCTTGCAGAACATTATCCTCGGTGCTAAAAACTTCGCAGGATCCCCGATTGAAGACATGCTTAACGGCGTTGACGCCCTAGGCGAAGAACTGTCGGAAGAACCTGCCGTAGTCGAGGAAGCAGAAGAGGTATCAGAAGTAGCAGACATCGACGACGAGTTCGACGAGCTCGGACTGTAACCACCTAGGGGTGGGTCCCAACGGCCCACCCCCGTACCTCAGAGGAGTATTAATGTGGCCTTAACACTAGAGTCCATTAAGGTAGCGGCCTTGGACGCCGCACTCCCCAGTGGGGAATACGACCATGTGTACCCGGACATGGTACCGGGCCGCACGGCCCATATTGACGCCGACTTCCTCGCGTACATGACGGCGTACGAGCGTCCTGACGAATGCGCGGACCTCGCGGGTATTATTTACCGAACGGACGTTATGATTGAAGACCGGCGCAGGCAGGCAGGGGCAGAGTTCGCTGTGTTGCACATGACGCCTAAGGGATCGAACAAAGGCGGCCGGTACTCGGCAGCCATACAACGGGAATACCAAGGCCAACGTTCCTCCAAGGACAAGCCACTCCACCTCGAGTCTGTCCGTTCTTATATGGCCTCACTAGACACCGGTACCGTGAAGGGTGTCGCGTGGAAGGACGCAGAGGCTGACGACGGTATGGCAGAGGCTGCATGGAGAAACCACTACGCTGGTACTCCTGACCTGTGTGTCATAGTCACAAAAGACAAAGACCTTCGCATGTGCCCAGGTCTGCACATGGACTGGGACTCTGGCGAGGTTATATACGGAACAGACGACACATTCGGATACATCGACATGCTAGTCAGTAAATCTAAGAGCGGCGCAGTCAAAAAGAAACCATGGGGATACGGAACGAAGTTCTTCTGGTTCCAGCTTCTCATGGGCGACACAGCAGACAACATCAAAGGTTGTCCTAAGGCTCCTGTAGGTGATAAACATAAAGCGTGCGGCCCCGTGTTGGCATACGAGCTACTGCAGGACGCAGAGAACGATAAAGATTGCTTGCGTATCTGCATGGGTGCTTACAAGTCTAACGAGTACGTGCACTGGGAAACGGGTGAGCCTGTTTCGTGGCAAGACGTATTCTGGTCCGAGGCTCAGCTAATCTGGATGCAGCGGACGCCTGGCGACTTAAACGACGTAAAAAACTGGGTACGGGAGATTGTTAAATGAGACGCCTAAAAACATCTGAAGTCGCCCTGGTCCGCGCTAAGCTTTTGCTTAGCCAGGGTAGAAAATGCGCTGTGTGTGGCCAATCTATGAAGGCCTCCGAAGCATGCCTTGACCACGACCACAAATCCGGAGCTATTCGGGCTGTGCTGTGCAGGAACTGCAACCGTGGGGAAGGGCGGGTCAGAACAATTTCAACCATGTGTAAGCGCTCCGGCAGCCCGCTAGAGTGGCTTACAAGCCTGGTTGACTATCTGACAACGCACCAAGAACCGCAGACGCAGTTTCTGCACCCTACGTTTAAAACGGACGAAGAAAAACGACGCGCGCGAAACAAACGTGCCCGAGTACGGCGGGAGACGTTAAAACCTGAGAAGTAGAACCATGGATCATATTCAGGACGAGCTTGACTGGGAACGAAAAATGATCGACTATGGTCTTGATCGTTTCCGCCTACAAGAAGACAAAGCAAAAGAGCGTGGAGACTACACCGGTACGAAGTCCGGGGCGCGTCTTCTTAAGAACTACTTAATGCAGGTGTCTGAGTACATCTCGCACTACTGCGCCGGTAACTCCCCCGGTGGCCGGCGGCGTACCAAGTACACGTCCGTCATCAGCGCGGTGGACGCCGACAAGCTGGCACTAGTGGCACTAACCGCCTTAATCTCTGCAGTACACTCAGAGGTTACTGTAGCTTCTGCAGCATTCGCTGTAGGGGGCCAGGTAGAGGACGAGCTTCGTTATACCGAGTTTGAGATCGCCAACAAGGAGCTGTTCGACCAGCTGCAACGAGACCTAGACAGACGTAACTCGGAGAGTTACAGACACCGCCACAGGGTTCTTAATCACTCTATGCGCAAGGCTAACATAGAGTGGCGTAGTTGGTCACATGAAATGCGGGCTAACGTCGGCATGATCGTTCTTACCTTGGCCCTGGACGCCTCGGACTTGGTTTACAAAGAGACCGTACGGGAAGGTTCTAAAAGAAGCCGTATCGTTCTTAAGGCCAACCCCAAAGTACATGACTGGATCAAACGTAGCGACGAAGCTACTGCAGCTGTGCTTCCGGACCGTATGCCGATGTTGATTAAACCGGACGATTGGACCGGGTTCACCTCCGGCGGATACATTCTACCTAAGCTGCGGCAAACAACACCCCTGATTAAATTCAGGCACGGCGCTGCCGGCAGCACTCAGAGAGGCATGGTAGCAAGCGCGGACCTCAAGGAGGTTATGCGGGGCGTAAACGGCATGCAGTCTACCCCTTGGCGCATTAATAAGAGTATTCTGGAAACTATACAGCAGGTCTGGGAAAAGGGCCTTACGGTTGGCATGCCTTCATCCCAGCCGTACGAAATACCCCCGTCGCCGGTTCCTGCTGGAATGCAGGAGATCCCTGAGCACCTCGTGGATTCTTTTAACGACTGGCGCAGCACAGCACGGGAACTTCACACAAAAGAGAAAGAACGCCAGGGCCTTGTTCTTGGGGTTTCCCGCTCCATGCGTATAGGAAACATGCTTAAGGACCTTGATCGTTTTTACTTCGTGTACCAACTGGACTTCCGGGGACGTGCGTACTGCACAACCTCCGGAATTAACCCACAAGGTGCCGACGTAGGAAAAGGGTGTCTAGAGTTTGCAGAAGGTAAGCCCCTCGGGGAGACCGGTGCGTACTGGCTCAAGGTTCATGGCGCTAACAAGTTCGGCTTCGACAAGGGTTCTTATGACGACCGGGTAAACTGGGTTGCAGAAAACCACACGTTGATCCTGGCCGCTGCAGAAGACCCGCTGTCTAACCGTGACCTGTGGGGAAATGCCGACAAGCCGTACCAGTTCCTAGCATTCTGCTTCGAGTACGCTAGCTACATTAAGAACGGAGAAGACCACATTAGCCACCTGCCAGTCGCACTTGACGGCGCGTGTAACGGCCTGCAGCACTTCTCTGCCATGCTTGGCGACCCTGTAGGCGCCCGCTCAGTTAACCTGGCACCCAGCGACGTACCTGCAGATATCTACCAAGATGTTGCGGACGTGTGCACCCAAAAACTAAGGGCTGCGGCAGAGGGCGGTGAAAATGCCGCCGGTAACTGGCTTAAGTTCCTAGACGCGCACGGCTACGATAGTATACCACGGGCAGCAAGCAAGCGCCCCGTCATGACACTGCCGTATGGTTCCAGCCAACAGACCTGTACAGCCGGTCTGTTCTCTTGGTACATGGGACACGACGTCGTGTTCTTCCCGGACAACACCGGGTTCCGGCACTGTATTTACCTAAGCGCATTGCTGTGGGACAGCATTAGCGAAGTGGTAGTTGCGGCACGCGGGGCGATGGACTGGCTACAAACGGTATCTGGCGAACTTGCTAAAGAAGACGTGCCTCTGTCGTACAAGACACCTCTTGGGTTTCCCTTGTACCAAGCGTCTCCTAGGCAGGAGCGGATTCAGATCTGTCACCGCGTGGGTGGATCCAGGATGCGGGTTAACATCACGACACCGCTAGAGGGCCTAGACGTACGTAAACAGCGTCAGGGAAGCTCTCCTAACCTGGTACACAGTATAGACGCGACGCATATGTTAATGTGCGTCAACGCGGGCCTAGACAAGGGTATAGATTCGTTCTCTATAATCCACGACGACTTCGGTGTTCACGCGTGTAATGTCCAGGACTGGCACGTTGTTATTCGTGAGCAGTTCGTTAAGCTACATACAGAAAACAATATCCTTAAAGACCTGTATGACCAGCTAACCGAGACCCACGACACAGACATCCCCGCTCCTCCTGAGCACATGGGGTTCGACCTGACCGGGGTTCTAGAAAGCCCGTACTTCTTTGGGTGATTCCTTAAAGCCTGGTATTAGAACACCAGAGAATCACCCAGACAACTCCAAAGGAGAAGACTGTGGCGATACACGCACATGATGGCTCTATACTCATGGACCGTAAAACCTTGCGCGCGATACTGTGGCAATGTAAATCTAAACCCCTACACTCGGACTCTACCCTGTTCGACGTTGGCTATGAGACCGCTAAGCAGGACATAGCTAGACTGTTGTGCAAAGAGTTCGGTATTGACCTAGGGCACGTCGATGTCGGAGACGCTATAAGGATGTTAGATGGTACATATTGAATCGGCCGTTAACGGCAACGAGGAGCACAGGGAACACGTACTGCGTCTAGCACTCGAGTTCGCGGAAGCTTTCTCGAACAACGCAGACCCCTCTGTTGTAAATGACATGGTAGACCTGTGTCTCACCAGTGGTGTAGTCCTGTTCACAAAGAACGGATTCATTGCTGGTACACCGGTTGAGCACCTATGCCTATTTGGCAGGACAATGATGGAATTGGGATGGTACGCTAAGGACCGCAGTGGATTAGCCCTTCTAATAGAGTTCGAAAAAGTATCCAAAGAACTTGGTTGTAAAGAAATAAACATGACAACCCTAGCTAAAAACCCCCGAGCGGATAAAATCCTCACCCGCTTCGGATATACCCCCTTTCAAGTCACGTGGTCAAAAACAATAGGAGAACGTTGATGGCAGCATTATCATCACTAGCTATCGGTCTCTCGGCAGCGGCCGGCGTAGGACAGGCCGTAACAGCGGCTAAGTCCGCAAAGGAACAAAGAGCACGTATTCGCAGACAAGAAGAAGCAGCCAAAGCAGCTGCCGCTCTTAGAGAGACCCGCGAAGACACAGGAGCAGAGATTGAACTCGGCTCCGAGAATGTAGAAGAAGAAGGCCGCCGTAAACGGCGAGCGGCCCTCCGCAGCGCCGCTGGGGGACCCCTGGGCAACGTAGGCGGTCTCGGCGCGTCTGGCGCAGTAGGATTACGGTAATGCCTATTGAACATCGCTTAGAAGAGCTCACCGAGCTCGACCTTCCCTCAACCTGGGGACAGATGCAGACGGAAAAGAACGACCTCGAAAACCGCTGCGAGCAATATGCACTCTGGACAATCCCTTACATCAGCCCAGAAGACAACACAAAACAACACGAGACTATCCGGTCAAACGTCGCTATGGGCGCACGGGTAGTTAACCACTTGGCTAACCGCGTCGTAGACGTTATGTTCCCGGGTGACCGACCGTTCTTCAGCATGCCGCCTACACCTGCGTTTAAGCGCGCCCTTAGCGCAGAGCTGGGTGCAGACGGCGATGACGGCCAGGCCACGGCCAAGGCACTAGGACAGCTCACTAAACTCACTAACTCCGTCATTACCGACGCCATGCGCGAGTTCGACCTGACGTCCTACCGCCCTATTGCTATTGAAGCAGTTAAGCACGCCATCATCACCGGTGGTTGCATTATTCGTCGCTTCGCAGATAACAGGCGCACCGTTTACGGCATCAAGGACTACGCTGTGACCCGCGACACCCGTGGCGTTCTTACTTCTGTTTGTCTTCGTGACATCAAGAAGTTTAGCACCCTTGTCCCAAGCATGCAGAACTTTATCAACGATTATTCGCCCGAGAAGTACACCTCGGACGGAAAGGTCACTGTCTATACGTACTACGAAAGAATTTCGGAAGGCGTTTGGGCCGGTGTACAAAGCGTTGAAAAGCACATAATGGTCGACACCCTCGACACATACACCGACGTAACGTTGCCAGTGTTCGACATTAACTGGAACCTGGCTAGGGATGAAACATACCCTCGGGGCCTTGTTGAAGATCACACTGTTCTGTTCCACAACCTCGACGTTACCACAGAAGCGGTTATTGACCTTATCGGCATCGCAGCGGACATTAAGTTCTTGGTTAACCCGGGAAGTGGTATTAACATCGAAGAGCTTAACCGCTCCGCACGTGGTACATATCACGCAGGTCAAGAAGGCGACATCAACCCAGTAGAATTCCGGCACCGTGCCGAGCTTTCTGTACTAATCGAACAGATTG
>JAAHTH010001845.1_pt2 | contig 16284 bp, 12 predicted proteins | sample 6116091 | NCBI WGS metagenome assembly JAAHTH01 (sample SAMN13939990, study PRJNA603662) | sponge metagenome | isolation source: marine sponge | host: Mycale hentscheli | place: New Zealand | collected 2006 | reverse complement strand
TGAGACAGAACACCGTGACACAAAACACGATACGCAGCACAACAATCATGTGAACATTTCCTCTGGATACTTGCCGCATTATTTTTTTCCTTGTCGTCATCGAATCGGAATCAGGAATGAATGACCACCGATTTCATCTCCGTCATTTCATCGATCGCGTATTTTGGTCCTTCTTTGCCCAATCCACTATCCTTGATCCCGCCATAAGGCATCAGATCCGTTCTCCAGAGTGGCCCACCATTGATGTGCACGTTGCCACAATCGACCTCCTTGGCAAATCTGACAGCAGCATCAACATCCTGCGTAAAGACACCGGCACTAAGGCCGAAGTTGCTGTCGTTGGCCATTGCGATGGCATCATCAGCATCGCGAGCAGAACAAACAGCGACCGCTGGTCCGAACAACTCATCTTTGACAACTTTCATTTCTCTTCCAGCTGACAGCAAGAGCGTGGGTTCCATGAATGCTCCCTCACGTTGTCCCCCACACGCGATCGAAGCACCTTGCTTTTCAGCTTCGCTGATCCAGTCGTGGACCCTTGCCGCATCCGCGCTGCGTACCATCGGCCCCATTTGTGTTTCGCGACTTAATTGATCCCCGGAAACGATCGACTTAATCTGCGGTATCAACTTCGCCATCAGCTCGTCATGCACCTGGTCTGTCACAATCAACCGCTGTGCAGAAATGCAGACCTGACCTGCATTTGCAAAACCGCTGAACACGGTCGCCGCAACCACTTTGTCAAGATCAGCATCGGGCAGCACAATCAAGGGACTGTTTGCCCCGAGTTCCATGGTTACTTTCTTGATTCCTGCGATCGCACAAATCTGCTCGCCCACTTCGTAACTGCCAGTGAAGCTGATTTTCCTGACACGTTTGTCACTACAAATCGCCTGCCCCACGCTTCTGCCGCTACCAGTGAGACAGGAAATCGCGGTCCCCGGTAAACCAGCATCCAACAGTGCTTTGACAAGGTGCAAAGCAATCAACGGTGTGTCGCTGGCAGGCTTGAGAATCAAGGCGTTCCCAGCCGCCAACGCGGGTCCTACTTTGTGACAAACCAGGCTGAGTGGAAAATTAAAGGGTGTGATCGCTGCAACCACACCACATGGAATGCGGAGTGTGAAGCCAAGTTTGTTCTGCACCCCCTGCCCACCATCAAGAGGCAACACCTCACCACCCAGTCGCTTTGCCTCTTCACCACTCAATTCCATCGCTTGAGCCGACCGTTCAACCTCTGAGGTCGCCTCGGTGATTGTTTTCCCTTCTTCACTACTGAGCACCTGCGCAAGCTGATCACGTCTTTCCAGCAGCAGATCAGCAGTTCGACGCAGGATTTGAAAGCGTTCATATCCTGTCAACTCAGCCATCACCTTGGCACCAGCCTGTGCTGAATGCAACGCAACCTCAATGTCCGCAGCGGAGGCAACAGGGACGGTATCAATCACGTCTCCATTGGCAGGATTGGTAACATCCAGCTGTTCTTTTCTGTCCTGCCATTTCCCCGCAAGAAAAAACTTCATAATTCATTGTGCTCCACGAACCGAAACAATTCAGCTTCAAAGTACTGCTACAAAGATGCCTTTAAAATGGTTGTCAGATCTTCTAGCGTTGGTGTGGTGGGTGACAGATCCAGCAGTCGCTGCAATGACATGGCAGCGGCAGCCAAACCAGGAATGTCCTCCGGCTTGACGCCGACGGCGAGCAACCCCGTTGGCAACCCGATCCGCTCACGAACTTTGGTGACCCAGTGGATAGCTGCCTGGGCAGCTTCTGAAGCTTGCATTTGCTCTGCCTGTTCAACGCCGAGAAAAGCAGCTATCTGTGCTAACCTTGATTGGCGGGTATCCGACCAGAACTGCATCACCCCCGGCAGAACGATTCCGTTTCCAACCCCATGACTGCACTGATAGGTGGCTCCCAATGGATACTCCAGCGCATGTGCCAACGAAACTCCACATGAAGAGAACGCCGCGCCGGCAAGAGTGGCAGCCAAAGCCATGCCACTACGAGCCGCAAGGTCATCCGGATCATCGATGACTCGTTTCAGATTTCGACCGATCAATCGAATTGCTTTTTCGGCATACATGTCGCCCAAAGGATGACTGCCTTCGTAGGGCAATCCATGCTCAAGATCCTCGGAAAAGGAAAAGAAGTTTCGCACCAGATAGGCTTCGATCGCGTGCGTCAACGCATCAATGCCACTTTCTGCTGTCACCTGCTGGGGACAACTGATCGTCAATTGCGGATCAACAATAGCAACATCAGGGCGAATGCGTTGGCTGAGACTCGCAGCCTTTTTACCGGTGGTACTTTCCTTCAGAATCGCCGAATGCGTCACCTCACTGCCAGTTCCAGCCGTGGTCGGAATACAGACCAGCTTGACGGCACGCTGAGGAGCCTGATCGAAACCAAACAGCGCCCCGACATCACCATCACCACCAAATGTGGCAGCTGCTGCCTTGGCGAGGTCCATGTTGCTGCCCCCCCCCAGTGCCACAAAAAGATCAGGCTGAAATTCATTGGCAGCGTCCACCAAAGTCTTTACAGTCGATGTCGATGGTTCGACTTCTCCATCACTGAAAACCTGTAAAGCGGTACCCACAGTCTGAATCGCGACTTCTGCCTGCGAGACGATACCGGCCTTGACCAATGCTTGATCACTGACAACCAACACTCGCTTGGTTTTTTCACGATGCAATACACCCGTCAACGTCCCGATCGCACCGGGGCCAAAGGTCAGTTGATTTCCTGAAAACAAATTCCAAGTGGTTCGCTTCAAGCTGTCTGCAAGACTGTTCACATCGTTCTCCCGCCATCGACCACCAGGATCTGCCCAGTGGTCAAACTGGTACCGGTGACCAAGTAATGAATCGCATCAACCACATCGTCAGGTTGGGCCAGACGCGGAATGGGGAAACCTGCAACCCGACTTTCCATCTGCTGCTCTGTCATCCCTCGTCTTAACCAACCGCTATCAATCGGCCCAGGACAAACCGCATTGACGCGAATTCTCGGCGCCAACGCCTTCGCCAGAGACTTGGTCATCGTGTTCAGCGCCCCCTTGCTTGCACAGTAGGCAACACAGGACCCTGCTCCGGAAATGCCGGCCACGCTGGCAACATTGACAATGGCAGCATCCGCTTGCCGACTCAGCAATGGAACACAGGCGCGAATCACGAAGAAAGGACCTTTGGTGTTGACGGCAAGAATCCGGTCCCACACCTCCTCTGCCATCCCCTCAAGATTCTGGTGCGGAACAAATTCCGTTGTTCCGGCGCAATTGACCACAGCATCCAGACGTCCGAATTCCAGATCAATTGCAGCAGCCATGCTGCGCACGTCGGCATCTGAACTGACATCACATTTCATCAACAGTCCACGGGCAGCCTCTTCCATCACCAGCTGTTTCGTCTGCCCTGCATCATGCTCGTCCGGACCAAGATAATTGATGACCACATCAAACCCTGATGCCGCAAAACGGCGAGCGCATTGACGCCCCACTCCGGTAGCGGCGCCGGTAACCAAAACCACGGGTCGTTCTGCTGATGGGCTCATGCTTTTTCCAACAACATGGCAATGCCCTGACCTACGCCAACACACATGGTGCATAAGGCATAGCGTGAATCGACTTCCTGCAACTGTCGCGCTGCTGTCAACAGGAGTCTGGTGCCAGTCATGCCCAACGGATGTCCAATGGCGATCGCTCCCCCATTACGGTTGACATGCTCCGCATCATCTGGCAGGCCTAGCTCTCGCAAAACGGCGAGACTCTGCGATGCAAATGCTTCATTGATTTCGATCACGCCAATCTCCGCAAGTTCGACCCCCAGTTTGCCCAACAAACGCTGGGTCGCCGGGACCGGGCCCATACCCATGATGGTCGGCTCAAGCCCCACCACGGTTGTGCCCATCACTCTTGCCATCGGATTCAGTTCGTACTTTGTCACTGCGTCATCGGAGGCCAGCAACAGCATCGCCGCACCATCGTTGAGACCTGATGAATTGCCAGCCGTCAAAGTGCCATCCTGCTTAACAAATGGCTTCAGTCGCTTCAGTGCATCGAGGGTGGTATTTGGGCGTGGATGTTCATCGTGGGAAACGACGATTGGATCCTGTCTGCGGACAGGTACCTTCACCGGTGTGATTTCACCGTCAAAGAAACCCCGCTGCTGCGCTTGATGGGTTCGCTGCTGACTACGGAAGGCGAATGCATCCTGATCCTCACGACTGACCTTGTAGCGTTCAGCGACATTTTCGCCAGTCTGTGGCATGGTTTCGCATCCAAACATTTTCTCCATCTGTGGATGAATGAAACGCCACCCCATTGTGGTGTCCTGCAATGACAGATCGCGGCCGAATGGCTTATCGGATTTGGGAACAACAAACGGCGCTCGCGACATCGACTCGACGCCGCCGGCAAGACACAATTCGGCTTCACCTGAACGAATCGCGCGTGCCACGGCTACCACTGAATCCATCCCCGAAGCACATAAGCGATTGACAGTCATGGCGGGAACAAGGCTGGGCAACGCGGACATCAAACCGGCCATCCTTGCCACGTTTCGATTGTCTTCTCCCGCTTGATTCGTGCACCCGACCAAGAGGTCACCAACAGCTTCCCAGTCCACCTGCGGTTGACGGTGGATTAAGGCGTCAATCACACTCACCAACAGGTCGTCAGGACGGACGGTCGACAAAGCCCCCCCATAGCGGCCAATCGCGGTCCGAGTTCCATCGCAAATCCAGGCATTTCTCATGGTCTGGTCACCTCTCCTGTTGGATTGGTTCGGGTAAGTTGGGTCTTATCTGCCCCATCGTTACTGTGGGCCAACGCTGTTTGCCGCTCAAGTTCCCGCAAGGTTGATAATTCGAGCTCTGATGGGGCTTGGGTCTGAGCCAAATCTGCAGCAAATCGGACGTCCCATCCCGTCGCTTCTGCAACCGTCTGTCTGGTAACCCCCGGATGCAACTGCGTTACCACCAACTCACGCGTCTGCGACTCTGGACGCAGGACACACAGATCTGTAATCACTGCAGTGGGGCCACCTACTTTCAAACCTGCAAGCTCGCGCGAGTCACCACCATCGAGGTATCCCGCCGAGGTGATGAAATCAACTTTCTCGACCAGTTTGCGTGGATCATGATTGATGATGATCAGCGTCTCTTTCGCTTGCGCCGCAATTTCCGGCGCTCCCCCAGCACCAGGCAACCGCACCTTGGGTGACTCATAATTACCAATCACGGTCGAATTCAAATTGGCATAACGATCCACTTGCGCCGCGCCTAAAAACCCAAGCTCTACACGCCCACCCTGCAACCAGTAGGAAAAAATCTCTGACGTCGAAACTACCGTGTCGGCAGTCACCGCCAACTCCCCGTCACCAATCGATAAAGGGAGAACCGCTGGCCGGGTCCCGATCGTTCCACTCTCGTAGATGAGCACCGCGTTGGGAGCATGCGTCAGCCTTGCAAGATTGGCGGCCTTTGAAGGCACTCCAATTCCGACAAAACAAACCGTTCGCTCCTGCAGCATTCGTGCTGCAACAACAGTCATGACCTCTGACGGTGTAGCTGCCATCGGATCAACTCCCATTCGCCATTCTCGAGAAAGATGGATTCCACGCCATCAGGCACCGCCATTCACTGGCACCGGGTCCATCACATTTTCACGCATCCAACGCTGAAACTTCTCTCGATCACGAGAGACCTCATCCCAAGCCTGATAAAAACTATTGTCACGATCGTAATACCCATGAGCATAAGACGGTGCTGCCCCACCTGGCACATGACAAACAGCAGTCACCACCCAAGCAGGTAAAATACATGCATTTGACGGCGCATTGAGATCATCAACGATCTCCTCGACCGTCACAATCACCTTCTTGGCAGCCAACGCAATCTCCTTCTGCACTCCGACGATCCCCCACAAATGAACATTGCCCGCACGATCTGCCCGCTGGGCGTGAATGAGCGTGACGTCAGGGCGAATCGCAGGAACAGCCGCAAGTCGTTCGCCAGTGAATGGGCAGTCAATGAACTTGATGTTTGGGTTGTGCGCAGGAAGGTCTGAGCCAAGAAATCCTCTCAGGATTCCGCAAGGCAATCCAGCAGCAGCGGCAGTATAAGACACAGTCATGGCCGCGTGACTTCGTTCGTCTATTTCGATAGGGCAGGGAAAATCCTTCTCCACTGCATCCCGCAAACGATGCAACGATCCTACGCCAGGGTTTCCACCCCAGGAAAACACAAGACGTTTCGCGCAACCCATCCCGATCATCTGATCAAAGATCACGTCCGGGGTCATGCGAACCAACGTCAGATCACGTTTTTCCTGTCGGATAATTTCGTGCCCCGCAGCAAACGGGATCAGGTGCGTAAACCCCTCAACAGCAACGCAATCGCCTGAATGTAAATGAGTCCGAATCGCATCGCGCAAACTCAACAGATTCGACATGATGATCGCTTGGGGGACGAGTGACAGAGGGCTACCACTTCCATAGCCCAGCCTTCAAGCCGCAATCGTACCGACCGTGCGATAAACGTGCAAACCGTTCGTTTATCGCACACCCCTAAGCCAGCAAGAGAAACGCGACTGCGGCAACCAATACGATCGATACATCACTAAACCCGTCGATAGCGACCGCAGCCAGGGCCGTGGCATCGGCTCCGATTGCTTAGATTTTTCCGTCGAGTCCCATCTGGTAATACTTGTGGGTAATCGAGTCCTGATTTTCCAACAGCCAGTCGATCGATGGCTCACAGTTCATGGCCTTGTGGATAGCCTGGGCCATGGCTTTGCGGTGGATGTCAAACAACGCTTTGTGATCGAGATTGTCATCATCAATCACGCCTGGGTTGAGCCAAACGCTACAGATAATCCCCAGATCGTTGGCCTTCTCTTTCGGTAAATCTCCCGCCCTCACTGCATCCAACACTCCGTTGGCAATGGCGGCTTGCACCGTTCCCATCAGGATATTGGTGTAGCGACTATTTTTGACGGTCACTTTACTGACACAAAGCGTCACCGGCCTTACTTGGATGTCTGTGTTCAGGATGGCGAAAACTTTTGAATGGCCCATCGACTGATCGCCAGTCAATGTGGCAAGAGCCGTACCCACAGGCCCATCCAACTCGCCAATCACAACCTCTGGCTCAGCCGCCGTAAAGGGCGGACCACCAGCGACAAGCGATTCACCGGTTCGGAGAACAATACGATCGGACATGAAATGACTCCTGAGTCACGGACAGGTAGGGGAGAAATGTGAACGCATGCGCATCCAACAGAGCGAAATAACCTACAAAGCACTTAAAGACAGTTCAACAGGCGGACGATTCACTCGACCCAACGTCGCTGCGTTTGTTCGCAAACACCGGTGAAGAGGCGGATAAAGCGGTGGGCCGAACAAACGCTGACGTTCCAAAAGTGGAGCAGCATCATTCCACCGGCATTTCCTCACTTGGGACGACTGCGAGACCAAAAGACTTAACAAGAATGCCGAGAAGCAAAGTGACACGATCAGTTGCTTTGCCAGCTGGCTGCCGGCCTGCTGAGTCCCCTTCCTAACAACATCAGTTCCCAACAACGTCAGAGGAGCATCAGAACGAATGCCCCCTCTAAAACCAAACCTCACCGCGTTAAACCCAGCCAAAACATGGGTCAAGTTACATTTCCAAAATAGCTTGTTTTCAAGACACCGCCGGATAACTGACAGACGCAAAACACCTATTCCATTTGAAACGCACGAGTTTCCTCGAAAACTGGGCTCTTAAAAACAAGAACCGCCCCTTCCTGCTAGAATTCCAGCCATGAGTCTGTGGAACGGTCGTTACTTCGAAGCAGCAACCTCAGCCACAGCAACCTGAGACACTGCAACCTATAGACATTGAACGAGCATCATCCAGGAAACTGTTTCGAGCCATTGCCCAGAAACAGCACGATGGGGAAAACATCCTAATGACGGACGCATCAAAATCAGAATCGCCGCTCGAGGGCGAACTGGTACCTCCAGCCAGTCAGCCAACTCTGGTCGCGCCTCCCCGGGAGCGGGTAGAAGTGACTGCCAACAATGCCGCAGCCATTATCAGCAGTCTGCCGGCAAAAGTCGGGACCATCAAAACCGAAGTCGGCAAATGTGTGGTGGGTCAGGAAGAAAATACCGAAGCAATTCTGTACGCATTGTTCTCTTACGGGCACTGTCTTCTTGAGGGCGTGCCCGGCTTAGGAAAAACCTTACTGGTTGGTGCCATCTCAAGAGTCCTGCACCTTCAATTCAAACGTATCCAGTTCACCCCTGACTTGATGCCACCGGATATCACAGGAACCGACATTCTTCAGGAAGAAGAATCTGGACACCGCGAGTTCCAGTTTGTTCGAGGACCCATTTACACACAGATCCTGCTAGCTGATGAGATCAATCGTACTCCACCCAAGACACAGGCAGCCTTACTGGAAGCCATGCAGGAACGAACGGTCACGGTTTCAGGCCGCACGGATCAATTACCAGAACCTTTTCTGGTACTGGCCACACAGAACCCGATCGAACAGGAAGGCACGTATCCCCTACCCGAGGCTCAACTCGACAGATTTCTCTTTCAGTTGCAACTTGGCTATCCGACACACGAGCAGGAAACGCAGATTGTTGCAGGGCACTCGTTCACTCCGCTCGACGGTTTAAAGCCGCAACTTGCCTGGCACGAGGTAATGGCGTACCGCGATGCAATCTCGCACATACCCGCGGCCTCCAACGTCATTGACTATGCAACGCGGCTAGTGAGAGCCACCCGTCCGGGAACACCTGATATCGCACCCGGGGTAGCAAACTGGATCCGCTGGGGAGCAAGCCCTCGCGCCAGCCAAAACCTGATTTTGGCTGGTCGTGCGCGAGCGGCCTGTATGGGACGGTTCAATGTTGCCTGCGAAGATATCGAAGCAGTTGCCCCCATGGTCTTACGACACCGCATCATCCGCAGTTTCCAAGCTGACGCCGAGCAAAAAACCACTGATGACATTATTCAGCAATTGATTGCCGAGATTCCAAAAAATGCTCCAAAGTCGAAGAGGTAGCATGGAATGGCGGCTCTTGAGCACGATCGACTGATTGAACGGTTTGACCCCAAGGTCATGTCGTTGCTTCATACGCTGGACATGAAAGCCCGATACCTGGTGGAGGGTTTTCTAGACGGCATGCACCGCAGTCCATTCCATGGCATCAGCGTCGAATTTAGCGAATACCGTGATTACCAACCTGGTGATGATCTTAGGCATTTGGACTGGCAACTTTATGCACGCAGCAACCGGCTATGCATTAAGAAATACACACAGGAAACGAATGTTCGTGTGTATGTCGTCATCGACACCAGTGGCTCAATGAAATACCGCGGCAGCGAAGCATGGGGATCAAAGCTGGAGGTATCCAAGACGCTGGCGGTTGCTTTGACATCGATGATGCTTCGACAAAACGATGCGGTTGGTCTACTGACACATCAAGAACCCTCGGACGCGGCGACGTTCATTCGCCCGTCTCAAAAGCAAAGTCAATTCAACACCATCATCCAGCAGCTACAGGATTTACCTGCCGCAGGTAGTGAACGGCTTGCTGATTTGCTGCAACACGTGCTTCGCCTGATCCATCGCCGCAGCATTGTGCTGTTCTTTTCTGATTTGCAAGAAGAATCAGAGGGCATCACGGAGGCATTCCAACAACTGAAATTCCTTGGTCATGAGTGCATGATTTTTCAGGTTTTGGATCGCGATGAAGTCGAATTTCCATTTTCGCAAACTGCTATTTTCCAAGATCTGGAAAACGGGCAACGGAGAATGATTGATCCCGCCAGAGCACGAACTAACTATCTGAAACGTTTCGAGGCTTTCATGGCCGAGTATCGTGACTTGTTCCATTCACTTGAAATGCCGCATTGTGTGGTGAGAACCGACACAGAACCGTGGGAAGCTCTGACTCTTTTCCTTAAAGAACGCCGGCGGTTGATGTAAGCATGAGTTTGCTGTTTCCAATCATGGCGTTCGGAAGCCTGCTAGTCGGTGTGCCGATCTATTTGCACCTCCGCAGAAAGGATGAGAAGAATCTCGTTGAATTCCCAACCCTGCGATTCCTTGATGATCAACCCGTAGCACGAGCACGTCCAATGTGGCCACGCAATTGGCCACTTATGCTGCTGCGAATCATCGGCATGCTACTGCTAATTGCTGCCTTCACATGGCCCTACTTCAACAATGAGCAAACCGTCATCGTTAAAGAGAGTCGCGTTTATATCCTCGACAATACTCTGAGTGCTCAGACGCGAGGCGGTTTCAATAAATCGCGAACCCGCTTGGCTGAGGAAATTGAATCTTCAGACATGGGTACCCAAATCGGCGTGATCGAACTTGGATCCACCACCCAAATCGCGGCTCGTCTAGGTGATAAAAAGCCAGCGACTGCCTTGGCCGTGAAAGACATTGAACCTGGCTCCGAACGGGGAGACTTTGTTGATGCGTTTCGGACGGCCGCCGAAATGCTTAGTGATTCGCTTGGTGCCAAACGACGCATCGTGCTACTGAGCGACTGTCAATCAAATCAGTGGCTGCTGGACGCCAACTCACCTCCCTTCCTCAGGGACATCGAGGTGGAAATAGCTAACGTTCCAGAAACCGAAATCACGAACTTTGCTCTCTCTGCTCCGCGAGCTCGACGAGTTACCCGAGATGGTGATTCGTGGGTAGAAGTAGGAGTCACGGTCACATTGCAGGGAGACCACGGCCCCAGCGAAATCGTTTTTCGTGACCGCGGGCGAGAGATGGATCGTGTTCAACTAGAATCTGCATCCAACAAGGACGACAAGACTCAGGGACAAACAGACGCCGCAGATAACCCGATCGTGTACGGCACCGCGTTCGCTCAGTGGAAAGTCAATCCAACCGAATGGACTGCAGGAGAAATCACAATTGAAGGCAGCACTGATGATTTGGTCGGAGACAACCGAGTCTTCTTTTCACTTGCTCCCGTACGCAAGGGAAAAATTGAGCTGATTGTTGATTCCCTGTTTCTTCGCCGCGCCTTGAGTCCCGAAGTCATGTCGAACCGCTGGGACATTAATAGTGTTAACGAGGACTCGCCGCTTGTTCGCTCTGCAGAAACAGCCCCCGACGTACTCTGCCTAGAAAGCCATCGCCTGCAATCCGCAGACGTGCGTTCAACCGTCAGAAGTGACCTGAGTGCAGGACGTGGTGTCATTCTTTTTGTCGACAAAATCACTCCCGTAATATCCGGCTTTCTGCGGGAAATGGGAATCGAGGCAGGCGTATCACAACAGCAACCCACCGAACCGGGTACGTTTCGATATGTGTACGCCGAGCATCCCATCTTTGCACCTTTTCGCACGACAGAACTTGGCAACCTGGCTGAGGTCAAATTTACGAACTATCGACGTCTGAAGGTCAACGATGCTGCATCGCTTGCGTTCTCCGCAGCAGGCGACCCTCTTGTGTTTGAATCGAACGCAGGGCCAGGTCGATTAATCGTCTTTGCTTTTGCCTTTGATCGCAGTGACACGAACTGGCCCATCCAACCAACATTCATCCCATTCCTTGACCAGACATTGCAATACGTCCGGGGGGAACCGACAACAGAAACGTTTTTTGAACCGGGGGAATCCGTGGTATGGGATTTACCCGCAGGCACGCAAGCGAAGAACATCGTCGTTGCTCCGCTTGACCCAAGTACGATGGGAATCGCCGATGGCATCGCTCCCATCATCGTTGAAGTTGAGGCCCGCAAAGCAAGCTTCCCTTTACCAGCACACCCCGGGCACTTCTCCATACGCTACGACTCGGCCGATTCACTTGGAGCAATTCTAGATGTGAACGCATCACCACTCGAATCCGAACTGGTCTACGAGCCTGAACCGCGAGTGCTCGAAAACTGGGGACGGACTACCGTTGATGCGGCAAGTGAAATCGCCCCAAACGAAGAGCCTGCATCGGACCGTCCCACCGCCATCAGCATGAGCAAAATGGAAGCATTGCAACAGATGAACTGGTGGTACATTTTAACCGCCGCCATGGCTCTCTTGATGGTAGAAACCATCTGGGGTGTCCAGCAAGAAAAGTGAAGAATCAATAAACAGATCTCTGCAACAAAACTTACACAACTCGCTTTACTGAAATGAAGAAGCCCCCTTCGGCGGTCAACATCATGAGTTCCCCCCTCAGCAACAAGCTTATCCCAACACCAACAACGAGCCTGATTTCTCCCGTATCACAATTCAGCTGCACCTGTGATTGCAGATTTTTTCGATTCCCCACAACAACTGAACCACTACAATCTTAATTGTTGTCGCTCGTCTCACCGCTAGCCCAAAGTCAACCTTGTGATCCATCATCTGCTGGAAAGACGCATCGCCGAAAAAGCTCACTCGAGCAAGTGGGAAACTGCAATCAAGCGTACCGCGACTTTGCTATCCATCTTGTCGGCACTTTTGCTCACGCTTGGCTTAACGGCATATTTCGGTGTCATCCAAAGCACAGGACAGTTTTTGCTATTAGCTGCCTTCAGTTGCTTCGCAGTAGGATTTGCGTGGCTCGTCAGTATCATTCTCGTGGTTGAACGTCGCATGGACCGCAAAACACTTGCGGCCGCAGTAGAACAAGATCATGACATGCTGCAGGATCGCCTCAACACGGTCGTAGAACTTGACCAACGCATCAATGATGATCGTTCAGCAGCCATGTACCGTAATGCAATTGAACAACAAGCGACTGAACTTGTTCCGAAACTGCGAACCGCAAATCCGCTGAAGAAACGATCAGTAAACCTTCACATTCTAGTCATGCTGCTATTAGGAATCTTGGCGGCCAATTTCTATATCACAAAAAGTCCTCTACAGACGTTAGCTGCAAACGAAGCAAAAGCCGAAAATGAAGCGAATCAGCAAGCACAGGAAAACAACCTCCAACCTCTTGTCATTCCGGATGAGTCACTCACCCCACCGACAGCCCCGGAACAGCAAACGAACAGCAGTTGGGGCGAGATTCGTATCAGTGAGCCCGGACGCGACCTTCGCATCACGGTACACGAGGACGTGCCGCTACTGATCGAAGCAGCATCGGACCGCCCCTTGGCAAACATTACATGGCAAACGCAAGTCAATGATTCGGAGGAGGTCACGCGTCCCTTGCCAGAACTTGAGGACCCCCGTTACGCGGTGTTCCAACCCACTCTGCACCCCGATCAACTCGGCCTGAAAGAATGGGATGTAACCCGTTATCGAGCCACCGCAAAGGCGATTGACGAAACGCAGTATGGATCCTCAAGTTACTTTGTCGAAATCGTCCCCGGGCCAGAGGCTTTAAAACAACTGCCGAACGCCGGATACGATAGTCTGGAAGCATTAACAGACCTGATCCATCGACAACAGCAAGTGATCCGCAGCACGGAAAAGCTGACTGACCCCGAGGATACCGAACAACAGAAAACCATGGACACTCTTGCCGAGCTGGAAAGTGCCCTGTCGTCCGAAGGTAGATCCGTACAGAAACAACTCTCCGAAAGGTTGGATCGAGAAACCCTTCGCGAGTTTGCATCATCGATTGAGGCTGCGAGCACTGAGTTCACCAACGCTGAGACAGCGCTTCTTGAACGCGCACAAACGAAGGCTGGGCAAACAGAAGAAGTTGCACTGATGCATCTGGTCGACGCCCGTCGTGAACTTGCAAACCTGATCGAACAACATCCCGAATCATTTGCAGGATCTACTTTGAATGAACTGGAGGATCAGGTGACTCTGTCAGCAACAGAAGCTGATCCTGAACTTGCGAAACTCCTCAAGAAACTTGCCGAAGAAACTCAGCAAGTAAACGAAGCATCACGCGGTCTCGATGAACTGCTTGACCAACAGGAAACGTTAGCCCAAGAAGCTGACAACATCGGAAAAACTCCTATTCCGGAACTAGGCTCATTCGAGCTCTCAACAAAACAACATGACCTCGCTGTTCAATTCGATTCACTTCGCAAGGAGTTTCCAGAACCATTCCAAAACCAGCAAGGCCTATCGGATAAAACAGCAGACAGCATGTCACGAGCATCAGAACAATTGGTGAAAAACCCAAATTCCGCAAGTGATTCAGTGAAACAGGCGAAGAACAACCTGCAGAAGTTGAATGAGGCAATTGAGCAACGCCAGAACGATTACGAACGATTTCAAGCCAACTCGCTGCAACAACGGATCGCCGCAAATCAAGAAGCCTACCGCGACATCGAAAGATCCGCTGAAAAAGCCAACACAGCAAAAATCAGCAAAGCTGTTGACGAAACACAACAGCTACTGCAGGAGATCCCGGACAACCTTGAAACCAACAACGCGAGCAATACCGCTGCCACACCCCGCAATCGGCAACTGACGGGAACCGATACTGCCCTAAACAAAGATAACGGGCAAGCAGAACAGGCCCCACAATCTGATCCCATCGCCGAAACCAAGAAACAAATCCAACGGCAAACTGAGGATCTACAGAACACGACGGATGGTAAGCAACGGGCAGAAACGGCCAAGAGCCTTGATAAGTCACTCGGAAAAATTGCAGAAGCATTGAAACAGGAAAATGCCAAACGACAACAAAACCTCGATCAGAAGCAAATGGCATCGCAATTAAAACAATTGCAGGAACAAGCCCAGGCAATGCAAAATGCAAGAGAATTTGTTCAAGAGGCGATCAACCGTGAAGAAAACATCCAGAGTAAAGCGTCAGAAAATCTGGACACGAGGAATCAGTTCCAAAATCTCGCTAGAGAGCAACTACTGCTTGAAGAAGATATGGCAACCGCACGGGAAGAAAACCCAAGTGGTTTTGAAGGTGTAGCCAGTCAATCTGACAAAGTGCAAAAGGAAATGCAGCAGACAACTCGTGCATTAAACGCCAAGCAGGAGAACGCGCCCAACGCCAGCAAGCAAGCGGTCGAGTCACTCGAACAGCTCGACCAATCACTTGCAAAACAACAAGAGCAGACGGAAAGTGACAAGCAAGAACAAATCGCGAGACAGATGGAACAACTGATCAATCAGCTGAGCGAAATTGAGAAAAAGCCCGATGACTTTTCAACTGCGGAAAAACAACAAACGGCAGGACAATGCCAATCCGTTGGTTCACTTGCATGCAAGAATCCTGGAAGCAGCGGATCGGGTGGACAAGCCTCCGGCTCCGGGTCGCCACCGCCATCTGATGCAAACCAACCCAATCAGGAACCGCCGACACCAGACGATTCACAAACGGCGAAAACATCTCCACCATCCACACCTGGCGGCCAGCCTTCCCCTACGGGCCAAGAATCGGCAACAGGGTCTCCTTCTCCAACAGGTTCTGCCGGCGGCAGCAAGACTCCAGAGCAGGCGTTACAAGACGCGACTGAACGTTTGGCTGAGTCAAACGGCACCCAAGAAACGAGCGAAGCTGCAGGAGGCCTGAAACAACAGATGCAGAACTTGGCGAACGCGATGGGGACGGGTATGGGTATGGGTATGCAACCCGGAGCGAGGCAAGCATCGGGCAAGCAAGGAAGCCAGGGAAAAAAGCCCGCAAACCAGGGCGATTCACTCACTCCCGGTGGACGTGAATCACTGTCTCGCGGGCTTGCCCAACTTGAGTCCGCCGCCCGCCAAGGTGAGCAAGGCAGCCTGACACCTCAAGCTGGACGCGCGTTACGCGAGAACGGACTGGCAGACATCGTGTCAGGGATACAACGCCAGTATGGCTACAACGATGGTACTCAGGTTTTGATTCGACAAGTTAAACAGGAACTTGCGGGTCCAAAAATAAACATCGACCTGAAAACAGTGAATGAACTCCGGGCGCAGATCCAAAAAGCTCAGCGTGATTTCGTGATCAAAGCTGATGCACCAGAAGAACCAGAGTCAACTCTTCGCAATGATCCAGCCAAATATCCAACGGCCCATCGCGAATCAATCCAGACTTACTTTCAAGCCCTTTCTGAAGACAAACCGCAATAACGCATGAGTGAGCTTTCCTTTCAATTCCCAGCAGCTCTTTTATACTGCGGTTTCGCGACTCTCGGTGTGCTGCTGTGGTGCGGATTGGCGTTACGTCGGCGAGGCATTCCGCGGAACCGCATGGCGATCATACTGACATTGCGCATGATCTTTTTCTTTGCGTTGGTATTGCTCGTATCACGCCCGGTCTGGACGTCGCCGGAGTCTGAAGCAGACGCCCGAAAACACATCGCATTGCTGGTGGACCAAAGCGAAAGCATGTAGGTACTTGAGGGCAATACG
>JAAHTH010002025.1_pt1 | contig 16310 bp, 30 predicted proteins | sample 6116091 | NCBI WGS metagenome assembly JAAHTH01 (sample SAMN13939990, study PRJNA603662) | sponge metagenome | isolation source: marine sponge | host: Mycale hentscheli | place: New Zealand | collected 2006 | reverse complement strand
GTTGAAAGTTGGTTGATACCTGTACCGTAAACTACTCTGGCATTTTTTATTATTTAATTCCTTAGAGGTATTTCTTAACTTTTCGCAAAGATTTAATTGCATCCGAAAGATCGCAATCAAATTGGAAGCTGGTGTATGTTGTTGAGTTTCTTCCTTTGTCAGCGAGAGCAAGAAGAGCGTCAATTGCAAGGACAATGATTTTGTGAGTCATAGTTTTTTATTCCGTTGAAGGGTTCGGGTTGGTTGATACCTTTACCGTAAACTACTCTGGCATTTTTATTATTTAATTAAAAATGCCACCATCCATCTTCATAAGAACTTTCAAATTCTACTTCGCCTATTTCATTTTCAAAAAGGTCGAACAAACTTTCGCCTATAGACTTATCTAACTCTACGGTTTTTCCTTGCTCCATACTTGGAATGGCTTGTTTAGTATCTTGGTCTGGATGCCATGTTAGATAAGCGTTCTTGAAAGTTCTTTCATCTTCGTATTCAGGAGGGTAGCAATCTTCTGGTCGTCCGTATGTTCTTCCTGAGTCTGAATAACCTGATGATTCAAAATGAATCTCAAGTTCATAACTTTCCTTTCCAATGTTAGGAACCGTTGAAAGATTGGTTTGGGGAATCAGTTTGTCGTCGTCACAAGAGTAAATTTTTCCTTCTTTCTCGTAAAGTTCAATAGAAAGTTCATTTTCGATTCCGTACCATGAATTTTTCATTTGTTCTCTCTTGGTTGGTAAAGAAAGTAAAGAAAGTAATCGGGACATCCTTCCTACAATTCTCCGACCTCATTGCTGGGATGAGGATTGGCGATTGTACCCGATTACTTTCTTTACCATGAACTACTCTGGTATTTTTATTATTTAATTCTAGCAGTCTTGGTAAATTCTGTTTTCTCTCGCCTTGCTCACAGTGCTGAGTTCAAGCACCCCGCTTTCGTCTACCTTCACTTCCCAAGCGTTGAAGTAGTCTCGGCCTGCCCGTTTCCGTGTGCCTAACACGTTTACATAAGCACTTGGCTTGCGAAACATGTAGAGGTCGCCATCAAGCTCGATTGTGTCGAAGCTAGACATTTTGTCGCCAAACCACTTCATAGTATCATCGTCGAAAAAGTGACCCTTGTTGGTTTCGTTGTAGCGTCTTTTGATTTCAGCCGGTTTCATAGTGTTCCCATCCTTCTGGTAGTTATTATTACTTTATTGTTTTGTGTACAATATTTTCATGTTCATGAGACACAAGTTGGTTTGTGTGTCACAGATGAGACGCTAATTTTGGCTTTAATTAAAACAGAGTGCGTTCAGCAACGGCAAAACCACAAGATTCTAATAAATCAGAAATATCCGTAGTATGATACGAGAGGAAAAACAAAGTTCCTTTTCCGATGTTAACACTTGGTTTGTCTTGTCCACAGGGTAAACCTGCCATGATAGCCTTGAAATTTTCTAACTTTTTGTTAGATACTAAAACAGTAAATTTGTTCATTTGTTCTCTCTTGGTTAGTTGGTTGATACCTTTACCATGAACTACTCTGGTAGTTTTTATTATTTAATTAAAATTGCATCACAATATATGGTTTTATTTTCGGTATCGCAAACCATTCCGTATTCTGCACTCTTTGTATAGATTCCGAAATATATCTTTGAATCTTCAATTCCTTCGTATCCAACAAAACTTGATACACAAATTAAAATAGCAGTAAACATTTGAGTCTCCTTACTCGGTTGGTTGATTGATCTACCTTTACCGTAAACTAACTTGTTAAATTTTATTTAATGATGAGCGTCGGATAAAGGTCAAGTTCATTTGTATATAAAAAAACCTCCTACGTTAATAGGAGGTCTTTTTTTTAATTAATATTCTCTTGGCCTCATGATTGTGTAAAAGGGTTTTGCGGAGTGGCGAATCAAGGGTGAAAGGGACTTCGTGCCTGCATCGAAAACGTTTTTTGCACAATAAAATTTAACTTCTTCATCTTCTCCAAACTCAAAGTCTGTGAATGGGATTTCTTGTTCACAAGTTGGAGCGTTTAGTTCTTCTCGCACTGTGTCTGCAACAGCGATAAGTTTTGCTCCGTCTTGTTTCTTTTGAAGAATCCAAATTTGCATATCTTCAAACATTGGATCTGTAGAGCATCGTTTCTTAAACTCTGGGTTTGCTACTACATGACTTGATATTGCATCAATAATCCAATAGGCACTTTTCTTTTCTGCAAGTTGTTGGACACCGCTTGTGTAAGTAGTTCCGGTAAAGTGTCGGTAGAGTTCCATTTGATTTCCTTTCGGTTAGTTGGTTGACACCTTTACCGTAAACTACTTCTAATAATTTTTATTATTTAATAGCAGCATCTAGAACAACTTTGTTTTGCAGTTCTGTTATTCCAGCTAGTGCTTTTCGTGCTGAAAATGTGGTCAACGCATCAACCAAAAGAATTGTTCCTTCTTTATGGTCGTTATCGTCACCATCACTAGACCAACTAAAGCCTTCAAAACAATGCTCTGCCAACTTCAAAATTGCGACAACAACTTTGTCGTATGGTTTCATTGCTGTTTTGCAAAAGTTAAAGTCCACCCAAGTTGCGGGTAGGTCATCTTTTTGTCTTGAAAAACCAAAAGTTTCGTGCGAGTCAGCACCGATTCCATTAAAAATTAAATTTTCATTGTCGCAAATTAAACCCATGAAAGTTGTACTAGCAGACTTGTCAGGTTCATTTCCCATCGCATCTCCCAATGGAACTTCTGACATCTTTATAATTTCTTTACAAACAGGAATAAATTTTTCATTCCAAGTTTTTTGATCGAGGTCGTTACTTTTTTCCCAGTATTGAGTGTATCCGATGTTTACTGCCCATCTTTCATAATTGAGGTTGAAGTTAAAAATTATCCTAATACGGCTGACGGGTTTTAGCCTTCTCTATTCGCTTTTCGCGAACCCGCTCTCGTTATCACATTGAATCTATCCGGCTTGCGTTGCTTCTAGTAATACGCCCATCGGGGCTTTCTTCTGGGTGCGGTCTTCACCTCTTCCTTCTACCGGACTTTACGTCCTGCCGCTTTAGTTTCCCATTGGGCTGTTCCTTGTTTTGAAGTTGGTTGTTGTTATGTCTTACACTCTTACCATAAACTACTAATTATTTTTTATGTAACATAATCTCCATTCTAGAAATCATATTTACTTATAAGTGTTGTATATCCACCACAACACTCGCACCCATAATCATAATAAGTAGTTCGATATACTCCTTGAAACTTTCCGTCACAAACCCAAGAAAACCAATCCTCAGCTTTGTCGTGATACATCACGTCCCATTTATCTCCTTTTAATACAGGATATTTGTTTTTACGACTAACTGATCCGGCAACTTCATGAGCATAAAGAAATTTATCAACACTTCTCTTGCTCATTCCGCTTGGAAGGGTAGCAGTAATTAAAACATAATCATCTTGTTTCTTGCATCTTGGTTTAACTTCAAGAACATGAGTCATTAACTTGCAAATTCTTGAAACCTGATCCATACCTTGTTTGGCTCGAAACCTGTATTGCTTTTTCATTTTAATTCTTTAATTAAATAAAACAAAGTAAACTACCCAGAACAAAAGCGATTATACACAACATAGCAGCTTGCAACTGTTCATGATTTACTGCGATCTTCATAGGTTACCTCCTTGAGTTACTACTGTTTAACGCTAATACCGCAAACTAGTCCGCTTTTTTTATTATTTAATTTGTTGTTTTGGGTATGTTTTTGAAAGAAAAGCACGTAAGTTGTTGATAATAAAGGACTTACGACTTCCCAAAAGTTTGAATACACGTAAGTCCTTGATAGTAAAGGACTTAGCTCTAATCTCCAAAAGATTTTTTAGCTAAGTCCTTTATTATCAGGCATTTACGCATTGGATAAAGGTCAAGACAAATTAAAACGTATGCGCTTGGATAAAGGTCAAGACAAATTAAAATTTAAAGGTTAAAATATAAAAAATATAAAGGAAAGATAAAAGAAAAAAGCTCCAGTAGAAATTTGTTTTCTTTTGTTTTTTTTGTGCAAGTTAAAAGGGAGGTTAAGTTTTACCCTAACCTCCCTTCCTTCCCTTTTCCCCTACGCAGCCAGTTGTGCCATCAGTACCGATTCGGCACGTTTGACGCTAGGATCGGATGAGGCTTTCACAATTCGCCCCATTTCGTTGATGCTGCCATGACGAATGGCATCATGCTGGACATAGCCTTGGACAGAGTTGTAGGCTTCCCAAGCCGACACCATCCAATTATCGGTCAATTCGGGACGACCACTCTGTAGACGTTCACGCAACACTCGTCGCATGATGGCCTCGGTTCGATTTTCATGCATGGTACGTCCACGTTTGCTATCACTAGCATCACCGTAAACGTCTTGAAGAAAATTCTTCAAGTTGACTTGGGTAGCCTCCATGTGATGAATCACATCAGTAAGATTCGACCATGAATTTTTAAGGACATTAAACGTCCCGATCAAATCGTCCATCTTGGTTCGCAATCCGCTGGTATGGCGAATCGAGACACAAGTTCCGTTGACCATGCTCATCATAGCCATGTTGCGACAGAGATCACGATAGAAGCCCATGTTGGCACGAAAAGACTTGCCATCATATCCAGCAGAGATCGTGATTCGAGGGAATACGTTGTCAGCATCCCCGTAGATACTTTCACGATATTCACGGGTCGGCTGGACAGAAACATAATGCCCTTGGTGGAAATGACACCGTACATCAGCGATGCCGTCCTCAAACGCATGACCACTAGCCTCTACCAAGGCGAGAATGTCATCAGTCTGATGCGGAACATAGCGTTTTGAAACGCTACGGTCGCTAACCACTTCGCCACTATCACTACGGAAAAGACCGTAGAAAGGTGTACGAAGATTGTCCGGACCAGACAATGGAAGTTTATCCACGTTGAAGTTGAAGGTGTTGCTGACTTTTTCGTTGATTGAAGTTGCGATAGTCATGGTTGATCCTTTCAAGATCGAAGTAAATTGGTTGATACCTCTACCATAAACTAATCATTAATTTTTATTTGATTTCAGCAAGAACTTTATTTAATTTCGAGAATAAAAAGATCGCGTATGCGCGTAGGATAAAGGTCAAGACAGATTAAAATTTAGAGGTTAAATTTAAATAAATTTAAAGGAAAGATAAAAAACGACAAATTTCTACCGGGACGTCGTTCATTTGTTTTTTTTGTGCAAGCTAAACGACATCTATAATATATCCGCCATGCCTAGGACTTACGATTTCACGTTCTTCAAGTTGTTCCCATGTCTCAACAATATGATTGCGACCGTAAGGGTTTCTTAAAAAGAATTGTTCGGTTTCTGGGTTGTAGGATTCAAAGTGATATGTATGGCGATTATAATCTACTGCTATTGGTATGTTTTGATTTAGATAGTCGATATGACCTTGTTCGCTCATTCCCTTAGTTCGGATTCTTTCTTGATTAGTGATATATTCAAAAGCCCGCCCCGGATCGCCCCATTCAATATTTTTATATACGTTGCCTAAGTCTGGTCGTATGTTTTGATACATTTGAACATATGCTTTTTCGATTAAACCAACCCAAAGTTCACCACTATCAACATTTGCATAGAAACTATTTCGGCTATGCACATTGACAGCAAGTTCATTGTTTACTGTGACGTAAAAAGTTTCTCCTCCTCTTGAAATTTGATCATGAATTTTAACCACCCAAATATTTGGTTCTACTTCAGTGATCATGTTCTCTATTGTTTCAGGAGATGTATAGGCAACTGCTCCTAATGCTGTCAGGAAATAACAGTCGCCTAAAGCGCCTTGTTTTATATCTTCAGAACTTATGCCATCAACAAAGAGTTCTCCTTCTATTGTTTCATGAACAATGTATTGGTTTCGTGTCGCAGGCAAATCTTTACCGTTAAACCATTTATCAACAACTATGTTTAAATCAGCATCAACGCCTAATTCCATGAAATCTTCAACAACAGCGTTTGACAGGTAGTTCACATAATCAGGCATATCGCCAATACGAACATATCTTTCAATTTGCAAGCGTTCAAAACGATTAAAATAGTTGTCTTCAATAGATTCATTCAGGATGTCTTTCATCTCTGAAAATGAAATACCATCAACATTATACTCTTGAAATTTAGATTCAAGAGTATGTTCTACGACAGAAGAGTCCGTCCACAAAGGAGTAGAAGGTGGGACAGGTTCTTGAGGAACAGGCCCATAAGAATCAAGGCAAAATCTTTTTTCGAGAGTTTCAAAATTCATGGTATAATATTTCTTTCTTTATAAATATACCATGAACTAATTGTCTTTTTTTAATTTAATCAATCATTTAATTCTTTTAATTGATTTTTTAAATCTTTGTTTTCACGAGTTAAACTTGCAATAGTATTCTGAAGATTAGTTATACCTTGTAGTATTCTGTGAATCTGATTGCTTTTGTCTTGCTCGTAAGTGTTTGCAGCAAGTCTTCTAAGTTCTTGCATGTCTTCATTTTGTATAGACATTAAGTCTCCTTGTTGTTTGGAAAGGCCCGTTCTAGTGAGGGAGGATGCCATTCCCGCCAGACTTTATTTTTTATATCAACACGTTACTGGCCTAACCACGTTTATTATTACTCGTCCGTGTTGGTTATAATTATAAAATAGTGCTTAATTTTTATTTTACGCGAACTATTAGCTCTGCAAAAACATTTTTTGTTTCTTCAGCCATATCGTTTCTCCTTAATTAGCTAGAAATCGAACTCTAGCTTTACCAGAAACTAATTTTAATTTATTTTAAATAAATCAATCTGAGCTATCTACTTGCCATTTTTTATTGCAAACAGAGCATTCATACAGATTCAGACAGTTGCCTAAAACTTTTACATGATGCCAATCATGCACATGGTCGGCATCTTCTGGTGGAACAAATCCCCAACCTACACAGTGATCGCAACTTTGTCTGAAATGACTGTGCTTGTGGCGATTCTCAGCATTATCTTCACGATGATGCAAAGGATAAGCATTAACTCTTAAATTCCATCCACCATAACCCATACACTTTGGGCATTCTTCTGTATATCCATAATTAGGCTTTGCTTCTTTCTTTGACGGAAAATCAAGAAAAGCATCAGGATCAGTTGGTTCTAGATAGGTTTTCATTTGTTTCCTTTAGACGACGTGACGTTATTACCATGAACTAACTTTTATTATTTAATACATAATTAGGATCAACCTTTACTTCTCCTTCTGTAAAATGAGCTACAAGTGCTAGAATAGATCCAAAAGCAAATGCGATCAATAATATTTTAAATACATTTTTAGTTTCTTCAGTCATTCCCATCTTAAACCTCCGTGTCATCGAAAATGCCAAGCGTCTTATCGACAAAGTAACCTACTGGAAGCATTAAAATAATAACAATCCAGTACCAAGCAAAATTATCTAATTCCATTCGTGTCTCCTTACACAAAAGTTAGTTATTTTATTTTGTCATTTCCATAGATTTTTCGTAATACTTTCTCAATGTTTCTGGTTGAGAGAAAGTTATAACTAAATCTCCCAAGTTCACAGCATGACAAGGGTTAATCATTGTCTCTGGAAACTTCCACATAAACTTTTTCTTCTGGAGCATCAATCTCAAAGTCAAATCAATTCTTCCGGCTAATGCTTGATGCCCTTCAGCACACAGATCAAGAGACTTCTTAGTCACCTCTTTATCAAAGTCAGGAAAAACAATCTTCCAAAGAATAGCAACCACTGGTTCTATTTCAGCTAACTTGTTGTAATGCTCTAAACTCAAAATGTGAGTTATCTCAATACAATCAGGGTACTCAATCTTGCGATCTAACTGATGAAAGATAGCAGTGACTGGGGATTCTTTTATGCTGACAATATCATTTCCGACTTTTACTTGCATATCTCTACCAGAAACTACTTTTAATTTATTTTAAAAAAAAAGACTTGGCTAGTGGAAACGTACTAGCCAAGTCTTTTATAAACAAGGTTCAACCAACAAAGCCTTGCTTATCTATTCGCTTCATAGTCTCGTTGCGCTTCGTTCAATGCTTTTGTGAAAGCATCTGCGTCAGAGCGACTAGCCCCTTGACCAACCATGTGATCTACAACATCAGACCTTTTGCTTTCGCTCATCACATCAGAGTTGCTAGTGTAAGTGCTTGAACTGCCGCTTGAATAACTACTTGAACTACCGCCATCACAGCCAGTACATGCGGCGTATAAAGTAAGAGCAGTGAGAATCATAACGTACTTCATAATTTAACCTCAAAGTTTAGTTGAAATCAATCTTCGTACTCTTGCTCCATGCAAGAGTAATCATCATCGTCATCGTCATAGTAGTCTGGATATAATTTCTTCCAGCAATCATCACAAGTAGCAGAAATTAAAAGTTCTCTTTCTGCCGCTGTATTTTTTTTGAGAGCATCTTGAATAAACATCTCTCCACTTTGCCATTTTTCATAATTCTCTTTATCTACAGAGACTATGTTTATTCCTCCACAAGAAGCACAGGTAATGCTTTTTTGTATTTTTTCACGCGACATCTGAGAAAAAATCCTGATACTCAGGAGGAACGAACTCGTCCACTATCCCCAACATATCAGCCCATTCCCAAAAATCCAATTCATCACACGGATCAATCTGATCGTAACTGGAACATTCTACAAGTAATTGGTTGATTTCATCCATTGAATTTCCTCCAAGAGTTGTTGATTGATACCCTTACCAGAAACTACTTTTTATTTTTTTATATTTTAGTTCTTAATTTTAAAAAGTAAAGTTACCTTTTCGTGTGATCTCTGAAGAACTCAAGCCTAACTCCGACTTGCATATCTCCTTTCATCGGGTCTTGCTCTAAGTTCACAGTTTTATTCGCACTAATAACTGCTTTGCTAGTGGTACATCCAGTGCAGCAAGCAGTCCAATATAAAACTGCCACTGTGAATCCTGTCATCTCCACCACGAACATTATTTTTTTAAACATAACTTATCTCTGTGTAAATAAAGCCATATTTATATTATCGGCATTACGCAGCATTATCTTTAGCATTTCTAGGATTACTTTTTAACCATGCTTGGGCATAATTAAAATTTGGGTCAACCGTGTCACGGTAGACGTTCGATTCTTTTTGTTCCCTTGGCATCATGGCAGACATTACTACTTTATTATAAAATATCTCACTAGCCTTTTTGTCCTTTTTTATAATTTCCCAATAGTCTTTAATATGTGGCGAACAGGTAATTTCTAATTCCAATTCTTCCCATCGAGATTTTTTGACTTTTTTAAGATACCTTATTGCATCTCTAAGAATCACTTTTTTCATATATTCACTGTTGACCTCTACTTTGGCATCAGCAAAATAACTCAGTATAGAATTTTCTAATTGTTTGTTAGGTTTTTTGACAACATTTATTACATAGTCAAAACCTTCTTTTCTAGTTCCGAACGAGTGGTATCCAAGATGCCTCGGATCAGTTTCTAGACTTGACAGAATTGTTTTCTCAGCACTTTTCCAACGTGCTTTCAAAACATACTTTGCATATTTTCTTGCAGAGGACGGACATTTTTTAATATATCGTTCTGCTTCAAGCCATCTATCCTTGATTACAAACTTTGCATAAAGATATGCAATCTCTGGACATTTCTTAATATGCTTCTCTGCTTCGGGCCATCTTTCGCCTTTGCGAATAAACTTTGAGTGTTCGTATGCTTTTTTACACAAGTACCAATCATAATAATTATTTTTTATTTTAGACATAGAATCTAACAAGCCTAACAACATTTGCTCAAAGAATTCTACATTTTTCTTATTGGAATTATCAAAGCAATACTGTTTGATATTGATAAGAACCCAATTTTGATTTGCCATATTTAAGAAGCCTTATTGAAATCTACTAAACATTCATCATTCACTTCATAAACTCTAATTGGTTGGCCTTTGCCACTTGAATGAAACCGCTTTTCTACAACTTTTGCTTGACCTTGTTTTTGTAACAAACTCATAAGACCTGCTGCAACTGTGTATTTTATATTGAACTTTTCTGCTACTTCTCTGCTGGTTAGTCTCATTATTCCTTCTTTCTAGTAAAATTGAACCACATAATAACCATAAACTACTTTGAACTTTTTTATTATTTAATTTTTATTGTTATGGAAACGATATTCTTCTATTTCGCGCAGCAAACCAGCAACAATCCTTTCGGCCAATTCTTCAATAGTTTCAGACCCATACTTTGACCAAACAATGTCTGATTGTTCCAAAATCACAACAGTTCGCTGCTGCAACTTCTCAAACTTTTTGTAATCGTCCATAAAACTCACCTCTTTAAACTAAAGTGCTAATGTCGTGTTGGTATCTTGCTCGCATACGACCAATAACTTCTTCTGGCACACCGTGAGCATTTCTCTCAGCAAGTTCAGCATCAGTCAACCCACCATCGAAAACATCAATGACTTTAATTTCGACGTTAAGTTTCCTTGCCATAACAACGTAAGATTCCATTTCCCATTTTTCGGTAAACGTATTAGCGACTGCTACGCTTTTTCCATCTTTCAATGCTTTCTCTGTGGATTGCTGACACCACGCATGAGCAGTAGGAAGTTTAGATGGATTGAAACGATACTCTCCCAGAATGTTTTGACAAAAGTACATGTCTGCTTCAAATACGCAGTCTGCTTCGATCTCACCTTTTTCAATAAGACTTTTTGCGATGGTGCTTTTGCCGGAACCACTCAAGCCTCTGATGATGAACATTTTAGACATTTCGGACTATCCTCGAAACGAGTTATTGGTTGATACCTTTACCAGAAACTACTCTTGGTTTTTTTATTATTTATTTTGAAAGAACATCTTGGATAAAGGTCAAGATACAAGAATAAAAAAACCAGACTAGGGTATGATCCTAGTCTGGCTTCACCAACCTCATTCCACTTCGTAAATCACTCCGTCTATCGTAATCTGACGGATGTTTTCGATGCTGTAATCCCGCAGCACAACTGGATTGTCTACCTTCTGCCTTGCTCCCTCTTTACGCTTAGGAAGAAACTCAGCAACATCCTGCGAGTCCAGAGTTTCGCCATTCAAACGATACTCATGTCCAAGTGAACGCTCTACCTTGAGTTCAAGGTAATGCTTGCCTTTATGCTCAACAAGCGGAGCCACATGACCAGTCTCATGCTTGAGCCTTTGTCCCCACTTGCGAGGTTCTGGCGAGAAATGCTCAACCTCTCCCTGTTGATCTAACGGTTGACTTTCACGAACACGCTGGTTGTTTACCGAGTTCTGGTAAATCCAGTTGACCACGCCGTTCACACGACTGACTTTGGTAGCCCCAACAAAAGGGTTCCCAGTTTTTCGCATCCGTGGATCAGTCTCGGCAACAATCGTGGTGAACTTAGCACCACGAAGATTCATAAGACGATCTACAAGTTGGTTTTTGGTAATAGTAGGCATTTGAATGTTTCCTGAAAGTTGGTTGAAAGTTGGTTGATACTCTTACCGTAAACTACTCTGGCATTTTTTATTATTTAATTTTCATTTCTATGAAAATGAACAGTCCAATGAAATCCTTGCTCCCAGAAAAATCCTCGTTCATTACACCATTCTGTAAATCTGTCTAAGAATAAAGCACGAGGTAAAGTGTCAACAAGAGTAAGAGCATTGCAAAGTTCGCCCTCGCTAGTTAGCGTTCCACCTTCCGCATCGTTTCCATACGGTTCACCTCTGTCTTGCCAATCTTCCATCGTATAGTACGTTGGTTCTGTTCCCATTCCGTTAGACTTTAGAAACTCTTTCAATTCTTTGGCGAACTTTTCGACTTTCATTGCTTTTCCTTGCATTGTAGTTGGTTGGTTATAATTTTACTGTAAACTAATCGCAATTTTTTATAATAAAGCGATTAAAGCAGAAGTGGCAATCCATGCAAAAAACAAAACTGCGTCTATTGATATTGTCATTTTGAATCCTCCTGTAACTTATAAGAAACTAAACGGGAAAGTTTTATTTATGGATAAAGGTCAAGATATTAAATATTATTTAATTGCTATGTGGAAAACTTAAATTTTAAACAGCCTTTGTTTATTTTAATTTAATAATTACCATTTGTGCAAAACGAAACTCAAAAGCTCCGGGAGAAAACAATATCGTTTTATTAAATAATATTTAATCGTTAAAACAAAAACTTAAAATTTAAGCACTTCTATCAAAGAAGACCTAAACTTTAAGTTTTTGTGCAACCCGGATCGGAAATAAAAAATCAAAAGCTCCGGGGAGAAAATTATCGTTTTGGATCGCCAAAGGTCACACACCAAAAGCTACCTTTTGGGCCAACAGCGTAACCTACACCCATCTCTTCATAATTTCTAGTTAAAATTTCTTTCCTATGACCGGGACTTTTCATCCAACCCGGAACTACATGCTGCTGAAGCTGCCTAGAATAGCCCATATTGGCCGCTCCCCACCCAGCCGCTATGATTTCACCTGACATATCGTCTACGCCTTGTACTGTCTCTGCAACGACTCCACCGTGACCATTGTTTAACTGCCTAGCATAAAAACAATCTTCATAATTAAAATAACCTGTTTTAATTATTCTGTTAATATGAATCCAATCACAAACTTTATGATGAGCAAAACTTCGAGGCTTGTCATGTTCTTGGACATGCTCCATTTTTCCTACCTTAGCCATCCATTCAGCATGTGACTGAGGAGGTTGCTGAAGTCGATAGTTTTGCCTTAAAGTAGAACATCCATTATTTCTTCTTTGCTGGTTAATTAAATTTGTTGTTAAATTATGAAGTTCACCAGCAAGTGCAGCAGCACTAGAAAAGACAGTTAAAATTAAAATTAAAAATAGTTTACGCAATTCAAACGCTTCTTTCTTACGAGTTTCTTGAACAAATCGGCCCTAAGCCTGTTTTGATACTTTCGGGGACTGTTAGCTTTCGGCCACACTTCCCACATTTACCTTCATGGTGAACATCAAAGCCCGATTCTGTAATATTATCCGGCTCTTCACAAAATATATTCGCCATGATTCTTCTGAAAAATCTAACTGACCAACAATCATCAGTTCCAATAGACTTCTTTGTAAGTGCAATCTGTCCTGTTTCGGTATTGAAAATTCCTAAGTACGCATAATTTCCATCTTCAGGGCCAGTTTTCAAACTAACAAAAAAGACTTCTTTGTTTTCGTCCTTCTTATCTTTCTTTTTATAAATTCGATAAGTGTAATGTGGTCGGCAACCTGTTGTATTTGCAAACAACTCAGGTACTTCAAGAGTAAAGGTTGCACGACCACCAGTGAAAAATTCTTTAACGGGTATCATAATTCTATTCCAAAATTGTTGTTGATACCTTTACCGTAAACTAACTTTTATTTTTTATGTAATCTTTTGCTTCTTCTTTTTAATGTAATCTTTTGCTTCTTCATCACCCATTGAAGCCGCAGTTAGAATCATGTTATGGATTTCTTCTGGGATTTCTTTGTAAGAAAGTTTTGCATAACTTATCAACAATCCCAAGTCAGTCTTTCGTTCACTAGACCCGAACATAGACCCAATACGTTGCCCACCGTAAACTTCACCTTCATCTCTTTGCCAACAAAGGGCTTCAAAAGGCGATTCGTTTTCGTCTTCAGTCTCGTATTCTCCTGTTTCTTCGTCATAGTCTTCATACTCAGTTTCGTAATCACTTCCTTCAATCCAAACTCGATCTTCTTTCTCGTCAGTTCCTACTGAGAACACAACTCTACCGTTTACATAATATCCACCACCATCAGCAAAACTTCCATGCCTTTCCCAAACCCAATGACCTAAATCATCTTCTTCCTCCATCAACTCCTTCTCAAGATTGGACTTGACCTTAGCGTTCATTGTTGGAGCATGAACCTCAATAGATTCTACAGACCCACTATCTCCGCCTCCACTGTAGCAAACATTTACCTTTTCAATGCCTACAAGACGCATGAAATGACAAAATCGAGAATCAAAGGAATTATCAGAAGATAATTTTGAGCAAATCTCTTGAAATGAAATCTTAGTCATTTGTACCTCAGAAGAAAATGGTTTACTGTTGTTACTGAAGATTACTACAAACTACTTCTAATTTTTTTTAGAAAGGAATTAGAGGATCTGGAGTAAATTCAGGAAAAAAGATGTCGTCAGGTTTGCTTTTTAGAGCAGCTTTAGCCATTCTTTTCTCAAATTCTTCATCAGTTTCTGTAAGCACTTCAGGTTTTTCAACTTCAATCTCAGTTGCTTGCTCAACACTTTTTTCAATTATGTGATTTTTGAGATGAATAAGCTCAAGAACGTGCAGATCCATGACATGGTTAGAAACCATTCGTACAATTTCTACTTTTTGAGACTCCTGTCCAATTCTGCATATGCGGTCTTCAGCTTGTTGATTAGCTCCCGGAACCCAATCTAAATCTACAAAAATGGCTTTCCAAGCTCGTGTTAAAGTCAAACCAACTCCGCCAGCTTTAATACTAACAGCTACACCTTTTAAATTTCCCGCTTGAAATTCGTTTACGATTTCTTGACGTCTCTCAGCGGATGTAGATCCAGTAATCTTTTCCCAACCGTCTCGTTCAGCCAATTTTTCTAAAGGCTTGATGTGAGCAGAGAAAACAACCAAAGGTACATCTTCTTCTTCATGATCTTCGACCAAGTCAATCATTGCTCCAATTCGACTAATAGCTAGTTTATTACGTATCTCAGAGAATCTTTCAAAAGGAGGAAGTTTATTATCTTTAATTACATTGCCCCATTCATCCCAAAGTTCATCCATGTAGTTTCTTAAACTACTAGGAAGATCAACTTTCACATCTGAATAAGTTTTATGTGGAAGATCCGGAAGAACATCGTATCGTTTTCTTCTGAGCATTACTCTTCTGAGAAGATCCGGAACCAAAGCATTTGGTTCTCCCCAAACATATCCGCCCCAGCTATCTTGATATCCATTCATTAATTTAACAAATCGCTTCCAACCACCAAATACTTGCATCTGCATCTGAAGAGCGTCAAGAATTCCGTATAGATCTTGAGGTTTATTCTCCAAAGGAGTTCCTGTTAAAGCCCACACGAACTTTGATGTCATACAAAGTCCCCGAACTCGTTTGCTTCTTTGAGTCTTATAATTTTTAACTCTTTGAGCTTCATCAATAATTAAATGTGATTCTGAAGCCGACTTTGCAAGTTCTTTGTTGGGCCAGAAAACCTGTACATCCCAAGGCTTGCTTGTAGCAGTCTTCTTCTTTGGCTCTAAATATTTTGGGAGGATCTCATAATTTACAATTACAACCTCTCCTTCAGCAGGAAAACGAAAATTATCAGATCCTGAGATGACAACAGGATTTAAATCAGATCTCCATTTCTGAACTTCTTCTTTCCAGTTGAACTTTACTGCTGCTGGAGCTATTACCAAACATTTCGCATTATTAGGAAGGGCCATCAGAGTCTGCACCGTTTTTCCAAGTCCCATCTCATCTGCCAAGAGCCGGTACTTTCCTCTAGACAACCAGTCAACTCCTTCAACCTGAAAATTATATAATCCACTATCTTCAGCGACTAACTTTTGTTCGCTATTAACTCTGAGATCTTCAGGCACATCCAGTTGAAGCTGATCAGCAACTTCGAGAAGACGAAATCTATCTTCTTCTTTAAGGGAGCCTCTCCAGCACATATCGCTTCTATCAAACCAAGCTCAGGAAATGCTCCTCAGCAAATTTAAAGAGGACCTCTCAAACGGCATGAGAATTCTGCCATCTATGGTTAGCTCACGCTTTTCTTCTTCAACCTTTACAGGCAAACATGTCTTGCAATAACGATTCCATTTCCCATCTTCTTTAAGTGCAAAGCCTCGCGACTTACCTTCAGAAGGAACATGTTCATCACATTTACAACAAGGACCAGAATATTTTGTCCGAATAGGTTTGTTCATCATGAAACCGTAAACTACTTTCTATGTATTTGCTGTTTCTCTTATTAAAGAAACTGTTAATTGTTCAGTCCTATAGAACTCATTCGCTCTATAGTTTGGTAATTCTGCATCGTTATCATGTCGTTTGATATATGCATCAGCATAGTCTGCGCCGTCAAAGTAATCATTAAAGATCTTTACGTACTCAACAGCATCGCCTTTCGAACAAACAAAAACCCAATTCATGTCATACTCCTTCATGCCATAAATCCAAAACATAAGCTTTTTAAACATAAAACACCTCCGTGCAATTATACCAGAAACTAAGTTTAAAATAAATTAATTTTGAATTAGCATAAATTAAAAAAACATTAAG
>JAAHTH010002024.1_pt1 | contig 16313 bp, 23 predicted proteins | sample 6116091 | NCBI WGS metagenome assembly JAAHTH01 (sample SAMN13939990, study PRJNA603662) | sponge metagenome | isolation source: marine sponge | host: Mycale hentscheli | place: New Zealand | collected 2006 | reverse complement strand
CAGCATTATCTCTGGTGAATTTATCGTACCTATCAATATTTTTAATAATACCTACAATATCTTTAGGTGGATTTTTTCTGTGTGAAAACGCTTCATTAAGTTTTGTGGTGTAACCCTTATAATGACGATTATAATGTTCCCACATAGTTTCTCTTCCTACGAAATCTTCTAAATCAGAATAGTCATAAGGGAGTTTAACTCTTTTAAACTTGTCTTCTTTACCCTCCAGGATTAAATTATATTGTGATTCTGTTATTCTAATTTTCATTTTTTTCATTTTTCAGATTCAGGGTAATAAGGGTAGAAGTTATGGATATCATACTTATCGCTCCATTTTAATTTACCTTTCATGTGTAATGTTTCTACACTACCTTCTTCTTCAATACGTTCTCTTACTATAACACCTTCACCCTCATCATCAGAATCATCAAACCATTTTAAAACCGCAGCCTCTCCATAATGTCCAGGAAACATAAATTCATTTGTGCCCACATAAATTAAAACATCGACAATCTCTGTCCCATTCACATCTCTATACGATTTATCTACAGGTGTATCATCACTATCATCCATAAGTTCTCCTTTATCATTGATGTACATCCCTTCTTTAAGGATTCTTTTAAATTGACTCTCTGTTATTTTAATTTTCATAATTTTTTAACTTTTACCGTCAAATCACCTTTTCCTTTTATCACTCTGTGGTACACTTCTTTGGGTATAAACACTTTTTCTGTTAAGGTTTGAGGTAATTCATCGTCTAATTGAATCATCCAGTCTGTGTTACCTACTGACTCCACTATTCTATCTTCATTATCTCGGTGCCACATTAATTCTTCACTCTCTACTTCCTGTGAAAAAGTTCTAATGTTATAATCACCTTCAACAATCTCTTTAAATGGAAAATTCATAATATTACCACCATTGTCCTCCACCACCAGACAAACCTAGTGATTTAGCGTAACGTGGTAATCTACAAGACCAATACCCCGCTTTAGTTTTATCATTTTTTTCTTTACACTTATGACGTGCAACAAAACTCTTAACCGCACCTCTATTATTTATTTTAGCTCTTAGACCTGAAGAACCAAAAGATACTTTTTTAACATTTCCTGTTTTTGGGTTCTTAACATAAACATAATAAGCTTTAGACCCTCCCCTTTTAGGCTTGTTTAAACTAACTTTTTTACCTCTATATTTAGCTTCATTTAATTTAGGGGTATTGTCATGACCACATTTGTGACAACTATATAAGTCATCACCACCACTTACAACATCCCACTTCCAGTCACAATTTTCACACTCAATTTCATTTGCATATTTGCCATCCCAACTAAATGCTTGTTCATTAAGTTCCATAGGTAAGTCTAAAGGTACTAATTCATTCTGGTAGTAACCAAATCTCCCCATATCACTTTCCACTAAATCTTTTTCTATTGGGTTCAATTGTAATTCATTTTCTTTAAATAAATTTCTAGCGTCATTAATTAAGTTAAAGTGAGAATCACTTCCATATCTAAAAACACTTTCATTTAAAGGAATATTATGTTTTAGGTGGTAGATTAAAGATTCATTACGTGAAGCTTTTTTACCCCATTTTCTACCTTTACCCTTACTTTTACAAGCGGAAGGTGTTGGTCTACAGGCGGGGTACTTACTTCTTTTTTCTCCACCTCCTCTTCCACAAGATTTGTAACCTCCGTCACCGTCTGGAGCATTACAATCTACCCAACCTCCTTTCTTTCCCTTAGCACCTTTTCTTTTAAACCAATCTCTTAAATTTCCCTCAGAACTAGGTTTTGATGTTAATTTTCTTTTCTTAGATTTTTTTTTTCTTTCTAAAATTAAATTGTGTTGTTCTATTTCTACACTTTCTTTTTTAGAGTTACCCCAGTTTGACGCACCTACTTTTCTACATTTTACTAGTGCTCCCGATGCGTACGCGGAAGGCCACACTTTATATCTACTTTTTACTTTACGGTAACAAGCGTCCCTTTTTTTTGTTTTTTTCTTAGACTTTTTTTTTCGAGATTTTCTTTTCTTTTTTCTACCTTCGTCTAATTCTATATCTGAATCTTCAGTATGTCCTTCATCTTGTTGTCCGTAGATATCTCTTAATAACCCACTAAACCCATTTAAAGGATTAACTAGGGATTCTCTAATCTCCTTTAATTGTTCTCTTAAACGGTCTTGTACTATAACTCCAGGGATTAAATCACTAAGTATGTTCATTCCGTTTGTAAGACTTTTATAAGATTCTATCACTCTATCCATCATAGCTTGTTCGTCTCTCATGCCCGTAGCTGGGTCATCGTACCCACCTATCTCACTCATCAATTTCTTATACTGCTCTTCAGATAACTTAATTTTCATACCAATAAATACATTTTATTTCATATTTAGTTTGGTGGTTAGGATTTTTTTATTATCTTTGTAGTATGAAAAGGTTACCGAAAAAAATACAACAGATTATTAAGAAAGAAAAATTTAACTTTAACAGTTTAGATGGTCGTGATTCGGGTGTGGATATAAAACTACGAATTCAAACTATTGGAACCACAGAAGAACGTTGGGATGAAAATGAAACCCCAATTGACCGTCGTAGTTGGAGTGAAGTATATGTTAACGTCGTAGTATCTGGTACTGCTAGTACTAGAGCTCGTTGGGGGGCTGAAAGTCAATTAAGACCTATCGAAGAGGTATCTAAAGTGTCAAGAGATGAGTATTATCGTTACGATAATTCTTGGGGGTATGAACACCACAAAAGAATTAGAGAACATATTCGTAGTATTTCAAATAAAGAAATTGCTAACTACCTAAAATTGTTTGGTATTTGTGAGGACCTTTCTAGTTATAGTGGAAGACGGATACTAGTGAAAAAAATATCTTGGGGTAAGGTTTAACGATTTTTCTTAACGTACCCTAATCTTTCTTCTACTTTATTAACTTCCTCAACGAATTGATGTAAAGATTGTTGGTCAATATATTTACTAACTTCATTTAAGTGGTTAATCACTAAACCATGTCTATCATCTGATAGGGCGTGGTTTTCTGGTTCCATTTTAAGTTGTCCTTGGTTTGAACTTAAACTAGCCCACTCATTTAACTGACCTTTGTCGGTATTAGACATTGGTTTAGTATCAGTATGCAAACTTCTAATTCTAGAAACTTCACCAGCTGAATTATTATAATGAACGGGATTTGACCTTCTATAGTTAAATTGGTGTCCCTCCCAACGTGGATGATTTAAATTCATAATAGTTTTTTATAATAAATAGTTACTAAATATAAAAAATTGTTTAAACTTAACGTAATGGAAACGTATATTGAAGTTCACATAAAGGAATATAGGAGAAAAGATGGTACTTTTGTTAAGGCTCACACTAGAACTATTAAAAAAAGAAAGGAACGAACCACATATATAAGAAAAATTAAAAACGATAATCCCAATCAGCTGTTGTTGGATTTAAGTGGGTTCACTCAAACGATTTAAACTAATACCACCTCTACACTACAAAAACTACAGAAGTACTCACAAGCTAAATCTGTGTAACTTTCCCACATTCCTTCTATAAGGTCCATTTGTGAGTTGGTGTAATCTCTATGGGACATTTCTTTATTAAGGTACTCTGGTGGAAATAAGTTAGTTATTTTTATAAATCCACCCTGCGTCTTCCTATTCCTCACATCTGTTCCTAATACTACCTCACCTCCTTGCCACTCTAACTTGTCCGCTCCTGGACTCGTGATATAACTACGTGGTACAATAGAATCTTTTTTAATTGATATTTTCAAGAACCAACACGAATAACCCGCATCACCAAAATTTTCTTGTTCATCAAATGAATAATCAAAACCTGTAGGTTCTACTCTAAAGCTTATTACCCCATCTCCTCTTCCTTGTGTATCACCTTCCCATGTCACAAAATTCTTATTTTTAGCAAATTCTGTATTTTGAATACCCCCTATCCATTCTATCATTAATACAGGCATTATAATATCGGGAACATTCGCGAATGGTTCGTCTTTAAACAGTTCTTCGGAATCGACCCCCAACAATTTTAAATCTGTGTAACCAGGTTTCCCTTTTTTATCCCACATTTTAAATAATATCTTTTTTAATTCTGGTGTTATATATTGAGTGAAATAGGGGTTAGTGTCTGTATTGTATAGGCCGTCATGTCCTACTTCCACATCTTCATATAAGTTTTCTGGGTTAGGACTAAATATTAAATCTAAAATTTCAGCGTATTCTTTTGAATCCTTGAGGTACTGAAAACCACCTACATATGGCATTATTTCTTCTACGGTTGATGGGAATTGTTCTACTTTCTGTTGTAGTTCTGTTACCTGGTCAAAACTTGCGTTGTTTGCAAATCTTATAACGTCTCTAAAGTCCATTCCACCTATTAGGTGAATCATACTGTAAAGTCTATTATCTAAGTCTACAGGTAGTTTTTTAGATAATATATGTGTTTTATTTTTTGACTCTAAAATTTGTAACATACATATAAATATATTACGTTATGGCATAAAAAAAAGGACCTAAGTCCTTTTTCTTTAATTTATTTTTTTAACCATCCTCGTAAAAGGTCCCAGTTCCTGGTTAAGAATACACCAAATGCAATTCCTGCGTAAATTTTGTATCCAAATACCCATAAACCAACACCAATTCCTAGAGAGGCTAAAGCGGAAAACCCTTTCGAGTCTACCCAACTTGTTACCTTTGAAAATATTTCTTTTAACTTTTTCATATATTAATTACTTTTTTTTATCTACGATACCATTCTTGTAAAGATTGTGTGTCTTGACACTGTTCTAAATTAGGATATTTTTTACACATTCTTTTTATTTTCTTTAGTCCTCTTTTTTGTTTTCTAATATCTTTCTTTTGTTGTTTTAAATCTTTAATTTCTTGTTTAGTATCCTCCAGAGCTTCTTTAGCTTCTTCTTGGGTATTTATTTGACTAATTTCTAACTCTATTGCTTTTTCTTCTTCTTGTTCGGTTTCTTCTCCAGCTACATCATCTTCAGGTGTATTAGTTTCAGCGTCTAATGCTTTAGCTAATTCACAATTAAACACTCCCGTACCTCCAGCTTGTTTAATGGCTGTTTCAGTTTTGGAACCGAATATACCATCTACTTTTAATTTAGGGGTAACTGCTGAAACTTTGTTTAATCTTTCTTGGACATCTTTAACTGCTTGACCTCTATCACCTTTTTTAAGTTCTCCATTACAAGATAAGACATCAGAATAATCTAAATCAGTTCTTGTGTAAGAACTTCCACCACCAGATGAGCTTCCACCACCAGAATCCTCAGTATCTTTTTCTTCGTCTCCTGTTTCTAACCCTATACCTGAAAAACTTTGTTCAAAAATAAAACGATTACGAGATTCCTTCATAAAAATAGTCTCACTTAGTTCTATATCTACATCTTCGACATCCCCTATGTTTATATCTATATCGTCTGGACAAACTATTTTTGCTGGTCCTTGTCTAACTCCGTCAATTACTTTTATTCCCATTCCTGTTGTGGTAGCTAAAAATAAATCACCGTTTTCTTTTTTGAATAATACTTTTCTATCATCTTTTTTATATGGACTTACTACGGTATTAGTTGGGTCGTCTATTTCTTTTTGAACACATGGGTACCCCTCAAATTTTTCTCTTAAAGGATTAGCTGTAAACATAGGGTCCTCACAAGAATAGTTAACCATTTTTCCATCCTTACTTCTTCTTCCATTGTTAAAGAACGCGTCACCATTAATCATATAAGCTGTAGTTCCATCACTTCTTTCAACCTTTTCAGCTCCTTCAAAATTAACAACACAAGAGTATTTTTCGGACCAGTTAGATTCTCTCTCTACCGCTTCTTTAATACCTACAGCTTCTGCTATTACTTCCGCAACAGCTTGATAAAATCCACCACCTTCTTCCATTTCGTTTAGTCCATAAGTTTTACCATTAAAATTAATATATGGTAACTCCATAATTGGTTGACAAGCGTATGTTGATTTATTACTTGCACTCATATCTTCGTTAATCCAAGTATTTAAGTCTTCTTTATCACTAGATGCAAACATTGAACTACCGGCTTGATAACCGAATTCATCACTCACTCTTGTAACATCGTAAACTGTTGGTAGTTTTGAGAATACTGTAGATACCGCGTCATAATCGGTACCCCCACCATCCATAGCTTCATACAATGTTCCTTGATATGCGTCTGCTGTTGAAGATGAAATTACTTTTACTTTGTCAATTAAAAAATCTTTATCTAGACCAGCTGTTGTAGCCATCAGTTCCAAACCTTCCGTTACTGTATCAAAAGTACCAGGACTTAAAATTTCATCACATACAGGATTTTGACCTTTAGGTCCAAAAACGTCATATAAATAACTAACACCAACACCTACAGCAGCACCGAGTAGTGCGTTAACTCCTGGGATTGGGATTACTTGTCCTGCTAATGCACCCCAACCAGCAGCATTAGCCATACTCATAACATCCGCCTCATTTAGTAGTTGTGAACTCTTATTTACTTCTTTATTTTCTGTTAAAGTTTTAGACCTATCATAACCAATCAAGGACTGCATTTTTCTTATATCTTCATTAACTAATTGTTTTTTCATTTCTTTTTTGTTTGTGATAATGATTTTATTATACTATAAATATACTGGATAGAATAAAAATTTTAATAAAGAGTTAAGGTATTTATATTTAAATGAACAATATTAAAACTATACAACAATTATTTAGACACATTAGACCTAAAATGAGTATACAAATGGTAGAAGACCTAGATTCCATTCATGAAGATGGTAGGTTAACTAACCCAGGTCAAGCAGACACCTATAAATTTACTGGAACCCTACAAAGGTTAATAAAAAGTGAGGCTAAGTTGTTTGGTTTTGATAGTAACCATAAATTAATGGATATGTTATTTTCATTATTTATAGAATCTTACGACCCTTTTTATTCAGACTGGGATTTAGAAGACTTAGAATTCGAGTTACAACCTAGAAGTTTTATAGTTGGTACACCCCAGAGAGGTTTACCTTTTGTGGGTGGAAGTAGGCAGGGTGAACTGGAAGGTATTTACATGGATGATATTGTCAGAGTATTCGGACCCCCAACCCGGAACCAGGGTTCTGCAGACGGTAAAACGCAAGCGGAATGGGACATTAAATTCGACAATGGTGTTAGAGCTTCTATATACGACTACAAACAATATGGTGTTCACCCACAAGATATAGATTACTGGTCGGTAGGTGGTAATAGTCCAGTTTCTGCATACGAAGTTTACAAGGCTATGGGATTATTTGGATAATACTTTGGTTTATACCAAAATTTTTCTTATATTTGTAGTACGTTTAATTTAAAAACATTTAATATGAAAAAAATACTTTTAATTTTATTTATGGGGATATCAACTCTAGGGTATACTCAAACAACATCAACAACTGATAGTACTTCAAAACTGGTAGAGGATTCTACAGAATTAATTAAATTACAAACTGTTGGTGATGAGACTGCGAAATATTTATCTACACGTTCAGTTGAAGAAAAAGAATGGTTCAAAAAAACGTTTGTACGTAAAAGAGGTACTTTTACTGTTCCAAAAGAGCCTATTACATACCCTTTCAAAGATTAATTTAAAATTGGTTAAAATATTTTGGCCAATCTTGGTCAGTGTCTGAATCTATTTGACAAAAATGTGGTACACCACTTTTATAACTTATTAGAACTATATTTTCATTAGGCATATCTATATCTAGTTCATTACTAAAGTTATCACCTAATAAATTGACTGGTGTTACATTCAATATAAAGGATTGGTCGTTCGCACCAAAAACGTTGTCGGGCACAAATGTTTTTCTATCTAAAATTAATTTCTTTACACCATTAGGTAAATCTTGTTCTTGATTAAAATATAAATTATATTCTCTAAATGAATTATTGCTTTTGTTACTTTTACAGAATAAACTTAATTTTTTATCACTAGCTGGAGTAATTTGTTCGTTAAGTACTTGTTTACTTAATATTTCTAGTTGTTTTTCTGTTATTAATATTTTTGTCATTTCTAATAATTTTGCCCTACTCTAAAACCCATAGGTCCTTGGTCTTTTTCTGGTAAACTGTCCAGTATGTTTATTAATTCTTGTACTGGAGAATGTAATTCACCACCTTCAGCTAATAATTGATATAGTCTTTGTACAATAACATCGTCACCATATAAAGATTTTTTACTTGTTTGTTCTTTTATATGGCCACAAACAACGTCAACAAAGGCATCAACATGCCCCTTTAATTCTCCTTCATAACTTTTAGTAAAACCTATCGCTTCGTCAAGAGGTTCAATAGATTTGGGTGGTATATAATCATAAATTTTATCACCATAAAGTCCATACAATCTTTTAATTATAGCTTCTGGATTTTTTCTCATATATCTTAAAACATCCATAGGTATATAAGGTCCATATTTTTTACCAAAAACATCCCTAACATCTTTTTCTCTAGGTTGTGTGGATATCTCTGGTTCTACTGAAAAATCTTGTTCCATCATATCTTGTGTGGAAACCATAATACTCATATCTTGTGAATCAGGTTTACAGATTTGGTCTTTACCACACCAATACATTCCATCTGGACAACTTCTTTCCTGGTGTTGGTCATATGAGAATGAATCACTAACACTGTCCATCATATTGTCCATTTTTGCAATATTAGACTCCATCCAATCTTCCAAAGGTTCACCCTTTTCTAACTGGTCATACATACTTTGTGCTTTTCTTGCGATATTGTATAATTGAGACTTAGCCATATAAGAACTATGTCCTTCATTTATGACTCCTCTAATGGCTTTTCTAATTTCGTTATTTGTGACTTTTCTTTTCATATTATATAAATTAACCACCCACACCTAAATCGTTAAGTAAATAATCATTAGCTTTTTCTAACAAATTATTTAGTTTTTTTAATTTCCCAACACTTCCCTCTGGAGAGGTTGCTTTAATTTTTCTATCCCACTTATCAATCTGAGTTTTGAGGTCGCTTATTTGTGCTCTAATCCCCTCCACCTCAAAATCTATTAAAACAGGTTGGTCTTTTTCATTCAGTAATCTTTTATTAGCTTCCTGGATTAATCTTAGTTTTGTTTCTCTTGCTTTTCTTAACATAATAATATTGTTTTTATATAAATACTTTTAAAATCTTTATACTTCTTTTATGGACATTACTTCTTTTTCTTGTGACTCCGAATCATATACCTCCTTATAAAACCCTTTACTGTCTTCATGGTCGTACCAATTATATTCACCATCTTCATCATATTCTACTGCATTACTAACAGCATCTTTATCATAACCAACAACAGTTACAGTATATTGATAACTTACATTTTCCCTCTCGTCTTGATTCATCAAAATTTCAAAAGTTTTTCTTTCAGGTATTTCTAATTCATTAGCGTTAGTGATGGTACCATCTTTTATACCTTCATAATTTTTAGGGTTGTTAACCGTAAACCAAATTCTTGTACCGAGACCGTCTGGTGAGTAGTTTATATTTTTAACACCAAATATTTTAAGTATTGGGTCTATAATCATTTCCGACGTATCGTAATAATTGCTTTTTATTTTTTCCCAAGGTGTGTACTGGACGATTGTTTTTATTATTTTAAAAAATATATCTTTATTTATAGTCTCAGTCTGATAACCAGGTGTATCACCCCAATTCCTAAAGAATTCTGACCCAATAAGAGTATCACCAGTATCTTTTAATTTTTCTTCTCCACCACTAACAGTATCTACGACTTCATTAATAGGTACTTTTTCGAACATTCCCTCAAATACTTGTTGTATTGCATCAATAACAGCGTATTGGTCCCCACCCCAGTTATCTTTGTGACGTTCAATAATTTTATCTGTAAGAGCACGAACATCCATTTCTAACGACCCCCATTTGTCTGGTTCGTTGTCCCAATATTCTCTTAAAACTTTACGGATGTCATTTTTCATATACTATAAATACTTCTACTAAACATATAAAATAAAAAATTAATTTTGGATTTTCCTAGCATTAAAAAAGCAAGCTATTTAATAACTTGCTTTTTCTTTTTGCTTTAACGCATGCTGCTATAATATATATACGATTTTTTTGTAAAATCCCTTATGGGTTAAATATTTTTGTTACGTCACCGTTATCCCAGTGTAAGAATAAAAAACCTTTGGTTTTTACACTTACTTCTTGACCTATTTGGTTGTATGCTTTTATCACTTCTAAACGTGGTACTTCTAACCCTACAGAAACAACATTAAACTCCTCGTAGTTACCGTCGTAATCCGTTTGTCTTAATTTATAGTACTGATAGCCAGGTCTAGGGTGTTCATCTCTAACCGTATATGACATTAAGGTATTCACATTACCTGCTCCTGCTGTTTTAGTTAACTCTGACCATTCATAACCATCATAAGATTTGTAGATTGTAAAATAGTCGTTGTTTTGTTGTGAATGTGTGGACCAATCTATAATTACAACATTTTCAATACCCTCATAAAGATATGCGTCAAAAGAAGCTAAAGTTATGGGTAGTGCAGATTGTCTAGTTACCGTAATGTCTCTACACGAAGATTCAACAACACAAAAATCATCTACATTCACATGTATGTAATAAGATTGACCAGCAGTTGTTGATTGTATCACTACTGGAGTGAATCCTACCACTTCAACTGCTCCATCATATGTACCTGACCTAACAGTTATCCAGTCACCTGATGTGGTTGATGAAACTGTATACGCAACTCCTTGTTCAGGATTATTCCATGTACAATAGTCCCCCGCGTAGTAACATCCTACAGTTACAGAAGGGTTATTTTGGGTTGGGAAGTCTCTTAATGTGTAATAAGCTGCATTAGTGCAAGGTCCTGATACTAATTGTTGTTCGGTCCTATAAATCATTACTCTTGTACAGGTCATATTGGTTGCACAATTATATTGATTTAAATGAACATATAAAACACCCGTATAGGTAGCAGTCCAATTTATATAAGATGAATAACCTGAACATCCAAAATAATCATCATTAAAAGCTACTACGGTTCCAGAACCGTCCCTTAAAGTAAGTTGGGTATCATAACTAGCTAAAACACCACCATAATTGTCACATGTTGAAAACTGATACACGTCTCCAGACACAATATTTACTTGGATTACTTCTCCAGCCCAATTACAGGTAGATGCATAACCCCAAGAACCTATAGGGGGTGAATAGATAGAAGAAGGGTAATAATTTGCCCCATTATCACATTGGGTTTTAGCGAGAAATGGTACTAACAAGAGTAGTACTAGGAGTAACTTTTTCATAATATTTTTTTTTTTAATTTTACAGACACTTATAGTGGATAAATGTCCTTTATAAACACGTAAAGAGATATACGTATTTTTACTTATCTAATATATAAATAGAGGTCAGTGTAGAGTTATTAAGTTTTTTTAAGATAAATTAGGCCTAACCATAATTTTTTTTTATATTTGTATTAATTAAAAATTACCAAAATAACAAAAGATATGACAATTAATACAATAATTCTAGACTTCGCAACTGACGCACATCGTGGTCAACTAAGAAAATATACTGGAGACGCATATATTACCCATCCTATTTCTGTAGCTCAATTGGTTATTGACAATGGGGGAGACCAAAACATGGTAAACGCTGCTATTCTTCATGATGTATTAGAAGATACTGTAGTAACTCATAATCAGTTACGAGCATTTTTGCACCAAACACTTAGTCAAGATGATGCTGAAGACACTTTAAGTTTGGTAGTCGCTTTAACTGATGTATACACACATCAAGATTTTCCAAATCTAAACCGTAAAGCCCGTAAACAATTAGAGGCTCAACGTTTAGGATTAGTATCTCAACGTGCAAAAGCAATTAAAAAATTAGATATGGTAGATAATACAAAGTCTATTGTAGATAATGACCCTAAGTTCTCTAAAGTTTACTTAGCAGAGAAAGAAGTGTTATCATCATTTTTAAATGAAGAAAGTGTAGGTAGTTTGAAAAGGTTATCGGGGTGGGGTTAAAAATTTAAATGAAAAACCAATCATAAAAATAATGGTTTAACCCATATGTGAGTTGTTCCTGGTGATTTTTAATTTTTTTCCATTATTAACCAGAATATTAAATAAATTAGTATAGCTGGTATTCCTGGATAGAAAAATAATAATATAAATAAAAATCTTGTGAGTCCTGGGTCGGCATTTAGTTTTTCAGCTATACCACCACAGACTCCCAGGATTTTTTTATTTTGATTACTTAGTTTCATTACTTAAAATATATGTAAGTTTAAATTAAAAATCAAATTTTTTAGAATATTCTTGTACAATCCAAATAAAATACTTATATTTGTATTAATATTAACGATAAAAATAAATTAACCATGAAAAAACAAAAAATCTCTATGTTAAAAGTAACAACCTTACTATTAGCCATTTGTGTTGTATGTGGGTTTACATTAAACTCAAACAGTGGTACAACACCACAAATTAATGACACTGTAATTTTAAAAAGTGAAGAACCTATCGAAATAGAAACAATAGAAAAAAATATTGTGGATGTTGACGGTAAAACTGTCATAACTCGTTTTAATACACCAGTCGGGTTCGAAAGAGTTAAGTCTGACTCTTGGGGTGAGTATTTACAAAATCTTCCTTTAAAACCTAACGGTAGTAAAGTAAAACATTTTGATGGTACGTACAAATATAATACCTCTGCTTATTGTGCTGTTGTAGATTTACCATTAAAAGGTAATAGAAACCACCAATGTGCTGATGCGGTTATGAGATTGCGAGCAGAATATTTATATTCTCAAAAAAGATATGACGAAATTGAATTTGTATATGTTAGTGGTAAAGTAGCAAATTACGAGACCTATCTTAAGGGAAGAACAGCAACTAAAGATAATTTATGGTCTTATTTGTGTGGTGTTTTCGCTTACGCTAACACTTACTCACTAAATAAACAAATGACTAGTAAACAAACTCAAGACTTATCTATTGGTGATGTTTTTATAATAGGTGGGTTTCCAGGTCACGTTGTTATTGTTGTAGACAAATGTGTTAATGACGAAGGGGAGGTTAAATTTATGTTGGCTCAGAGTTATATGCCGGCACAAGATATCCAAATCCTAGTAGGTGATAATGGTGAAGACCCATGGTATAGTCTTGACTTTGGTGAATACCTTAATAGTTCTGAGTATACATTTTCTAAGGATGATTTAAAAACATTCTAAAACTAAAAAAGGGGACCATAGGTCCCCTTTAACTTTTAAATAGTATTTTTTTTAAACTTCCCAGAACTTAATCTCCGCAGAAGGATTGTCTAGGTGATAACTTGTACTATCTACAGTTTTACCGTTATGGTAAACTGTAGCGTGACCCGAAACACCAGCACCAAAACCACAAGCAGCACAAATCAAAACACCGGTTCTTCCAGCAATCATTTTATTTAATTTATCCGCGTCTATATCGCCTGTATATGATACGTCTGGTTTACCTAGTTTGTTAGCTAATCCTTTAGCTGAAGTTTGTATTGTTTTACCTTTCATTGGTCCGTCTTGGACTCTAAAACCAGCAGGTACGTTTTTTCCCGCTGCCTGTAAAGCTAGTGAAACTTTTGTAGCACAACCATTACTAAAACTAGAATACGGTTGTTTCCCTTCTCTCCTCAATGTCTTAAATACCTCATCGAACGTACCAGAAGAACCCATATCGTCGTATTTTATATATTCTTTTACAAGTGTACTTGGGTCAGCACCTAAACTTTCAGATAAGGTTGGTTGGTCATCGATATCTATATCATCAGCAGCTAGAGTTTGTTGGTCTTCAATATCCATATCAACAGCAGCTATATCCAAAGGTTCGTGGTTAGAATCTAACCCAACCATATCACTTCCTTCTTCAGGTGCCTCACGTACTAAATTACCGTATAGACGATTTTCACCGAAAAGGGATTTTATTCTATTAATTTCTTCAGTTAAATACTTTTTCATTTTTTTGTTTTTTTATATAAATATGTTATATTATTTAAATAATTTATTTTTAGGTACCTTTTAGTAAATCTTCTAAGTCCTTATAATAGACATCTTCATCCTTATTCTCTTTTTGTTTTTGTAAAATAGTTCTGATACCTTTTTTTAACCTTTCTAATTCAGACTCACCCTCAGACTCCAACATTAATTTTTTCATTCTGGCGATTTTGTTTTCTATATTTTTCATTGTTCAAATGCTTGTCTTACTATTTTAATGTCTTTAGATTTTATACTTTTTATTTCTTTTGATTTATATTCTCCAACATAATCATGGTCGTGAGTCTCTCTATCTTGTTCGAAATGCCATGGATTAGCTAACACTAGTTCTTTAACACGTTCTTGATTATCACCATATGCGGTACCAAAAGAAGTTCCATACTCAATCACGTCTTCTGAGTAATCCGTATCTACGTCCCACTGTTTAGCTGGTATAATATCTAAAGGTCCTTCCATAAAATTTCTATTGTCTCCTCCATTATGAAAATAGTTAACTAATAAAACGTATATTTTATCTGTTATGTCCATTTGTGCTGGTTTATTGTAACCACTTTGAAAACCAACTAATTTTAATCCACTTATCGCACTTTTATAAGCAGGGAAGTTTCTTCTACTTTCAGGTTGAGTTTCTAATGCATTTTTTACTTCTTCCATTCCACCTATACGTTGTAAATAAGTAAAATAATGTCTTAATTTTTTTCCGAAGATATTTCCATTTTCCTGTCTCATTTCCTCTACCTCTCTATTATATTCCTTTTGAGCTTCGTATTGGCTTTTAGCGTAAGCATCTATTTCCTCAAATTGTTCGTAAAATTCATTACGTTTAGATAATTTTAAATTAGTGTAAAGGTCTTTTTTGACCCCACCTTCATTTATAGATTCTTTTAATATGTCTAATAAACCTGTTTTCATTATTTTATAAATATCTTCTACTTGATACTTTACCATCTAATTCTTATTATTAGGGTATTATGGAAAAATCTAAATTCAACCAGTTAAGTAAGTTTGTTTTGGAGAATGTATCTTCTTTAGAAAAAGAAGAAGGTATCGAGTATGGTGGTAATTTATATGATGTATATTACTATGGTGATGATGATGAAATTATTATTGTGAAATACACTGAAGATGGGGATGTAGAAGAATTCTTAGATACAGATTCTTTTGATAGTTTTATGGATACAAGAGACCTGGAAACTTTTCAGGACCACTGGGACTACGCTAGAGAAACTGTCTACCAAACCTACTCTACTATGGACTGGGATGTTTTTTTAAGTGAATACGGTATTGACGAATTGGTTGAATTTATTTATGATGAATTAAAAAATAAAGAGGTTAAAATAATAAAATGAACAACTTAGATAAACAATATCAGGAATTACTTAAAACCATACTGGAATATGGTGTGGATAAAAAAGACCGAACAGGTACAGGAACCAAGTCCATATTTGGGTACACGGTGAGACATAATATGAAGAATGGTTTCCCCCTACTAACAACAAAGAAAATGTATTGGAAAGGAATTGTAACAGAATTGTTATGGTTCTTACGTGGTGATACAAACATCAAATACCTTGTTGATAATGATTGTCATATTTGGGATGGTGATGCGTATAAGGCATATCAAAGTGGATTCAAAGAAAAACATTATCTAAAACCTGCATCAACAAAAGAGGAGTTTATTGAACGTATCAAAACAGATGATGAGTTCGCAAAGAAGTGGGGTGGATTAGGTCCAGTGTATGGTAAACAATGGAGATTGTGGGTCCACCATTTCCCAAAAACATATCCAGAAGTAAGTCAAGATGAAAAATATATTGGTGTTAAATCAATAGACCAAATAAAAAACTTAATAGAACAACTTCAAACAAATCCAGATAGTAGACGATTAATGGTTAACGCTTGGAATGTTGGTGAGTTAGACCAAATGACACTCCCACCTTGTCATTATGGATTTCAAGTTTATACAAGAGAGTTAAGTCTAGAAGAAAGGCAGGAACTTTGTGAACATGATGTGGATTCACACATCAAATTAGATTCTTTAAGAGTACCTAAAAGAATGTTATCGTTAATGTGGAACCAACGTTCTGTAGATACCTTTTTAGGATTACCATTCAACATAGCATCTTATGGATTACTTTTAAAATTAATCTCTCAAGAAGTTAATATGGTACCAGGTGAATTAATAGGGAATTTGGGTGATGTACATTTATATAACAATCAT